>WBZS01000133.1_pt1 | contig 145129 bp, 132 predicted proteins | sample 5204201 | NCBI WGS metagenome assembly WBZS01 (sample SAMN12344357, study PRJNA552823) | activated sludge metagenome | biome: Activated sludge suspended growth; feature: Nitrification reactor; material: Wastewater; isolation source: activated sludge from nitrification reactor of wastewater... | reverse complement strand
CCTCGCGCGCGCCTTCCCGCGCGAAAGCCTCGCGCCCGCCATCATAGGCGATGCGGTCGAGATCGCCGCGCGCGACATCGTCCCGCGAATGCATCACGCTCACCGGTTCCCGCGCGCAGCCCCCCACCGCGACCGCGACGCAGAGCAGGGCGGAAAATACGAAAAGGGGAACACGTCGCATGGCGCGTTTCGGCGGTGACTCCATGATCGATTAACGGCCGGCATGGTTAACAAATCCTGACCGGACGAACGTCGGTGGCGCGCGGGACGCGCGAAATCGGCCTGGATTAACCCCACGGCAACCTTAATGGATTGTAATCGGCCGGGAAAAACGCGGGGCCTCGCGCCCGCGAGTGGAGTGTTTGATGCGTATCGGATTGCCATGGCGTCGGGCCGCGAAGGTCAATACCAGCGATGATGCCGAACGCGATGAAGCCACGCGCGATGATGCCGGCACACCGGAGGGCGTGAGCGCCGCCGCCTCGGGCGCGGCGACCGTTGAGACCGTCTCGGCGCCGCCCGCGAAAAAGCGAAGCCTGTTTTCGCGCGCCAAGGAGAGCGCCAAGAAGAGCGCCAGGGAGAGCGTCACGGCGCCCGTTCCGCCGGCGCCGCCGATGCGCGTGGCCGCCATGGGCGCGACCGGCGACGACGATTTCGATGTGCGCGCGATCGGATCCATGCTCGCGCGCAAGAAGTTCTGGATTCTGCTGCCGACTCTCATGGTTGCGGCCGCCACGCTTGTCGTCGTCAATGCCATGACGCCGCGCTACAAGTCGGAAGCGCGCATCATCATCGAAGGTCGCGAGAACATCTTCCTGCGTCCCAACGCCGAGCGCACCGAGGACCGCGCCACGCTCGACCAGGAGGCGGTGACGAGCCAGGTCCAGCTCATCCTGTCGCGCGACCTCGCGCGCGCCGTCATCGCCAAGAACGGACTCGGCGAATTGCCGGAATTCGATTCGCTGCTCGCCGGCGTGTCGCGGCTGAAATCGTTCATGATCGCCGTCGGCATCGGCCGCGATCCGATGCGCCTGACCAAGGAGGAGCGGGTATTCGAGGCCTATTACGAGCGCCTGCTCGCCTACGCGGTCGACAAGTCGCGCGTCATCGCGGTCGAGTTCCAGTCGAGCGATCCCGAGCTCGCCGCCAGGGTCGCCAATTCGGTCGCCGAGGGCTATCTCGTCCTGCAGCAGCGCGCCAAACAGGAGCAGGCGAAGTCGGCGAGCGAATGGCTGTCGACCGAGATCGACGTCCTGCGCAAGAAGGTCGCCGACGCCGAGACCCGCGCCGAGGAGTTCCGCTCCAAATCCGACCTCTTCATCGGCACCAACAACACCTCGCTTTCCAACCAGCAGCTCGGCGAGCTCAACACCCAGCTCAACACCGCGCGCGCGGCCAAGTCCGACGCCGAATCCAAGGCCAAGATGATCCGCGACATGCTGCAATCGGGCCGCCCGATCGAGGCGTCAGCGATCTCCAGTTCCGACATCATCCGCCGCCTGAGCGAGCAGCGCGCCACGGCCGCGTCGCATCTGGCCGAGCAGTCGTCGACGCTGCTCGACGGTCATCCGCGCATCAAGGAATTGCGCGCGCAGATCGCCGATATCGACCGGCAGATGCGCGACGAGGTCGCGCGCATGGTCCGCTCGCTCGAAAACGACGCCCGCATCGAGGGCGCGCGCCTGGAAAGCCTGAGCGCCAATCTCGACCGGCTCAAGCGCCAGGCGAGTTCGACCAATTCAAACGATATCGAGATGCGCGCGCTCGAACGCGAGGCGAAGGCGCAGCGCGAGCTTCTGGAATCCTATCTCGCCCGCTATCGCGAGGCGACGACGCGGGAGACGATCGCGACCGCGCCGGCCGACGCGCGCATCATTTCGCGGGGCATCGTGTCGAATTCGCCGGCTTTCCCGAAGAAGCTGCCGATCGTGATCATCGCCACGATGCTGACGTTCCTGTTGATCTCGGGCTTTTTCGTCAGCCGCGAGCTGTTGCGCATGACGGCGCTGCCGCGCGCGAACGGCGACTTCGCGGCAAGCGCGGCGGTCGGCGATTCTCATCCCGGACTTGCCGCCACCATCGGCGATATCGACGCGCTCGCCGCGGCGCTTCACGGCGCGGGCGGAGAGGGGCGCCGGATCACGGTGGTCGGGTCGCGGCGGGAGGGCGAGACGACGCTGACCGCGATCACGCTGGCGCGGCGCCTGGCGCGCGACGCGCGCGTGGTGCTGGTCGGGCTGACGGAATCCTCGCGCGCGGTCGCCGCGATCTCCGACGATCCGGCCGCGCCGGGACTCTGCGATCTCGACCGGGGCACGGCGACGTTCGGCGAGGTGATCACCCGCGATCGCCTTTCGGACATGCACATCGTGCACGTCGGCGCCGGCGCGGATCGCGCGCGGCTGTTGCGATCGCCGCGACTTCTCACCACGCTCGACGCGCTGACGCGCGTCTATGACGACGTCGTCATCGACGTGGGCGAAATCGCCGACTTGCCGTTGTCGTTGGTGACGTCGGAGGTTCACGCGGTGCTGGTGGTCGACCGGGCCTATTCGCGGACGGCCCGCGCGGAGTTCGGCGAACAGCTCATGGCGGCCGGCTTCGGCGCGGTGACGTTCCTGAGCGCGCCGGACGGCGCGGCGACGCGGCGGATGGCCGCGGCCTGAGCGGCGAATCGGGTACCGATCTTCCTGAAACGCGCGCCGAGCCAGCGCGCCGGCAAGTCTCGCGTCACGCGGCCGCGCGGCGGAATCGCTGGGCGATGTGAAAAAGCCACGGCCTGCGCTTGACCCAGCCGACGGCGTGGCCGCGTATCGCGAGCGCGGCCGCCACCACGGTTCCGCGATTGGTCATCGGCAGGAAGGTGTCGAACAGCGGCTCGTTGTCCTTGCAGAACATCGTCTTGTAGTCGGCGTCGCCGACGCCGAGGTCGAGCGCGAAATGTCCGGCCGCGGCGTATTCGTCGATGATATGGCGGATCAGGATCAGGCCGGGGCTGTACCGCGCGTTGCCTGAAAGCGTGTAGGTGTTGAACATCATCGAGAAGCGGTGCTCGTCGGCCATGCCGGAGAACACGGCGATGACTTCCTCGTCGCATTCGAGCGCGTGTAGACGGACCAGCGGCTCGCCCGAATCGATTCCGTTCGCGCAAATCTCGCGGACGAATTCCTCCACGCCCGGCATGCTGAACACATTGGGCAGATGCTGCAACGCCATGCGCTTTCGCTTGTCGCGGAAGAAGGCGTCGAGCAGGCGCGTGACATCGGCGCGCGTGCGCGCGATGTGGTAGCGGTAGCCCGGGAGCGCCTGGAGCTTTCGCTCCTTGCCGCGCAGGCGATGGCGGGTCGAGGCGCTGATGCGCTCGTTGGGCTTGGCGTTCGGGGTGAGAATGATGCGCGGGCAGGCGTTGGGATTGGACTGGCGCGGCAGCGTGGCGAAAGGGTTGCGCAAGCCGCGCCATTCGCCGGGCTGCTGCGCGAAGGCGTAGACATCGGGACGCAGGTCCGAGGTCTTCAGCATTCGGAACAGCGCGCGCACCTGATCTTCGTCCGCGCGTTCGGCGAAACTTCGCCGCCACAGCGGCATGTTGAAGGCGGCGTGCTTGCCGCCCATGAAGTGGGCGATACGCGCGCCCCAAAGCCGCGACAGGATCAGCGGCATGACCATCACGGGCGTGCCCGCGTGGTCGTAACCGACGATGATATAGGGCAGGTCGTTCTGGCGCGCGCCGAGGTGGCGTTGCCAAGCCGACAGGAAGTCGAAACGCTGATACGGGGTGCTGAATTCGCGCGGCGATTCGAGCTCGCGCCAGATCGCCTGAACCGGTTCCAACTCGTGATGAATCTCGATTCGTGCGATGCTGCGCGCCGCTTCCGCGCGCGCGCCAGGTCCCTCGGTTTCAGCGCGGACGACCATGTTCACCTTTTCGAGTCCTTGCAGGAGGTGCCCGGCGGGATCTGACGGTCGGACGACCATGGCAAACATTGGTCAACAAAGGGTAATGGATGGAAGCGGCCGGATCGGGTGGCGGAACGGGGGAATTTGACAGTGGCGGGATGGATTTCGGCGACGATACGGTCCGGATATGGCTTGTTAGGCCTTTCCGGTCTCGCCGGCGCGATTCAGCGGCGGCGGGGCGCGGCGACCGCCGTCATATTGCGCATGGAACGTGTGCGGCCACGTCATGGCGGAAGTTTCCAGCCGCTGCGGTCGCGCGAGATCACGCCGGGCTTTCTCCATCGTCTCCTCGCCGCGCTGACGCGTTGGGGCTATGAGATCGTCACCATCGAGCAAGCCCACCAGCGTCTGCTGACGGCCGATTTTCGCGGCCGCTTCGCCTGCCTCACATTCGACGGCGGCTATCGCGACATCGTCACGCACGCGTTGCCGGTCCTGCGGGCGCATGGCGCGCCCTGCGTCGTTTATGCGCCGACCGGATTTCCCGATCGCATCGCCGAGCCCTGGTGGCTCGGGCTCGAACAGGTGATCGCGAAGGAACGGCGCTTCGGCCTGGTCATGGAGGGCAGGGAGGTCCGATTCGATTGCGCCACGGCCGCGGCCAAATACGCGGTGTTCGAACGGCTGTGGACATGGATTTGCGCGAGACCGACCGACGCGGAGATGCGAGAGGTCGCGCGCGATCTTTGCGCGCGTCACCGCGTCGATCTCAACGCGCTCGCCGACGCCCATTTTCTTGGTTGGGCCGATATCGCCCGCCTGGCCGCCGATCCGCTGATCACGCTCGGCACCGCGACGGTGCACCTGCCGATGCTGTCGAAGCTCGGCGAGACGGCGGCGGCGCGCGAGATGCGGATGGGACAGAGCGTTCTGGAAGCCGCGACCGGGCGCAAGGCGATGCATTTCGCCTACCCCTACGGGTCGGCGGGAACGTTCGGCGTGCGGGACGTGACGCTTGCCGAACATATCGGCTTTGCGACGGCGGTGACCGCCGAGCCGCGCGCGCTGGTTCCGAACGACCGGCGCCACCTGACGCGCCTGCCGCGCATCACCGTCGACGGCGAGCGCGACGTGCTCGGCTGGGTCCGACTTCGCCTCGTCGCCCCGGAAGCGGCGGATACGGTCCGCGACCTGGAGCGGTGAGGGCGGGAAGGCATCAGTCCGGCCGCAGCATCCATTTGACCAGGGGCATCGCCGGCAGGACCCAGCCCATGCCGACGACGACGTAATAGCCGAGCTGCAGCGCGCGGCTCTCGCCGAGCGCCGGGAATTGCGCGAACGCCATGGCGAGCAACGACCAGACCGCCACCAGCAGCAAAAGAAGGATCGTGCCGACGAATTTCCTCGTTCGGATCGACATGGGGTGGCCCTCGGTTTGGCTCGGCGCGAGGTTGCGCCCCGCCCGCCGGCAGTTATAACGGCTGCGGCTTGTGCTCAAGTGGGATGGTGTCATGGAAGAGGCGGAATCGGGCGCGCGGCAATTGGCGAAGGTCCGGCTGTGGCTCTGGGGTGTGGCCGTTCTGATCTTCGCCATGGTGATCGTCGGCGGCGCGACGCGCCTGACGGAGTCGGGGCTGTCGATCGTCGAATGGAAACCCGTCACGGGCACGATCCCCCCGCTCACGGCCGAGCAGTGGTCGGAGGCGTTCGAGGCCTACAAGACCATCCCACAATACCGCGAACTCAATCGCGGCATGAACCTGGAAGAATTCAAGACGATCTTCTGGTGGGAATGGGGGCATCGCCTGCTTGGCCGCGTCATCGGCGTCGCGTTCCTTTTGCCGTTTCTCTGGTTCATGTGGCGCGGCGGCTTGCCGCCGGCCTTGCGGCGCCGGCTCTGGATCATTTTCGGGCTCGGCGCGCTGCAGGGCGCCGTCGGCTGGTGGATGGTCGCCTCCGGCCTTGCCGACCGGATCGAGGTCTCGCAGTACCGCCTGGCCACGCATCTCGTGCTCGCGGTCATCATCTTCATGGCGATCATCTGGACGGCGGAACGACTGGTCGAGCGTCCGGGAGAAGAAGCATCGGGCCGCATGCGCGTCGAGGCGGCGCTGCTCGTGCTCCTCGCGCTGATCCAAATCTATCTCGGCGCGCTTGTCGCGGGCCTCAGGGCGGGCCTCGTCTACAACACGTGGCCGCGGATCGGCGACGCCCTGATTCCGGAAGCCGAGCGGCTATGGTTCGAGACGCCGTGGTGGCGCAACCTGTTCGAGAATTCCCTGACGGTTCAGTTCAACCACCGCATGGTCGCCTATGCGCTGCTCGCCTTCGCGATCTGGCATGTGATCGGGGCGAGCCGCGGCGGGCTGGAGCCGGGCGGGACCCGCCGGGCGGGGCTGATCGCCGCGATCGTGGGCATCCAGCTCGTTCTTGGCATCCTGACGCTCATTTGGATGGTTCCGATCACCATCGCGCTCGCGCATCAGGGCGTCGCGCTGGTGGTCATCGCGGGGGCGACCCTGCATGCCGAGCGGCTCTATCGCCTGGCGTAGGGATCGGCGCCAGGTCGCCGCCGCCGGAGGCGGGGAGCGATTGCCGGCACGATGGACCATTGACGGATTGCCCTCGCGAGGGCGTGCCGGTAGCCTGTGCAGGCTCGCTGAGGGAAACAGCCCGAACCGTCTCCTTTTGCGAACCTGTTGCGAGTTAGACATATTTTAGATTAGAGCGCTTTACTTGCGACCGACTTTCATTTGTATGTTTTGCGCGTAGCGCGGCGCGCGCCCGGTCGGTAACAGGAAATCCCGATGATCAATACCTTCGCTCAGTCCGCCCTCATCCTTCTGCGCGAGGGATTGGAGGCCATGCTCGTCATCGCGGCGCTCGGCGCCTATCTCGTCAAATCCGGTGACGGACAGGCGCGGCTGAAGGCGCTCTACACGGGCGCCGTCGCGGCCATCGGCGCGAGCATCGTCACGGCGTGGATCTTCGCCACGTTCAATTCGGGCGCGCATAACGACCTCGTCGAGGCCGTGGTCATCTCGGTCGCGGCCGTGCTGATGCTCTATGTGAGCGGCTGGCTGATGATCCGGCAGGACCCGCGCGCCTGGCAGGGTTATCTCTCGCGCAAGGCCGGCAGCGCGTTGTCGCAGCAGAGCGACTTCGCCATCGCCTCGCTCGCCTTCCTCGCGGTGTTTCGCGAGGGCGCCGAGACCGTGCTGTTCGTCAAGGCGCTGGCGATGACCAATGGCGGATGGACCGTCGCGCTTCTCAGCGGCCTTGCCGTCGCCGCGCTCGTGCTCGTCATCGCCTACCGCTTCATCAATCTGATCGCCTACCGACTGCCGTTGCGGCCGGTGTTCATCGTCACTTCCGCCTTCCTGTTCTTCATGGGCGTCAAATTCGTCGGCGCCGCGGTGCAGGAGCTGCAGGAGCAATCCTTGCTGTCGACGACCGACATGCCGGGCGGCGGTTTCCTGTTCGCGATCGGCATGAACGGAACGGTCGAGGGCATCTGCATCCAGCTCGCCGTGGTCGCCTTCGCGGTCGCGACCTATCTGATCGTGCTGCGCCGCGCCGCGCGCGGTCGCGCCGAAGTCGCCGCCGCGCATTAGGGCGGCGCGGAGGCGCGCGACGGTGCCATCGCCCAGTCTCCCGCTTGCGGATCTGATCGGCCCGGACCCTCTCCGGGCCGATTTTTTTGCACGCGCGTGCGAGCTTTCGCGTCAAGTGAAGGTTTGGTGACAACGATGTGACGCGCGCGTGCGTCGGCGATCCGTTTCGTTGCCGGCATACAACACACGCCGACGAATGCGGCCGCGCGTCGAATTATGACAGCTCTTGTCATCAACGCGTGAGGTCCCCCGACTACGACGCGGCAGGCGAGAGCGGGAATTGCCGCGCTCGCACGGTCATGGCGCTCGAAGCGACCCGTTCTTGAAGGTCGGCGCGGCGGCTTGGCGTTGCAGGGGATCGACGGAACAGGGCTTCGAACGCCGAACGCGGCGAGAGGTCATGTGCCATCGCAACATCGGTAACTTGGAGGTCTAAATGAAGATGGTGAAATGCATGCTCCTGGGCACGGCGGCGGGCATCGTCGCGGTGGCGGGAGCGCAAGCCGCCGATCTTCCCGTCAAGGCCAAAGCGGTCGAGTACGTGAAGGTCTGCTCCCTCTACGGGACGGGATTCTATTACATTCCCGGGTCCGACATCTGCCTGAAGGTCGGCGGATTTGTGCGCGCCGAGGTCGGCTACAATCTCGGCAACAGCCTGTCGAACGGCCCGTTCGGCTCCGGCTGGAACACGCGCGCGAGCGACAATCTCTATGTCCAGCGCAGCCGCTACATGGCGACGTTCGACGCGCGCTCGCAGACGGCCTACGGCACCGCGCGCGCCTATTTCGCCATCGGCGCGTCCGGCGATACGCCGAGCACGGTCGGCGCCTACAATTATCGCGGCTTCATCCAGTGGGCCGGCTTCACCTTCGGCCAGGCGGCGTCGTTCTTCGACTTCCACAATATCGGCGCCTATCAGTACACCGCGCATCTGCGCGCCGATTCCTCCGACAACGGCCAGCGTCTCGTCGCCTACACGGCGAATTTCGGCGGCGGCTTCTCGGCGACGCTGTCGCTGGAAGAACCCCGGCGCGCGACGCTCTACAACGCGGTCGGCGCGGCCGCCTCGATCGGCGGCTCGTTCGGGTCGTTGCTGACCAGCAGCGCCGTCGCCATCCGCTATCCCGACATCGTCGGCAGCCTGAAGGTCGATCAGAATTGGGGCAGCGCGCAGATCATGGGCGCGGTCACGGACGCCAGCGCGAGCTACTATTCCGGCGGACTGCCGGCCGGTTCGCCCGCCGACAAATGGGGTTGGGCGATCGGCGGCGGCGCGAAGATCAATGCGTCGGCGATCTCGCCGGGCGACCATTTCTCGTTCCAGGTCACCTACGCGGTCGGCGCGATCCGCTACGCCTCGTTCCAGGCCGGCGGCCTGAACATGTTCAACTATTCGAGCATGACCAACGCCTCGCCGGTCGGCTACGGCGTCTCCACCGACGGCGTGTTCACCGACGGCGGGCCGATCCATCTGACGACGGCGTGGTCGGCGCATGTCGGCTACGATCATTTCTGGCGGAAGGACCTGCACACGTCGGCGTGGTTCAATTACTTCGCGGTTGATTACAGCGCGGCGGCCAACGCGCTGCTGGCGGCCAAGTTCGGCGGCACGAACTATGACTGGTCGGTCTGGGCGGCGGGCTCGCGCACCCAATGGGACGTGTCGAAGGCGCTCTTCCTCGGCGCCGAGGTCGTCTACACCAGCCTGAAGACGTCGCAGGGCGGGCTTCCGGCGGCGATCGCGCCACGTACGGTCGTTCCAGTCGGCTTGGCCGATCAGGCCGAATGGTCGTTCCGTCTCCGCGCGCAGTACTCGTTCTTGCCCTGACGACGACGGTCTCCGACGACGAGCCGTCGCGCGTCACTCCAAGAAGAAAGCCGCCTTCGTTCCCCGGCGAAGGCGGCTTTCGCTTGTTTGGCGGACGCGTTTCCCGGCGAGGCGGATTCGTCTCGCCGGGATGAAGCGCTCCGATTTCAACGTCTCGCGCAAATCCCGAGCGCGAAAGCGGCGTCCGCTTTCGCCGGGACTTGCTCCAGGCTCACGCCATTCCCTGTTCGAGGTCGGCGATCAGGTCGTCCTTGTCCTCGATGCCGACCGACAGGCGGACGACGTCGGGCGCGGCGCCGGCCTGCGCGCGCTTGTCCTCGGAAAGCTGGCTGTGCGTCGTCGAGGCCGGGTGGATGATCAGCGAACGGGTGTCGCCGACATTTGCCAGATGCGAGAACAGTTTCACGCTGGACACGAGCTTGACGCCGGCGTCGTAGCCGCCCTTGAGACCGAAGGTGAACACCGCGCCCGCGCCCTTGGGGCAATATTTGCGCGCGAGCTTGTTGTAGCGGTCGCCGCTCAGGCCCGCGTAGCTCACCCAGGAGACCTTCGGATTGGCCGCCAGCCATTCGGCGATCGCCTTGGCGTTGTCGCTGTGGCGCTGCATGCGCAGGGGCAGCGTCTCGACGCCGGTCAGGATCAGGAACGAGTTGAACGGCGAGATTGCCGGCCCCAAATCGCGCAAGCCCAGCACGCGGCAGGCGATGGCGAAGGCGAAATTGCCGAAGGTCTCGTGCAGCTTCAGGCCGTGATATTCCGGCCGCGGCGCGCTCAACATCGGATAGCGGTCGTCGCGCGACCAGTTGAACGTGCCCGCGTCGACGATGATGCCGCCGAGTGAGTTGCCGTGGCCGCCGAGGAACTTGGTCAGCGAGTGGACGACGATGTCGGCGCCGTGATCGATCGGCCTGCACAGATAGGGCGTGGCCAGCGTGTTGTCGACGATCAGCGGGACGCCCGCCTTGCGCGCGATCTCGGCGATCGCCTCGATGTCGGTCACCGTGCCGCCCGGATTGGCGATCGATTCGATGAAGATCGCCTTGGTGCGCGGCGTGATGGCGCGCTCGAAGCTCGGCACGTCGTCGGTATCGGCCCAGACCACGTTCCAGCCGAAATTCTGGAACGAATGGCTGAACTGGTTGATCGAGCCGCCATAGAGCTTGCGCGCGGCGATGAATTCGTCGCCGGGCCGCATCAGCGTGTGCAGGACGAGCACCTGCGCCGCGTGGCCGGAGGCGACCGCGAGCGCGGCGGTTCCGCCCTCGAGGGCGGCGACGCGCTCCTCCAGCACGGCCGTCGTCGGGTTGGTGATGCGGGTGTAGATGTTGCCGAACGCCTTCAGCCCGAACAGCGACGCGGCGTGGTCGGCGTCGTTGAACACGTAGGAGGTCGTCTGGTAGATCGGCGTCGCGCGCGAGCCGGTGGTGGGGTCGGGTTGCGCGCCGGCGTGAACGGCGAGCGTCGAAAACGAGGGTGTGCGATCGGCCATGGGGCGTTCCTCTGAAAAGATATTTGCGGAGGGATGTAGATATTCTTGGTCTGTTGCCGGCATGCTGATGGCCGCCCGCGCGCGCGTCAAGTCGGACGGCGCCGATTGCGGCATTTTGCAATAGCGTTCCAGCTTCGGCGCGGCGGGGGAGAACTCAATTCCAAGCGAAGCCGGGTCACTCTCCGCCCGGTTCCTCGCGCCGCGCGCGTGTGGCGGCGGGCGTTTCGCCGCCGCCTATGCTCTGGCGGTCGAGCGAGAGTTTCTGCACGGATTCGGTCGGGGCCGGTGCACGGCGGGAGGAGATGGTGCGCGAGTTGACGCCGAACCAGCCGATTTCGGCCGAGAGCCGGCCGTATTCGATCTTCGGGCAGCGGTTCATGACGACCTTCACGCCGGCGGCCTCGGCGATCGCCGCCGCCTCGTCATTGCGGATGCCGAGCTGCATCCAGATGACCTTCGGGAGCGGGTTCAGGGTGAGCGCCTCGTGAACGACGGCGACGGCCTGCTCCGGCGGGCGGAAGACATCGACCATGTCGATCGGGATATCGATATCGGCCAGGCGCGCGCGAAAGGGTTCGTCCAGGAGCGTCTTGCCGGCCTGACCCGGATTGATCGGGATGACGCGGTAGCCCCGCTCCTTGAGATATTTGAAGACGAAGAAGCTCGGACGCGTTGTGTTGGCGGAAGCCCCGACCATCGCGATCGTCCGCGCCGAGGCGAGAATGTCGCGGATATAGGTGTCCGAATAGGTGTCGTGGTTCATGCCGGAAATGCCGCGCTCGTTGCGTTGGTCTAATGATCCGCCGATCTACTGGTCGCGCCAGAGCGGGGCGCGCTTGTCGATGAAGGCCTCGATGCCTTCGCGGGCATCATGGGTCAACATGTTCTCGACCATGACTTCGGCGGCGTAGCGATAGGCGTCGGCGAGGTTCATCTCCGCCTGGCGATAGAACGCCTCCTTGCCGATCTTGATCGTCTTGGCGGATTTGGACGCGATCTTCTGGGCGAGCGCGATCGCGGCGTCGCGTTCGGTTCCCGCCGGCACGACGCGGTTGACGAGGCCGAGCCGCGCCGCGGTCTCCGCGTCGATCGGCTCGCCGGTGAGCAGCATTTCCATGGCGTGCTTGCGGGAAAGATTGCGCGAGAGCGCCACCATCGGCGTCGAGCAGAACAGCCCGATATTGACCCCGGGGGTGGCGAAACGCGCCGTGTCGGCGGCGATGGCGAGATCGCAACTCGCCACGAGTTGGCAGCCCGCCGCCGTCGCCATGCCTTGCACCGCCGCGATCACCGGCTTGGGCATCGTGACGATCTGCTGCATCATCACGCTGCATGCCGTCATGATGGTGTGGAAATAGGAACGGCCGCCGTCGGCGTGCGCGCGATGCAGCGTGAGCTGCTTGAGATCGTGGCCCGCGCAAAAGGCCGGCCCGTCCGCCGCGAGCACGACCGCGTGGATGCGCGTTTCAACCGCGGCCTTGGTGAGCGCGACATGCAGCGCCGAAATCAATTCCTCGGAGAGGCAGTTGCGCGCCTCCGGCCGGTTGAGCGTGAGGACGCAAACCTTGTCGACCAACTCGCGCCGCAGCGGCGAGGACGCCGCGTCCTGCTGATTGTTCATCGACCTCATCCCGCCTGGCCGCGGGCCTCCCGCGATATTCGTGCTTGCTCTTAGCACGGCTTGCCGCATCATGGGACGGACTAGTTGGATTTGACGGCGCGTTTGATTGAGTAACGGGCAAGCGAGCGGTATTTTGGACAAGCATCGAAGCGCGAAATTGAGCGTCGCGGAGCTCGATCAATTCCTGCGGCGGGAATTTCCGCAGGCCTTCCACGACGCCGGCATCATCGTCGAGCATGTCGACGGCATGTCGGGACGCATCCGCCAGCGCTTCAATGAAAGCATGCTGCGCCCGGGCGGAACGGTTTCCGGCCCGACGCTGATGACGCTTGCCGACATCGCCATGTATGTCGCGCTGTTGTCGGCGATAGGGCCGGTCGGGCTCGCGGTCACGACCAACCTGACGATCAATTTCCTGCGCAAGCCGCCGGCCCACCGCGACATCATCGCCGAGGCGCGGCTGCTCAAGCTCGGCCGGCGTCTGGCGGTCGGCGAGGTGCTGTTGATGTCGGACGGGGGCTCCGATCCGGTCGCGCACGTCACGTCGACCTATTCCATTCCGCCAACGGGGAAAAACGACGGGTAATATCGCACCATTTTCCTAACGTATTGTTTTTGAAATCGAAAATATCTCGTATCGCCGTTGACTATCCGGGGCGCGCCGTTTAGAACGGCCGCGACTTCAGGCGGGCGATATTCCCCGCCGGTCGCACGACAATTTCTCCCGGGGTAACGCGATGACGTCGTATTCGGCAAAACCCGCCGACATCACGAAGAAATGGGTCCTGATCGACGCCAAGGGTCTGGTCGTCGGCCGGCTCGCTTCGCTGATTTCGATGCGCCTGCGCGGCAAGCACCTGCCGACTTTCACGCCTCACGTCGACTGCGGCGACAACGTGGTCGTCGTCAACGCCGACAAGGTGGTGCTCACCGGCCGCAAGCGCGACAACAAGGTCTATTATCACCACACTGGCTTCATCGGCGGCATCAAGGGGCGCACCGCGCGCTCGATCCTCGAAGGCCGCTTTCCCGAGCGCGTCGTGGAGAAGGCCGTCGAGCGCATGCTTCCGCGTGGACCGCTCGGCCGCAAGCAGCTTGGCAATCTGCGCGTCTATGCCGGTCCCGGCCATCCGCACGAGGCCCAGCAGCCCGAGGCCATCGACATCGCTTCGCTCAACCGCAAGAATTCGAGGAGCGCGTAAGGCCATGGCCGAATCCATGCAGTCGCTCGAACAGCTCGCCGCGCTCAAGCCGGCTGAAACCGAAGCGCCGAAATATGTGAAGAAGGTCGACGGCCAGGGCCGCGCCTATGCCACCGGCAAGCGCAAGGACGCGGTCGCCCGTGTCTGGGTCAAGCCCGGCTCCGGCAAGATCGTCGTCAACACGCGCCCGGCCGAGACCTATTTCGCCCGCCCGGTGCTGCGCATGATGATTCAGCAGCCGCTTGTCGTCTCCAACCGCCAGGGTCAGTTCGACGTGATCTGCACCGTCTCGGGCGGAGGATTGTCGGGCCAGGCCGGCGCCGTCCGCCACGGACTGTCCAAGGCGCTCACCAATTTCGAACCCGGTTTGCGCGCCGTCCTGAAGAAGGGCGGATTCCTCACGCGCGACTCCCGCGTCGTCGAGCGCAAGAAGTACGGTCGCGCCAAGGCCCGCCGTTCGTTCCAGTTCTCGAAGCGCTGATTTCGACCAACATTCGCCGCCGGCACCGCTCGGCGACGCGACGAAAAGAGGCGCCTCGGGCGCCTCTTTTTTCGCGCGCGGCATGTATGCGCGCCATCTCGCTAAAATGCCGCGTTTCCGGCGAACGATTTGCCAAGGCTTGGCTGCTACTCGTCGACCCGGCCCGCCGCGCGCGGGCGCCAACGGCATCGCGCGGTGGGCCGGCATTTCGAGGCGTGACGCGGAAAGCCAGGCCACGGCCTTTCCGGCGAATTGGACGCCTGACTTATTGGTTCTGAACCGGTGGCCATGTCTTTCGGCGCGGCGGCATCGCCGTTCGCAAGGACGCGGGCGCCCCGGGAAAGCTGAACGGATTTTCGAATGGCGATCGAATTGCCAACGCTTTTTCTCGCGGGCGCGCTGGCGGCGGAGATGCTCGGCCTGCTCATGCTCGTGTTCTGGTGGCGCGAAGGCGTCAGCGCGCTCGCATGGTGGGGACTGGCCTATGTCCTCGGCGGCGCGTGGCTCATCGTCTGGACCACCGCCGGATCGGCGATGCCGGAAGCGGCGACCGCGTTCCTGCATGCCGGGGGATTCATCGCCTGGGGCCTCGGCTGGACGGCCGCGCGCGTGTTTCATGGTCGCAAGCCCTTGCCGCCCGTGACGCTCGCCGGTGCGGCGATCTGGCTCGGGCTTGTCGCCGTGGGCGCGACCGATGGGTCGCAGATGCTCCTTTTCGCCGGGACGATCGTCGCCGCCTACGCCGCGCTGACCGCTCACGAGTTATGGCGCGAACGGCGCAAGTCGATGCGGCGGCGCTGGTATGCGCAGGCCATGCCGCTGCTCAACGGCGCCGCGCTGATGCTGCCGCTGGTGCTGGCCGAGATCAACCGGCTGCACGCTGGGGACGCCGATCCGTCGAGCGGATGGGTGCTGTTCTACGCCGGCATTCTCGCGCTCTATGCGTTCGGCTGCGTTTTCATCATCGCCATTCTCGTCGCCGACCGGCTGGTCGCGGTGCACAAGACGGCGGCGCTGACCGATCCGCTGACCGGCATTTTCAACCGCCGCGGATTCTTCGAGGCGGCCGAGCGGCTGCGCGCCTATGAAGCGCGCGGTGGCAATCCGGTGAGCGCGCTGGTCTTCGATCTCGATCACTTCAAGTCGATCAACGACCGCTTCGGCCACCTGGCCGGCGACGATGTGCTGCGACAGTTCGCCCAGGTGTTGGGCGCGGGCCTGCGCGTGACCGATATCGTCGGGCGGTTCGGCGGCGAGGAATTCGTCGCGCTGCTGCCTTGCACGAAGGAGAACGCGGCGGTGGCGGCCGAGCGCGTGCGCGCGGCCTTCGAGGACAGCGGCGCCTCCGTCGACGGGCTTCGCATTCAGACGACGGTCAGCATCGGGGTCGCCGAGGGCGCTCCGGGAACGGCGCTGGAGCGCCTTTTTGCGACGGCCGACGCCGCGCTGCTCCGCGCCAAGCGGCAGGGGCGCAATCGCATCGAGTTGGCGTGCTGGGAGACGGACGCGCCCGACCGCGTCCGCTTCGGGCAGGCCGGCGTCGCCGACGAGGCGCGCGGGGATGATCGCGATGCGGCGCCCGCCGTGCCAGCCACGATCGAACCCGCGCGACTTTAGGCGAATCGCGACGGACAGAGCCCTCGCAAGGTTTCGTTTACCATCGATGCGTTAGCATTCGCGCATGTGGACGCGGAATCGGAACCTGTGCACGAATGCCGACCTGCCCTCGCTTGAGGCGCGCGCCGCGCTTGCGGGCAGCGCCTGGGCCTGCGCGTTTTCCTCCGCCGACGAGTTCGAAACCGACCTTATCCGGCGCCGGCGGGCCGAAGGACGCTACGCGTCCGGCCCGGGCTGGCAGTCCGTTTTCGCGGTCGGCGCGGGACTTGCGGTCATCGCCGCCGCTATCCTGATTTTCTAGAACAACTCAAATCCGTCGCCGGATGGCGTCTCGTCGCGGTGCGTGAGCGGGGTGAGACCGCGCGCGTCGCGGTGCCCGTCAGTCCTGGCGCTTGGCGCTCAGCGCGGCCTGGCAGGTGACATAACGCGCGATGAACATGCCTGCGGCGGTGATGACATAGGCGACCGCCGCGCCCATGATCCCGACCGTTGGCGCCAGCACCGCGTTCAGCGCGGCCGATGCCAGCGCTCCGCCGAGCGCGATCAGCGCGATCGCCCGGTCGCGATGCAAGGCGAGCAGCGCGAAACCGTAGCCGTCGGCGGCGACCCGCAACAGCGTCGCCAGCAGGATCACCCAGAACACCGTCAGATGCGCGTCGAGCTGCGGACGTTCGAGCAGGATGAGCAGCACAGGCGTGGCGACGGCGGCGGCGGCGGCGAGCGCGAGGGTCCACGCGCCGGTCTCGCGCTGAAGCTTGCGCTCGATCTCGCGGAACGGCTTGGCGCTGTCCTCCTGTCCGGCGCCGACGATGCGCGCGATGTGGGTTTGCAGCACGCCGAAGACGGAAAGCGAATGCGCCACGTTGGCGATCGACCAGAACAGCGTGTAGACGCCGGTCAATTCGAGGCCGAGGAACAGCGAGATCAGGAACCGGTCGATGAAGGCGCTGACGGCGCTGCTCACATCCTTGACGTAGAGGACGAGGCTTCCGCGCATCGCCTCGACAAGCCAGCGTAACCGCAGGCCGACGTGGCGCCAGCGCCCATTCCGAAACAGCAGCGCCAGCAGCAACAGGCAGGTCAGCGCCAGCGCCAGGATCCACCAGCCGAGCAGAAACTCCAGCGTGCGCGCCGGCGGATGGAAAAAGCCGATCACGATCACCGGCAGCGGCCAGAGGCCCTGCCGCAGGAACATCAGCCCGTTGGCGAGAAAGACATGCCGGCGGGCGATGAGAATGTCGCTGGCGTCATTGGCGAGATTGTCGAGCAGGAGGATGACGCCGCAGGCCGCGGCGAGCGGCAGCGGAATCGGAATCTTCGCGGCGATGATGAAGCCGAGCAGCAACGGCTGGGCGAGGAGATGAACCGCGAATGTGAGGGCGAGGCGGCTCGTCACCAGCGGCACCACCTCCGCCGACGGCCGGTCGACGATGGTGCGGATCAACCAGTCGGTCATGCCGAAGCAGGAGACCGCGGGCGCGATCGTCGTCGCGCCGATGAGCAGGCCGTAGACGCCGAGGTCGGCGAGACTGAGAAAACGCGCGGTGTAGATCGCCAGCAGGAACTTGGACAGCGTCATCGCCATGCGAATCGCGAGCAGGGCGATTTGCGGCAGGATCGCGCGCAGGGGCTGGTCGGATGTTGGCGGCGGCACGAGGGACCCCGGATTGAGGCGGGATCATGCACTGATTCGCGCCGTGATTCGCGCCGTTCGGGCGCGCGCGACAAGGACCCGGCCGGATAGCGGCACGGCCGCGTTCGGCTAGTTCACCGCGGCCGCGACGAAGGCGAGTCCCGCGGTGTCGCCCTTTCGCCAGACGACGCGCGCGCGGCGTCGCTCGGCGCGGCGGGCAAGGCTGAAATCGACTTCGTCGGGAAAGACGGCGAGGTGATCGACGCTGATCTTGGCGCCCGCCGGCGTGATGTTCCGCACGATGCAGGTCATGACGGACGAGCGCTTGTTGTAGGCGAGCGAGCCGCCGAGAAGCGCGCGGGATCGGAAATGCTGGCGACGTTCGAGCATGGTCTTCACTCGTTTCACCCGCCTTGGCCGAATTCGGCCCCCCATGGTCCCTGTTTAGCCGATCTCCGCTCCGCCAGAAACCAAATGCCGGTCTTAACCTAAACGCGACTGTGGGCACCGGACGCGCCCGACGCAAAGAGAAAGGCGCCTCCCCGTGGGGAGACGCCTTTCTTCGTCCGCGAGCGGGTCGCCGAGCCGCGAGGGGCTCAGTACGAATAGTACATGTCGAACTCGACCGGATGCGGCGTCATTTCGAAGCGCGCCACGTCCTGCATCTTCAGCTCGATGTAGCTGTCGATGAAGTCGTCGTCGAACACGCCGCCGGCCTTCAGATAGGCGCGGTCCTTGTCGAGGTTCTCGAGCGCCTCGCGCAGGCTGCCGCACACCGTCGGGATCTGCTTGAGCTCCTCGCGCGGCAGATCGTAGAGGTCCTTGTCCATCGCCGGACCCGGATCGATCTTGTTCTTGATGCCGTCGAGGCCGGCCATCAGCATCGCCGCGAAGGCGAGATAGGGGTTCGCCATCGGATCGGGGAAGCGGACCTCCACGCGCTTGGCCTTCGGCGAAGCGGTGTAGGGGATGCGGCACGAGGCCGAGCGGTTGCGCGCCGAATAGGCGAGCAGCACCGGCGCCTCATAACCCGGGACCAGACGCTTGTAGGAATTGGTCGACGGGTTGGTGAAGGCGTTGATCGACTTGGCGTGCTTGATGATGCCGCCGATGTAGTGGAGGCAGGTCTCGGAGAGATCGGCGTATTTGTTGCCGGCGAACATCGGCTTGCCGTCCTTCCAGATCGACTGGTGGACGTGCATGCCCGAGCCGTTGTCGCCGTAGATCGGCTTCGGCATGAAGGTGGCCGTCTTGCCGTAGATATGCGCGACCTGGTGGATGCAGTACTTGTAGATCTGCATCTGGTCGGCCATCAGCGTGAGCGTATCGAACTTCATGCCGAGCTCGTGCTGGGCCGAGGCCACCTCGTGGTGATGCTTCTCGACCTTGACGCCCATCTTGGCCATGGCGCCGAGCATTTCCGAGCGCATGTCCTGTACCGAGTCCTGCGGCGGCACCGGGAAGTAGCCGCCCTTGGTGCGGATACGGTGGCCGAGATTGCCGCCTTCATATTCGGTGCCGGTGTTGATCGGCAGCTCGATCGAATCGAGCTTGAAGCCGGTGTTGTAGGGATCGGAGGAATAGCGCACGTCGTCGAACACGAAGAATTCGGCCTCGGGGCCGACGAACACGGCGTCGCCGACGCCCATCGCCTTGACCTGGGCTTCCGCCTTGCGGGCGATGCCGCGCGGGTCGCGATTGTACGGCTCGCCCGTGGTCGGCTCGAGCACGTCGCAGGTCAGCACCAGCGTCGTCTCGGCGAAGAACGGGTCGATCGAGGCCGTGACCGGATCCGGCATCAGGCACATGTCGGATTCATTGATCGCCTTCCAGCCGGCGATCGACGAGCCGTCGAACATGATGCCTTCCGCGAAAGTGTCTTCTTCAATCATCGACACGTCGAAGGTGACATGCTGCCACTTGCCGCGCGGATCGGTGAAACGGAAGTCTACATACTTAACGTCGTTGTCCTTGATCAGTTTCAGGACGTCTTTGGCGGTCTTCATGGACAGGATACCCCTTTCGTCGTGCTTAGCCGCTGTCGTTTCACCATTTCAGCACACCTGCTTGCGCGCACGCGTGATGACATGTCGTGTGGATCGCGGGCGGACGGTTCGCGTGCCTTAGATGGCATCGAGCCCGGTTTCGCCCGTTCGGATGCGAATGGCTTCCTCGATATTGGAGACGAAAATCTTGCCGTCGCCGATGCGCCCGGTCTGGGCTGAGCGGCAGATGGCCTCGATGGCCTTTTCGACGAGGTCGTCGGAAAGGACAATCTCGATTTTTACCTTGGGCAGGAAATCAACGATATATTCCGCGCCACGGTAAAGTTCGGCGTGTCCCTTCTGGCGGCCAAATCCCTTTGCCTCCGTCACCGTAATTCCCTGGAGCCCCACCTCCTGCAATGCTTCCTTCACTTCGTCGAGCTTGAATGGCTTGATGATCGCTTCGATCTTTTTCACCTGCGTCTCCCCGGCGCACGGCAGTTTCCCAAGGCCGTGCGCGTCCGCGAGCGGGTCATACATGCCCTCGTTGCGCGCGCAAACCCCTCGACCCCAACGCGGACCGGATTTTCGGTCGGCGGCGCGGATCGAAGGGCATGCGTGCGTCGCCACAAACCCTGAAGTGCCAAAGCAGGCTCCGTGCCAGAGCGGTGCGGGCGAGAAAACAGCGCGTTTCCAAATCCTTAATGGCGACGCCGATGGTGTTGCCGCAGAAATATGCGAGGCTTCAGCCTAAGAATTCGGCATGATGGCTATTTTTTGTGCAAACAGGATTTCGGTGCGCTTGTGCGAATGCGCTCGCCGTTCTCACGCTAGGCCGAGTAGCCTCTTCGGATCAGCGGGATGAGGGACATGGAGACCGGCTTTGTAACGGGCTTGAACACCGGCTTGAACACGGGCTTGGCAACGGGCTTGGACAAGGCCTTGAGGAAGCTCGCCGGCGGCGGCGCGAGGGCGCTTCTGACCAACGAACAGATGGCCGAGGCCGACCGGCTGACCATCGCCTCCGGGGTCGCGGGTATCACGCTGATGCGCAACGCCGGCGAGGCGGTCGCGGCCGCCGTTCAGGGCGTGGTCGGCGCGGGGCGCGTGCTGATCGTTTGCGGCATGGGCAATAATGGCGGGGACGGTTTCGTCGCCGCCCGGGCGCTCGCCGCCATGGGACGCGATGTCGTCGTCATGCTCGCCGGCGATCGCGACAAGCTCAAGGGCGACGCGGCGCTCGCGGCTCGGGAATGGCTGGGCCCGGTGATCGGCCCCGAAAGCGGCGCCGTCGCGGGCGCCGCGGTAATCGTCGACGCGCTGTTCGGCGCCGGCCTCGACCGCGCGGTGAGCGGCGTCCACGCCGCGCTGATCGAGGCGATCAACGCGGCCGGCGTGCCGGTTGTCGCGGTCGATCTCGCCAGCGGCGTCAACGGCACCACCGGTCAGGTGATGGGCGTCGCGGTGAACGCGACCCTGTCCGTCACCTTCTTCCGCCGCAAGCCAGGCCATCTCATCCATCCGGGGCGCGGGCATTGCGGGCGCGTGCTTCTCGTCGATATCGGCATCAAGGAGGAAGTGCTCGCGCGCATCGCGCCGACGGTGTTCGAGAACGACCCGGGCCTTTGGGCGGCCGCGTTCCCGGTGCCGTCGGCTACCGGGCACAAATATGGACGCGGCCACACGTTCGTCGTCTCCGGCGGCGTTTCGGCGACCGGCGCGGCCCGGCTCGCGGCGCGCGGCGCGCTCAGGGCGGGGAGCGGCCTCGTCACGCTCGCCACGCCGCGCGACGCGCTCGCCGTCAACGCGGCGGCGAGCACGGCGATCATGGTCCGCGCGGTCGACACGGCCGAGGAGATCGCGGCGTTTCTTGCCGACCGGCGGCTCAACGCTTGCGTGATCGGACCGGGCGTCGGGGTGGGCGCGCGGACCCGCGCGATGGTCGCCGCGATCCTGGCGGGCGAACGCGCGGTGGTACTCGATGCGGATGCGCTGACGAGCTTCGAGGGCGCGCCGGAACGCTTGTTTAGATTGATAAAAAAGAGAAATTGTCCACAGGTTGTTCTGACGCCGCATGATGGAGAATATGTTCGTCTTTTCAATGAATTAATAAAGACACATCAGCCTCCTTCAAAACTTGAGCGTGCGCGGTTAGCGGCCGCTCAATGCGGCGCCTGCCTTATTCTCAAGGGTCCCGACACGGTGATCGCCAGCCCCGATGGCCGGGCGGCGATCAATGCCAATGCGCCGCCCTGGCTCGCGACCGCCGGATCGGGCGACGTGCTCGCCGGGATCGTCGGCGGGCTTCTCGCGCAGGGTATGCCGGCATTCGAGGCGGCATGCGCCGCGGTCTGGCTGCACGGGGAATGCGCCAACCGCTTCGGGCCCGGGCTGATTTCCGAGGATTTGCCGGACGCGATGCCGAAGGTGTTCGCGGACCTCTTCGGCGTGTCCGGACGTTGAGCCGGCGGGACGACCTTTCGGACGGCGTTCAGAGGGGGCGCGGCGTGGCGGCCCTGAGCGCCTCGTCGGCGGCCAGAAACGCCTCGACTTCCGGCCCCGGCGCGGGGCTTTCGGCCTCGACCCCGATCTCCTTCATCAGCCGCGCGATGGGCACGAAAGCGCGCTGCTTGCGGTCGTAGATTCCGCCCTTGAACAGCGCGCGCGCCGCGACCTCGTTCCGGCGCGCGCCGGCCTCGAACAGAAACACCTGCTCCATGATGATCGCGAACTCGTCCCAGGCGAGAATGCGCGTCTCGATGCGGAAGGACTCGAACAGACGAAGCTCCCGGCGGAAACGAATCTTGATCGCGCTGGCGATGGGGGTCCAGCGATTCCGGAGCACGACGCGCGCCAGGCCGGTCGAGACGATCATGTCGAGCCGGCCGATATCCATCAGCGTGAGATAGCGACCGTTGTTAAGGTGAAGGCTCGGATCAAGATCCGTCGGCCAGACCCGGAAACGAATGATGGATACGCCGCCGGGAACGACGAGGCGCGCCCTCCATGGCAGCGTGAGCAAGTAGGAAACGAGCCGAAACCACAAATTCATCGCGCCCTCCCGCGCTCCGCGCCGACGGCTGTGAACGCGTAGGGCGCTTCGCCACTCCGGTCAATGCGACGGACGACGTGGCTGCCATTCGCCTGCGAGCGCGCCCGAATGACGCCGGGACGCCCGGGCTATTCGACCGCGAACCAGCGCGCGATCTCGGGCAGGGCCGCGGTCGTGGGGGTCGCGGTGATCATCCAGTCGCCCGGGTTTCCGGCCGCGAAGGCGATGCGCTCCGTGCGTCCCGGCTCGACCAGCACCGTGTCGAGCCAGAAGGGCTTCCAGCCGTCGTCGAGCCGGTCGAGCAGGCGGAAGGGATGGCCGTGGACATGAAAGGTGACCAGTCCCGGGGTCGGGTTCTTCAGCGCGCAGACGACGGCGTGGCCGCGCTTGAGGCGAAAGGCCGGAGATCTTTCCCGCAGGCCGGGCGAAACGGGAACCCAGCCGCCGGCCACATCGCCAAGATCGAGATCGACGCGGCTCGCCTTCGCCAGGTCGATCCGGGCGGGCAAGGCGTTGGCGGGCAGGGGCGCCGGCGGCGGCGGCGGGCCAGGGCGCGGAGGCGGACCTGCGTCGTGAACGAGGCGGGCGATCGGCCAAGCGCCGGTGCCGGCGCCGCTTGTCGCGCCGAGGCCGTCGTGAAGCGACAGGCCGATCGCCGCGCCCGGGGCGAGGGCGCCCTCGGCGATGTCGACGAACACGTCGATCCGGTTGCCGGGGGCGAGCGCGAGGCGTCCGCCGCGCGCCGGGAACGGCTCGGCGCCATGGCCGTCGATCGCCATCACGCGCGCCTCGATCCGTCCGTCGCCGCCGCCGATGGCGATGCCGATGACGCGGCGCGGGCTCGCATTGATCAGGCGCAGCCGCGCGCGGGCGTTCGCCCGCGCTTGGATATCGATCTCGGCCTTGCCATTGATGGTGAAGCGCGGGAGGCCGGGCGGGATCGCTTGGGCGGACATCGCGCCGACTTGACCGGGCTCCGGCATGTCCTCGATCAGCAGCACCGCGTCGATATCGGCGACCGCCGCCGACGGCTCGGCGACGATCACGGGGATCGTCGGGCGGGCGAGGACCCGGCCATCCGCGCCGCGAAAGCGCAGGAAGGAGGTTCCCCAATCCGCAAGCACGAGGGCGAATTCGCGAGTCTCGCCCGGCGCGATCGGCACCTGCCCGAGAAAGGGCACGAAAGCGGCCGAGTTCCGCGCCCCGCGCGCTTCGATCATGACGCCCGCGTCGAGGCGGTTGGTCAGGCGCAGCCGCGCCGTCTCGCCCCGCATTCCACGGATCGCGCCGGGCGCGGGCGAGCCGTTCACCACCGGCACGCGGAGCCTTGCGCCCGTGCCCATCGGCAAATCGACTTCGGCGGCATGGAGCACCAGTTCCACCGCCGCGTCGGCGTGAGAGGCGGTGGCGCGCAGGGCGCCAAGACCCGAGGCGGCGGCGGCCGCGATCATCAGCCGGCGCCGGGAAATCGGGATGGGGGCCGTTTCGCGCATGCGCGCATGGAGAGCGGCTCCCGGGCGGAATGTCCAGCCCCCCCGCGCGGGTCCTTGTCCCGCGACCATTTTTTTGCTGCGAAAGCGGCCCATCATGCTATAAGCCGCGCCGTCTGGCGCGCGGGGTTCCTCTCGGAGCACGGCCGCCGTCGGCCCGATCGCGGGCGTGGCGGAACTGGTAGACGCGCGGGATTTAGGTTCCCGTGACGAAAGTCGTGGGGGTTCGAAACCCTCCGCCCGCACCAAACGTTGTGCTCCGCGAGAACGAGATGATTGGCGCGACGGCGCGGGCCGTCGGGGCCCGAACAATGTCCAGCCGGTCCCCCGGCACCGAGCGTGAGAAGAAGACCGAAGCCATGCAAGTGAACGAAACCCTCGCCGACGGCCTGAAGCACGAATTCCGCGTCGTTGTTCCCGCCTCCGATCTCGACGCGAAGGTGAACGCGCGTCTCGACGATCTCAAGACGCGCGTGCGGATCAACGGCTTCCGTCCCGGCAAGGTGCCGGTTGCGCATCTGAAGAAGGTCTATGGCCGCTCGGTGATGGCCGAGACGATCGACCAGGTCGTGCGCGAGACCAACAGCCAGATCTTCACCGAGCGCGGCTTCAAGCTCGCCACCGAACCGAAGGTGACGCTGCCGTCCGAGGAAAAGGAGGTCGACCAGCTTCTCGCCGGCAAGACCGACCTCGATTATTCCGTGGCGATCGAGGTCATTCCGGCGATCACGCTGTCGGATTTCAGCGCCATCAAGATCGAGAAGCCGGTCGTCGACGTGAGCGAGGCCGATGTCGACGAAGCGGTCATGAAGTTCGCCGAGCAGAACCGCGACTTCGAGCCCAAGGGCGAGGGCGCCAAGGCCGAGAAGGGCGACCGCGTCACCGTCTCTTTCGTCGGCAAGATCGACGGCGTTCCCTTCGAGGGCGGCAAGAGCGACAACGTGCCCGTTCCGATCGGATCGAACACTTTCATCCCGGGCTTCGAGGATCAACTCATCGGCATGGGCGCCGGCGACTCGCGGCTGCTCAAGGTGACGTTCCCGCCGAACTACGGCAACGCGGATCTGGCCGGCAAGGAGGCCGAATTCGACACAACCGCGAGCCTGATCGAGGCGCCGCGGCCCGTCGCCATCAACGACGAACTGGCCAAGACGCTCGGCCTCGATTCGCTCGAGAAGTTCAAGGAAGCGGTGTCGGCGCGCATTCGCGGCGAGTTCGACGCCGCCTCGCGCACGCGGGTGAAGCGGCAGTTGCTCGACCAGCTCGACGCCGCGCACCAGTTCGAGGCGCCGCCGTCGCTCATCGACGAGGAGTTCGCCGGCATGTGGCGCTCGATCCTCGAGGAGATGAACGCGACCGGCAAGACGTTCGAGACCGAGAATACGACCGAGGACGCCGCCAAGGAGCAGTACCGCAAGATCGCGGACCGGCGCGTGCGGCTGGGCCTTGTGCTCGCCGAGATCGGCGAGAAGAACAAGATCACCGTGACCGACGAGGAGGTCAGCCGCGCCATGGTCGAGCGCGCGCGTCAGTTCCCCGGTCAGGAAAAGCAGGTGTGGGACTACTACCGCAACAACCCGCAGGCGCTCGCCCAGATTCGCGCGCCGATCTTCGAGGACAAGGTGATCGATTTCATTCTCGAGCTCGCGCAGGTGAGCGAAAAGAAGATCGGTCGCGACGAGCTCCTCAAGGACGACGAGGAGGATACCCTCTAAGGGGGAGCCCGCGCCGGGCGCGCGGCAGGTCCCCAGGCATGGGTACCTCGGGCGTCGCGACTGGGCGCCCCCGATTTGGCGTCGTGCCTTCGCGGACGAAGGGCGAGGAAGCCAAGGCCAAGGAAGTCGAGGCCAAGGAAGTCGAGGCCAGGGAAGCCAGCGGCAAGGGAAAAGGGCGAGGGGCGGGTTGCGCCCGCCCGATCAACCAAATTCGCTAACCGCGACTCCAATGAGCTTTTGCGGCGCCTGAAAGAATCTGGTTCAACGGCTTGCCCGCCATTGATTTGCACATATCTGTTGCAGAACCTTGAGGGCGCCGCGCCCTGAAGGCCGCGCCGGGTCGCAAGATCGCGGCATGGTCCTCCGGACGCGATTCCGATCTATTCCCCGCGTTCGCCGGCGTTCCAGTGCTTGCGTCGACGCCGGTGTGCTGCGTTGCCATGGCGGGATTCGAACCGCCGTTCGGGCCAGACCATTTTAGGTGAGCCATGCGCGATCCGATCGAGACCTACATGAACCTCGTTCCCATGGTGGTCGAGCAGACCAACCGCGGCGAGCGCGCCTACGACATCTTCTCCCGTCTTCTGAAGGAGCGCATCATCTTCATCACCGGGCCGATCGAGGACGGCATGGCGACGCTGGTGGTGGCGCAGCTCCTGTTTCTCGAAGCGGAAAATCCGAAGAAGGAAATCTCGATGTACATCAACTCCCCCGGCGGGGTGGTGACGTCGGGTCTGGCGATCTACGACACGATGCAATTCATCCGTCCGCCGGTGTCGACGTTGTGCACCGGTCAGGCCGCGTCGATGGGCTCGCTGCTGCTGGCGGCGGGCGCCAAGGACATGCGCTTCGCGCTGCCCAACGCGCGCATCATGGTGCATCAACCCTCCGGCGGCTATCAGGGCCAGGTCACCGACATCCTCATTCACGCGCGCGAGGTCGAAAGCCTCAAGAAGCGCCTGAACGAAATCTATGTCGCCCACACCGGCCAGCCGATCCAGAAGATCGAGGAGGCGCTCGAGCGCGATAACTTCCTCACCGCCGAGATGGCCAAGGATTTCGGCATCGTCGACAAGGTCATCGCCAAGCGCCTCGAGGAACCGAGCAAGGCGACGAGCTGAGGCGAAGACGGGGCGCGCGCGCGGGCGCGCTCACGCGGGTTTGAAGCGCGACGTCGCGACCGAAAGCCCGCATGCGCCCGGAGCACGCATTTCCCGCGACTGCAACCTTGTTCGTAAGGTTTCTGGGTTGTCGTCGTTAAGTTATTGCGGACGTGCGATAAATCATTTCGCCATCGGATCGCTTCGGCGGCCGCGGCGCGCCTTCCAAGCGTGGCGTTTAGTGAAATCTTGATAATCGGCGGACTAGCATGCTTCGATGGGTCGGATCGGCTAGGTTTCAAGGCGCGGCGGTGGTGGGACGATTCGGCGGGGAGCCGTCGGGGGTGCCCTTTTCTGGTACGGGATTTGCTACTATTTCATGCACAGCGCGACGGTTTCCCGGCTTGGGACATGACGCGCGCGATCGGGTGGGGCGGCGCGCGCGAGGCGTGAAGCGGCCGGCATCCGGTCCGGCGAGTGGAAGACGGAGAGTGGAATGAGCAAGGTCAGTTCGGGCGATTCCAAGAACACGCTGTATTGCTCGTTTTGCGGCAAGAGCCAGCACGAGGTGCGCAAGCTCATCGCCGGCCCGACCGTCTTCATCTGCGATGAATGCGTCGAGTTGTGCATGGACATCATCCGCGAGGAGAACAAGTCCTCGCTGGTGAAGTCGCGCGACGGCATTCCGACGCCGAAGGAGATCCGCAAGGTCCTCGACGACTACGTCATCGGTCAGGATCACGCCAAGAAGGTGCTCGCGGTCGCGGTGCATAACCACTACAAGCGGCTCAACCACCAGACCAAGCACAACGACGTCGAACTGGCGAAGTCGAACATCCTGCTGATCGGTCCGACCGGCTCGGGCAAGACGCTGCTGGCGCAGACGCTCGCCCGCATCCTCGACGTGCCCTTCACCATGGCGGACGCGACCACGCTGACCGAGGCCGGCTATGTCGGCGAGGACGTCGAGAACATCATCCTCAAGCTGTTGCAGTCGGCCGACTACAATGTCGAGCGCGCTCAGCGCGGTATCGTCTACATCGACGAAATCGACAAGATTTCGCGCAAATCCGACAACCCGTCGATCACCCGCGACGTGTCGGGCGAGGGCGTGCAGCAGGCGCTTTTGAAGATCATGGAAGGCACGGTGGCGAGCGTGCCGCCGCAGGGCGGGCGCAAGCATCCGCAGCAGGAATTCCTGCAGGTCGACACCACCAACATTCTCTTCATCTGCGGCGGCGCCTTCGCGGGCCTCGAAAAGATCATCTCCGCGCGCGGACGGACGACGTCGATCGGTTTCGGCGCCTCGGTGATGGCGCCGGAGGATCGTCGCACCGGCGAGATCTTCCGCGAGGTCGAGCCGGAGGATCTGCTCAAATACGGGCTGATCCCGGAATTCGTCGGCCGCCTGCCGGTGGTCGCGACCCTGGAGGACCTCGACGAGGCCTCGCTGAAGAAGATTCTGACCGAGCCCAAGAACGCGCTGGTCAAGCAGTATCAGCGCCTGTTCGAGATGGAATCGATCGACCTGACCTTCGCCGACGAGGCGCTGGGCGCGATCGCCCGCAAGGCCATCGAACGCAAGACCGGCGCGCGCGGCCTGCGGTCGATCATGGAGGGCATCCTGCTCGAAACCATGTTCGAGCTGCCGAGCCTGGAAGGCGTCGAGGAGGTCGTGATCTCCCGCGAGGTCGTCGAGGGCACGGCGCGGCCGCTCTATATCTACGCCGACCGGTCCGATCGCACCGCCGACGCAAGCGCCAGCGCCTGAACCGGGCCGCGGCCTGCGCCAGGGTCCCGCGTTCTCGGGGTCGCGCCTTTGTGCGTGGCGACGAGGACGCCCGGCCGAATCACGCGACGGCGCGCATGCTTTCGCGCCCAAAGCCGGCATGCTTTGGAAGGTCGTCCTAACATCTTTCGAAAGGTCGCCGGAACGTCGGCGGGACCATAGCGATCGGATCGCGTGCCGCGTAAAGACTCGCGCGGGACGTTTGGGCGAATCCCGCAGGGGGGATGAGCCCGCCTTATACTTGACACCCTCCGGGGCGATGGCCACCTAATGTCCCATCGGGACTCGATCCATCGCGGCGATCGCCGCGCGCAAGTCGGACCAGTCGAGTCAACAGTGAGTCGGGAAATATCGGCGCGGTTGAGGGAAATGGGGCAGCGATCAACCGCGCGCGTGTTGCCGGCCAAGCCGCGACGAGAAATTAGCGCCCCGCATCGGTAGCGTCGGTGACGGACCGGGGTGGGGTGGCAACAAAAGGGAATATTGAGCCATGACCGCTCCCAAGCCGCGACCTCCTCTCGTTCCGGGCGAGACGCATACCTATCCCGTGCTGCCCCTGCGCGACATCGTCGTTTTTCCGCACATGATCGTGCCGCTCTTCGTCGGCCGCGAAAAGTCGATTCGCGCGCTCGAAGAGGTGATGAAGACCGACACCTACATCCTGCTGGCGACGCAGAAGAACGCCTCGGACGACGATCCCAAGCCCGACGCCATTTATGAGGTCGGGACGCTCGCCTCCGTGCTCCAGCTCCTGAAGCTGCCCGACGGCACCGTGAAGGTGCTGGTGGAGGGCGCCTCGCGCGCGCGCGTCGGCGCCTATCACGACCGCGAGGATTATTACGAGGCCGAGGCTTCCGCGCTCGGCGACGTCGACGCCAGCTCGGTGGAAGCCGAGGCGATGGCGCGCTCGGTCGTGTCCGAGTTCGAGAGCTATGTGAAGCTCAACAAGAAGATTTCGGCCGAGGTCGTCACCGTGGTCCAGCAGATCACGGACTTCTCCAAGCTCGCCGACACCGTGGCCTCGCATTTGGCCGTGAAGATTCCCGATCGCCAGACGATCCTGGAAACCCTCTCCGTGACCCAGCGCATGGAGAAGGTGCTCGGCTTCATGGAAAGCGAAATCTCGGTGCTGCAGGTCGAGAAGCGCATCCGCTCGCGCGTCAAGCGCCAGATGGAGAAGACGCAGCGCGAGTACTATCTCAACGAGCAGATGAAGGCGATCCAGAAGGAGCTCGGCGACGAGGACGGTCGTGACGAGCTCGCCGACATCGAGGACAAGATCAGCAAGACCAAGCTGTCGAAGGAGGCCCGCGAGAAGGCCCAGCACGAGCTCAAGAAGCTGCGGCAAATGTCGCCGATGTCGGCGGAAGCCACCGTGGTGCGCAACTATCTCGACTGGCTGCTGTCGATTCCGTGGGGCAAGAAGTCGAAGATCAAGAAGGATCTCAATCTTGCCCAGGAGACGCTCGATCACGATCACTTCGGCCTCGACAAAGTCAAGGAGCGGATCGTCGAATATCTGGCGGTGCAGAGCCGCGCCAACCGGCTGACCGGGCCGATCCTGTGCCTGGTCGGCCCGCCCGGCGTCGGCAAGACCTCGCTCGGCAAGTCGATCGCGCGCGCCACGGGACGCGAGTTCGTGCGCGTGTCGCTCGGCGGCGTGCGCGACGAGGCCGAGATCCGCGGCCACCGGCGCACCTATATCGGCTCGATGCCGGGCAAGATCATTCAGTCGATGCGCAAGGCCAAGAGCTCGAACCCGCTGTTCCTGCTCGACGAGATCGACAAGATGGGCGCCGATTTCCGCGGCGATCCGTCCTCGGCGCTGCTCGAGGTGCTCGATCCGGAACAGAACTCGACCTTCAACGACCACTATCTGGAGGTCGACTACGACCTGTCGAACGTGATGTTCATCACCACGGCGAATACGCTCAACATTCCGCCGCCGCTGATGGACCGCATGGAGATCATCCGCATCGCCGGCTACACCGAGGACGAGAAGCTGCAGATCGCGCGCAAGCATCTCATCCCCAACGCGGTGGCCAAGCATGGGCTCGCCTCGAAGGAATGGTCGATCGACGACGCCGCGCTGCTGCTGATCATCCGCCGCTACACCCGCGAGGCGGGCGTGCGCAACCTCGAGCGCGAGCTCTCGACGCTGGCGCGCAAGGCGGTGAAGGAGCTGATGATCTCCAAGAAGAAGGAGGTCAAGGTCACCGAGGCCAATCTCGGCGACTATCTCGGCGTCACCAAATATCGCTACGGCGAGGTCGAGGCGGAAGATCAGGTCGGCGTCGTCACCGGTCTTGCCTGGACCGATGTCGGCGGCGAGCTGCTCACCATCGAAGGCGTGATGATGCCCGGCAAGGGCAAGATGACGGTGACCGGCAATCTGCGCGACGTGATGAAGGAATCGATTTCGGCCGCGGCCTCGTATGTGCGCTCGCGGGCGGTCGCCTTCGGGGTCGAGCCGCCGCTGTTCGACCGGCGCGACATCCACGTGCACGTGCCCGAGGGCGCGACGCCGAAGGACGGTCCGTCGGCGGGCGTCGCCATGGCCACGGCGATCGTCTCGGTCATGACCGGCATTCCGGTGCGGCGCGACATCGCCATGACCGGCGAGATCACGCTGCGCGGACGGGTGTTGCCGATCGGCGGCCTGAAGGAGAAGCTGCTCGCGGCCGCGCGCGGCGGGATGAAGACGGTGCTGATCCCGGAGGAGAACGCCAAGGATCTCGCCGAGATCTCCGACGCCATCAAGGGCGGGCTGGAGATCGTCCCGGTCTCGCGCATGGACGAGGTCATCTCGCGGGCGCTGACGCGTCAGCCGAAGGCGATCGTGTGGGAGGAAGATTCCTCGCGCGCGCCGAAGTCGGAGACCTCCGACGACGCCTCGGGCCTTACCGCGCATTAGCGCGCGGCATGATTCGGACGCGTCCCGCGCGGGGTGCGGCTGGGCATGACACGGTTCCGCGTGGCGCGGCCGACGAGGTCGCGTGAACGGGCGTGAGGCGCGACGACCGATGAAATTGACGAAGGGCGGCGACATTCTCGTCGCCCTTTTGCTTGGCGCATTTGCCGGCCGGACGAATCGTTTCGCGGAAATGAAATGCGGCCAGGCGCGGCGATGGCTGGGGCGCGGAGCTGCGATGGAAAGGGCGAAGCGCGCTTGCGCGCGGCATTCCGGCGGCGCTAAATCGGGGAGGGGCGGTTAGCTCAGTTGGTAGAGCGCCTGCTTTACACGCAGGATGTCGGCGGTTCGAGTCCGTCACCGCCCACCACGTCACCGCCCATCATGGTGTCGCACTTAAGCGAAGCACGTCCGCGCAATACTTACGCGTGGTACTTGCGCGTAGTCCTTGCGCGCAGTACTCACGCGAAAGGCGGATGCGCTCGCGAAAACCCCGCCGCGGCGCCGCTGACGCCGGGCGGGGATTGCCACTGTTCAATCGCTGCTCAATTCAGGAGCCGCCACGCCGGGCGGGGGCGTCCTTCGGGAAAATCCGAGCGGGACGCCCGACAGGCCTCAGACGGCTTCCTTGAGTTCCTTGGCGGCGCGGAAGGCGACCTTCTTGCTGGCCTTGATGTGGATCGCTTCGCCCGTGGCCGGGTTGCGGCCCATGCGGGCGGCGCGCTTGCGGACCTGGAGGATGCCGAGGCCGACGATGCGGATGCGGTCGCCCTTCTTCAGGTGCTTGGTGATGCGGGCCACGAGGTCGGTAAGCACCGCCTCGGTCTGCTTCTTGGACATCTCATGCTCTTCGGCCAGAGCCGCGGCGAGATGCTTGAGCGTGACGGTGGACGGGGTCGCTGCCTTTTTTGCCATTGCGGGCTCTCCTTGTTGAGGCATGGGTCGGGAAATCGTTGCAAATCAGGCATTAGATGATTCGCCGGCGCCTTGCATCGCCTGTTTTGCCCGGAAACAGGCCATTCTTGTGACCTGCCGGGCAAATGACCGCTGTGAATGGGGAATTCTCGCGCGCGCTTGACTTGGGCTTGACCCGCCTTTAAGTCCGCTGGCATCGCGGGGGCGTAGCTCAGTTGGTTAGAGCGCCGGCCTGTCACGCCGGAGGTCGCGGGTTCGAGCCCCGTCGCTCCCGCCATCCGCGAAATCCGTAGCCGGAAATCTCCAGCCAGAATTTCCGTGCCCGAAATTCCCAGCACAATGCCCGCGAAATCCGGTTTCGGTCGGTTTTGGCGGCCATTTCGCGCGGTTTTGTGGACGTCCGCGCCCCCTGGCGCGCGGCCGGCGCGCGTTTGGCGCGAGGTTTGGCGCGGCCCCGGCACGGCGAGACCGTCGACGCGTGGAATTCTCCGCGCCGCTTGCATCTTTTCTTGTCACATTCGCCCGGAAAAAGTTCGCGGGGGAGGCCGCCGTGGGTTGTCTTGCCACCCAGGGAACGCTGCGCTAAGCCTCACCCGCGCCCGTTCGCCACCGCGAATCCGGGTCCTTTCGCGGACCTCCGGTTCGCTCGGGCCGGTTCCCGCCGGCCGGATCGGGGAACGCCCAGGAATGGACGGGACTTCACGCGCCCGTTCAGAATTGGATCGCCGATGACTTCAATCCTGCAGAGCTATTTTCCGCTGGTGGTTTTCGTCGCCATCGCCGCGGTGATCGGCGTGGTGCTGCTGATCGTGCCCTTCGTCGTCGCCTACCAGCAACCCGACCCGGAAAAGCTGTCGGCTTACGAATGCGGCTTCAACGCTTTCGACGACGCGCGCATGAAATTCGACGTGCGCTTCTATCTCGTCGCCATTCTCTTCATCATCTTCGATCTGGAAGTGTCGTTCCTGTTTCCCTGGGCGCTGGCGTTCGGCAAGCTGGGGGCGACCGGGTTCTGGTCGATGATGGTCTTCCTCGCCGTCCTGACGATCGGCTTCATCTATGAATGGAAGAAAGGCGCGCTCGAATGGGATTGACGAGCGACACCCAGACGACCCTCGTCGCGCCGGCGGCGACCGGAATCATCGACCCGCGCACCGGCCAGCCGGTGGGCGCCGATGACCGCTTCTTCGTCGAGATCAACAACGAACTCGCCGACAAGGGCTTCCTCGTCACCGCGACCGACGAACTCATCACCTGGGCGCGCACCGGCTCGCTGATGTGGATGACGTTCGGGCTCGCGTGCTGCGCCGTCGAGATGATCCAGGGCGCGATGCCGCGCTACGACTTCGAGCGCTTCGGCTTCGCTCCGCGCGCCTCGCCCCGCCAGTCCGACGTGATGATCGTGGCCGGCACGCTCACCAACAAGATGGCGCCGGCCATGCGCAAGGTCTACGACCAGATGCCGGAGCCACGCTACGTCATCTCGATGGGCTCGTGCGCCAACGGCGGCGGCTACTACCACTATTCCTATTCCGTGGTGCGCGGTTGCGACCGCATCGTGCCGGTCGACATCTATGTGCCCGGCTGTCCGCCGACGGCGGAGGCGCTGCTCTACGGCGTCATGCTGTTGCAAAAGAAAATCCGCCGTCTCGGCACCATCGAGCGCTAGCGGCAGCGAGGGACACCGGACATGGACGACGCGGCGCTTCATTCACTCGGCCAGACCATCGTCGACGCGCTCGGCGACGCGGTGACCGGCTCTAGCGTCGCCGCCCACGAATTGACCGTGACGGCGAAGGCCGAGCGGATCGTCGAGGTGATGGGCTTCCTGCGCGACGACGCGCGCTGCCGCTTCGTCGGCTTCATCGACGTGACCGCGGTCGACCGGCTCGGCCGCGTCCCGCGCTTCGACGTCGTCTATCATCTGCTGTCGCCTTACAAGAACACGCGCGTCGCTGTCAGGATCGCGGTCGACGAGGCCGCGACCGTGCCCTCGATCACCTCGGTGTTCCGCGGCGCGGAGTGGTACGAGCGCGAGACCTACGATCTCTACGGCGTGATCTTCACCGATCATCCGGACCTGCGCCGCATCCTCACCGACTACGGCTTCGACGGTCATCCGCTGCGCAAGGACTTTCCGCTCTCCGGGTTCCAGGAGCTGCGCTACGACGACGAGCAGAAGCGCGTTGTCTATGAGCCGGTGAAGCTCAACCAGGAGTACCGCAAGTTCGATTTCCTGTCGCCCTGGGAGGGCGCGGACTATCCCTTGCCGGGCGACGAGAAGGCGGGGAGCTGACCGATGGCGGAAGCGTCGCTGCGCAACTTCACCCTCAATTTCGGTCCGCAACACCCGTCCGCTCACGGCGTGCTGCGGCTCGTGCTCGAACTCGACGGCGAGGTGGTCGAGCGCGCCGATCCGCATATCGGCCTGCTCCATCGCGGTACCGAGAAGCTGATCGAGCACAAGACCTACATGCAGGCGATTCCCTATTTTGATCGGCTCGATTATGTCGCGCCGATGAATCAGGAGCACGCCTTCTGCCTGGCCGCCGAACGCCTGATCGGGGTCGCGGTGCCGCGCCGCGCCCAGCTCATCCGCGTGCTCTACTGCGAGATCGGGCGGCTGCTCAATCATCTCCTCAACATCACCTCGCACGCGCTCGACGTCGGCGCGCTCACCCCGCCGCTGTGGGGCTACGAGGAACGCGAGAAGCTGATGATCTTCTACGAGCGGGCCTCGGGCGCGCGCATGCACGCGGCCTATTTCCGCATCGGCGGCGTGCATCAGGACCTGCCGGAGAAGCTGATCGACGACATCGAGGCGTTCTGCGATCCCTTCCTCAAGGTCTGTGACGATCTCGAGGGACTTCTCTCCGACAACCGCATCTTCAAGCAGCGCAACGTCGACATCGGCGTCGTCTCGCTCGAGGACGCCTGGAACCTCGGCTTTTCCGGCGTGATGGTGCGCGGTTCGGGCGCGGCCTGGGACCTGCGCAAGGCGCAGCCCTACGAATGCTACGCCGAGATGGATTTCGACATTCCCGTCGGCAAGAACGGCGACTGCTACGACCGGTACCATGTGCGCATGGAGGAGATGCGCCAGTCGGTTCGGATCATGCGCCAGTGCATCGCCAAGCTGCGCGAGCCGGCGGGGCGGGGGCCGGTGCTGGTCGACGACCGCAAGATCGCGCCGCCGCGCCGCGCCGAGATGAAGTCGTCGATGGAGGCGCTGATCCATCACTTCAAGCTCTACACCGAGGGTGTGCACGTGCCGGCCGGCGAGATCTACGCCGCGGTCGAGGCGCCCAAGGGCGAGTTCGGCGTCTACCTCGTCGCCGACGGCACCAACAAGCCGTACAAGTGCAAGATCCGCGCGCCGGGCTTCGCGCACCTGTCGGCGATGGACTTCCTCTGCCGCGGCCACCTGCTCGCCGACGTCGCCGCCGTGCTCGGCTCGCTCGATATCGTGTTCGGGGAGGTCGACCGGTGATGGCCACGCGCGCCAAAATCTCCCTCCCCCTGGAAGGGGGAGGGAAGATGGATCCGCTCGATATCGTGTTCGGGGAGGTCGACCGGTGAGACCGCCGCTTCCGCTCGTCACTATGAAGGTGTTCTGATGTCCGCTCGTCGTCTCGCGCCGAAGGAACTACAGCCCGCGAGCTTCGCCTTCACGGCGGAGAATCTCGCCTGGGCCAAGGCGCAGATCGCGAAGTTCCCGGAAGGCCGGCAGGCCTCCGCCGTGATCCCGATCCTGTGGCGCGCGCAGGAGCAGCACGGCTGGACGCCGGAAGCCGCGATCCGCGCCGTCGCCGACATGCTCGCCATGCCTTACATCCGAGTGCTGGAGGTCGCGACCTTCTACACGATGTTCCAGCTCCGGCCGGTCGGCAAGAAGGCGCATGTGCAGGTCTGCGGCACGACGCCGTGCCGGCTGCGCGGCGCCGACGACCTGATCAAGGTCTGCAAGAACCGCATTCACCACCATCCGTTCGAATTGTCGGCGGACGGCGATTTCTCCTGGGAGGAGGTCGAGTGCCTCGGTGCCTGCGTCAACGCGCCGATGGTGCAGGTGTTCAAGGATACCTACGAGGACCTGACGCCGGAGACCCTCGGCAAGGTTCTCGACGGATTCGCTTCCGGCAAGCCGGTCGCGCCCGGTTCGCAATCGGGACGGCAGTTCTCCGCCCCGCTTGGCGGAGCGACGACGCTGGCGAGCGTGGGCAAGGGCAAGCCATGACGACGGCGCGAGAGATGATGAAATATCGCTTCGTTCCCGTTCACGCCGCGGCGGCGGCCGCGCTCGTGTTCGTGCTGCAACGCTTCGCGCTCAACGCCGGGCTGGAAACCAGCCTGACATGGGCGTTCGTCTTCGGGCTGGCGGCGGCCGGTCTCGCCGTCATGCAAGCCAACCGCTGATCCGGGAAAGCCGACCGACATGCTTCAGGACCAGGATCGCATCTTCACCAACCTCTACGGTCTTCACGACTGGGGCCTCAAGGGCGCGCGCGCGCGGGGGGCCTGGGACGGCACCAAGGGCCTCATCGAAAAGGGCCGGGACTGGATCATCAACGAGATGAAGGCCTCCGGCCTGCGCGGGCGGGGCGGGGCGGGCTTCCCGACGGGACTGAAATGGTCGTTCATGCCCAAGCAGTCCGACGGGCGGCCGCATTATCTCGTCGTCAACGCCGACGAATCCGAACCCGGCACCTGCAAGGACCGCGAAATCCTGCGCCATGATCCGCATGTGCTGATCGAGGGCTGCCTGGTGGCGAGCTTCGCCATGGGCGCCAACGTCGCCTATATCTACGTGCGCGGCGAGTTCATCCGCGAGCGCGAACGGCTTCAGGCCGCCATCGACGAGGCGTATGACGCCAAGCTGATCGGCAAGGACAACGTCCACGGCTATCCGTTCGACCTCTACGTCCATCACGGCGCGGGGGCCTATATCTGCGGCGAGGAGACCGCGCTGCTCGAAAGCCTCGAGGGCAAGAAGGGCCAGCCGCGACTGAAGCCGCCGTTCCCGGCGAACATGGGCCTCTACGGTTGCCCGACCACGGTCAACAATGTCGAATCGATCGCGGTGGCGCCGACCATCCTGCGGCGCGGCGCGGCCTGGTTCGCCGGCATCGGTCGTCCCAACAATACCGGCACCAAGCTGTTCTGCATTTCCGGCCATGTCGAGCGGCCGTGCAATGTCGAGGAGGCGATGGGCATTCCCTTCCGCGAACTGATCGAGAAGCATTGCGGCGGCGTGCGCGGCGGCTGGGACAATCTCAAGGCCGTGATCCCCGGCGGCTCGTCGGTGCGCATGGTGCCGGCGGCGCAGATCATCGACACGCCGATGGATTTCGACTCGCTCGGCAAGCTGCGCTCGGGCCTCGGCACCGCGGCCGTGATCGTGATGGACAAGTCGACCGACCTCATTCGCGCCATCGCGCGGCTGTCCTATTTCTACAAGCATGAGAGCTGCGGCCAGTGCACGCCCTGCCGCGAGGGCACCGGCTGGATGTATCGCGTGCTGTCGCGCATGGCCGAGGGGCGCGCCCACAAGCGCGAGATCGACATGCTGCTCGATGTGACCAAGCAGGTCGAAGGCCACACCATCTGCGCGCTCGGCGACGCGGCGGCGTGGCCGGTGCAGGGCCTGATCACCCATTTCCGGCACGAGATCGAGGCGCGTATCGACCAATACGCGGCCAATCCGCATCCCGACCCGGTCGCGGTGGCGGCGGAGTAGGACGACATGACGAAGCTGCTGATCGACGGCAAAGAAATCGACGCACCGGCGGAATACACGCTGATGCAGGCGTGCGAGGCCGCCGGCGCCGAGATTCCGCGCTTCTGCTATCACGAGCGGCTGTCGATCGCCGGCAACTGCCGCATGTGCCTCGTCGAGGTGAAGGGCTCGCCCAAGCCGGTGGCGAGCTGCGCCTGGAACGTGCGCGACTGCCGTCCGGGTCCGAACGGAGAGCCGCCCGAAATCTTCACCAAGTCGCCGATGGTCAAGAAGGCGCGCGAAGGGGTGATGGAGTTCATCCTCATCAACCATCCGCTCGACTGTCCGATCTGCGACCAGGGCGGGGAATGCGACCTGCAGGACCAGGCGATGGGCTACGGCATCGACGCCGGACGCTTCGCCGAGAACAAGCGCGCGGTCGAGGACAAGTATCTCGGGCCGCTGATCAAGACCTCGATGAACCGCTGCATCCTGTGCACGCGCTGCGTCCGCTTCACCACGGAGATTTGCGGCGTGCGCGAACTCGGCGCGACGGGCCGCGGCGAGAACGTCGAGATCACGACCTATCTGGAAAGCGCGCTCACCTCCGAGCTGCAGGGCAACCTCGCCGATGTCTGTCCGGTCGGCGCGCTCACCTCCAAGCCGCACGCGTTCGCGGCGCGGCCCTGGGAACTCACCAAGACCGAATCCGTCGACGTGATGGACGCGGTCGGCTCGGCCATCCGCGTCGACACCCGCGGGCGCGAGGTCATGCGCATCCAGCCGCGCCTCAACGAGGCGATCAACGAGGAATGGATTTCCGACAAGACACGCTATGTCGTCGACGGGCTGAAGGCGCAGCGCCTCGACCGGCCCTATCTGCGCGAGGGCGGGCGCCTGCGTCCGGCCACCTGGGCGGAGGCCTTCGCCACCATCGCCGTCAAGCTCGCCACGACGAGCGCCAAGCGCGTCGGCGCGATCGCCGGCGATCTGGCCACGGTCGAGGAGATGTTCGCGCTCAAGGACCTGATGACGCGGCTCGGCTCGGCCAATATCGATTGCCGGCAGGACGGCGACGCGCTCGATCCCGCGCTCGGGCGGGCGAGCTACATCTTCAACCCGACCATCGCCGGCATCGATCAGGCCGACGGGTTGATGATCATCGGCGCCAATCCGCGCAAGGAAGCCCCGATCATCAACGCGCGCATCCGCAAGCGCTGGCGCGCCGGCAATTTCAAGATCGGGCTGATCGGCGAGAAGGCCGACCTGACCTACGATCATGCCTATCTCGGCGCCGGACCCGAAACGCTCGCCGCTTACGTCGATCACGCGCCGGCCAAGCTCGAACGGCAGATCTGGCTGATCGGGCAGGGCGCGCTCGCCCGTCCCGACGGCCGCGCCATCCTGTCGATGGCGGCGAAGGCCGCCGTCTCGGTCGGCGCGCTCAAGGACGGCTGGAACGGTTTCGGCGTGCTGCATACGGCGGCCGCGCGCGTCGGCGGTCTCGATATCGGCTTCGTGCCGGGGGCGGGCGGGCTCACCGCGCGCGAAATGGCGACCTACGGGACGATCGATCTGTTGTTCCTGCTTGGCGCCGATGAAATCGCGCCGGCGGACGGAACCTTCGTCGTCTATATCGGCGGCCATGGCGATCGCGGCGCGGAGCGCGCCGACGTGATCCTGCCGGGCGCGGCCTACACCGAAAAGTCCGGCCTTTACGTCAACACCGAGGGGCGCGTGCAACTCGGCAATCGCGCGGCGTTTCCGCCGGGCGAGGCGCGCGAGGACTGGGCGATCCTGCGCGCGCTGTCCGACCGGCTCGGCAAGCGTCTGCCCTATGACTCGCTCGCGGCGCTGCGCGCGGCGGCGGTCGCCGCCCATCCGCATCTTGCCCGGATCGACGCGATCGCGCCGGGGGCTGCCTCCGACATCGAGAAGCTGGCCGGGCTCGGCGGCGCGGTCGGCAAGGAGCCGTTCAAGAGCCCGATCGCCGATTTCTATCTCACCAACGCCGTCGCGCGGGCCTCCGCGACCATGGCGGAATGTTCCACGCTCGCCTCCGGGCGCGCGATGGCGGCAGCGGAGTAGCGCCGATGATCTTCGACATGACCTACTCCGACCTGTGGTGGAACTACCTCTGGCCGTTCGTCATCATCGTCGCCGAGAGCGTGCTCGTGCTCGTCGTGCTGCTGCTGGCGATCGCCTATATCCTCTACGCCGACCGCAAGATCTGGGCGGCGGTGCAGATCAGGCGCGGGCCCAACGTCGTCGGCCCCTGGGGCCTGTTCCAGTCCTTCGCCGACTTCATCAAATTCGCGCTGAAGGAGCCGGTGATCCCGTCGGGCGCCAACAAGGCGATCTTCCTGCTGGCGCCGCTGATCACCTGCGTGCTGGCGCTGGCGGCTTGGGCGGTGATTCCGACCGCGTCGGGCTGGGTGGTCGCCGACATCAATGTCGGCGTGCTCTACATCTTCGCGATCTCGTCGCTGTCGGTCTATGGCATCATCATGGGCGGCTGGGCGTCGAATTCGAAATATCCATTCCTGTCGGCGCTGCGGTCGGCGGCGCAGATGGTGTCCTACGAGGTCTCGATCGGCTTCGTCATCATCACGGTGCTGCTCTGCGCCGGCTCGCTCAACCTGTCGGCGATCGTCGAGGCGCAGAACACCAAATTCGGCCTGCTCGGCTGGTACTGGCTGCCGCTGCTGCCGATGTTCGTCGTGTTCTTCATTTCGGCGCTCGCCGAGACCAACCGGCCGCCGTTCGACCTGGTCGAGGCCGAGTCCGAACTCGTCGCCGGCTTCATGGTCGAGTACGGCTCGATCCCCTACATGCTGTTCATGCTCGGCGAATATGTCGCGATCAGCACGATGTGCGCGATGGCGACGATCCTGTTCCTCGGCGGCTGGCTGCCGCCGGTGCCGGTCGCGCCGTTCACCTGGGTTCCGGGCATCGTCTGGTTCACGCTCAAGGCGCTGTTCATGTTCTTCCTGTTCGCGATGGCGAAGGCGATCGTGCCGCGCTATCGCTACGACCAATTGATGCGGTTGGGCTGGAAGGTGTTCCTGCCGCTGTCGCTGGCGATGGTGGTCATCGTCGCGGGCGTGCTGCAGTTCGCCGGCCTGGCGCCGAAGTGAGGTCGCGATGAGACTCGATGCCGCCGCCCGCTCGCTGCTGCTGACCGAATTCGTATCGGCGTTCTTCCTCGCCATGCGCTATTTCTTCAAGCCGAAGCCGACGCTCAATTATCCCTTCGAGAAGGGGCCAATCAGCCCGCGCTTCCGCGGCGAGCACGCGCTGCGCCGTTATCCCAACGGCGAGGAGCGCTGCATCGCCTGCAAGCTGTGCGAGGCGATCTGCCCGGCCCAGGCGATCACCATCGAGGCGGGGCCGCGCCGCAACGACGGCACGCGCCGCACCGTGCGCTACGACATCGACATGGTGAAGTGCATCTATTGTGGCCTGTGCCAGGAGGCCTGCCCGGTCGACGCCATCGTCGAGGGTCCGAATTTCGAGTTCGCCACCGAGACGCGCGAGGAATTGTTCTATGACAAGGCCAAGCTTCTGGGCAACGGCGATCGCTGGGAACGCGAGATCGCGAAGAACATCGCGCTCGACGCGCCTTACCGTTGAGGTGACGGCATGATCCTTCCGGCGCTGTTCTTCTACCTGTTCGCGACCCTGTGCATCGGCGCCGCCGTCATGGTGGTGACGGCGCGCAATCCGGTGCACGCGGTGCTGTTCCTCATTCTCGCCTTCGTCAACGCCGCGGGACTGTTCGTGCTGATGGGCGCCGAATTCCTCGCCATGATCCTGGTGGTGGTCTATGTCGGCGCGGTGGCGGTGCTGTTCCTGTTCGTCGTCATGATGCTCGACGTCGATTTCGCCGAGCTCAAGCAGGGCGTGCTGCAATATCTGCCGATCGGCGGCGTCATCGCCGCGATCGTGCTCGCCGAGCTGATGTTCGTGGGCGGCGCCTGGACGCTCTCGCCGGCGGCGACGAAGGCGATCGGCGCGCCGATTCCCGGCAACGTCACCAACGCCGAGGCTCTCGGCCTGGTGCTCTATACCCGCTACATCCACTACTTCCAGATCGCCGGCATCGTGCTGCTGGTCGCCATGATCGGCGCCATCGTGCTGACGCTGCATCACCGCCCGAACGTCAAGCGCCAGAGCATCCCCGAGCAGAACGCGCGCTCCAAGACGACCGCGATGGAGGTGCGCAAGGTCGCCTCCGGCCAGGGCCTGGAGGAGACCGCGCCATGAGCATCGGGCTCGGACATTATCTTTCCGTCGCCGCGATCCTGTTCACCATCGGGATGCTCGGCATCTTTCTCAACCGCCGCAACATCATCGTCATCCTGATGTCGATCGAATTGATCCTGTTGTCGGTCAACATCAATCTCGTGGCGTTCTCGACCTTCCTCGGCGACATCGTCGGGCAGGTGTTCGCGCTCCTGGTGCTGACGGTGGCGGCGGCCGAGGCGGCGATCGGACTGGCTATTCTGGTGGTGTTCTTCCGCAACCGCGGTTCGATCGCGGTCGAAGACCTCAATATGATGAAGGGCTGAGGGAGCGATGTATCAGGCCATAGTCTTTCTGCCGCTGGCCGGATTTCTGATCGCGGGCCTGTTTGGCCGCCTGATCGGGCATCGCGCCGCGGAGATCGTCACCACCGCGCTGTTGTTCGTGTCGATGGCGCTGTCGTGGGTCGCCTTCGTCACCATCGGCTTCGGCCATCAGGACGTTCACGTGCCGGTGCTGGAGTGGATCAACTCCGGCGATCTCAAGATCGCCTGGTCGCTGCGCGTCGACACGCTGACCGCGGTGATGCTGGTGGTGGTGACGACGGTGTCGGCGCTGGTGCATCTCTATTCGATCGGCTACATGCACGAGGATCCGCACCGCGCGCGCTTCTTCGCCTATCTGTCGCTGTTCACCTTCGCCATGCTCGCGCTGGTGACGGCGGACAATCTCGCCCAGTTGTTCTTCGGCTGGGAGGGCGTCGGCCTGGCGAGCTATCTCCTGATCGGCTTCTGGTATCACAAGCCGGAGGCCAACGCCGCCGCGATCAAGGCCTTCATCGTCAACCGGGTCGGCGATTTCGGCTTCGCGCTCGGCATCTTCGCCGTGTTCCTGATGATCGGCTCGATCGATCTCGACACCATCTTCGCCGGCGCGCCTGCGCTGTCGGGCAAGACCATCAACTTCCTGGGCTGGAACGCCGACGCGCTGACGCTGATCTGCCTGTTCCTGTTCATGGGCGCGATGGGCAAATCGGCGCAGTTCCTGCTGCACACCTGGTTGCCCGACGCGATGGAAGGCCCGACCCCGGTCTCCGCGCTGATCCACGCCGCGACCATGGTGACGGCGGGCGTGTTCATGGTGGCGCGGCTGTCGCCGCTGTTCGAGCTGGCGCCGGACGCCAAGGCCTTCGTCATGTTCATCGGCGCGACGACGGCGTTCTTCGCCGCGACCGTCGGCCTCGTCCAGAACGACATCAAGCGGATCGTGGCCTATTCGACCTGCTCGCAGCTCGGCTACATGTTCGTGGCGATGGGGGCGGGGGCCTACTCGGTCGGCATGTTCCACCTCTTCACCCACGCCTTCTTCAAGGCGCTGTTGTTCCTGGGCTCCGGCTCGGTCATCCACGCGATGCATCACGAGCAGGACATCCGCCACATGGGCGGGCTCAAGGACCGCATCCCGTTCACCTATATCGTGATGGTGATCGGCACGCTGGCGCTCACCGGCTTCCCGCTCACCGCCGGCTATTTCTCCAAGGACGCGATCATCGAGTCGGCTTTCGTCGCTCATAATCCGTTCGGCCTTTACGCCTTCGTGCTGACGGTGGTGGCCGCGGCGCTGACCTCGTTCTATTCCTGGCGTCTGATCTTCAAGACCTTCCACGGCAAGCCGCACGATCATCATCATTACGAGGCCGCGCATGAGAGCCCGTTGACGATGTTGGCGCCGCTGGCGGCGCTGGCGGCCGGCTCGATCCTCGCCGGTTTCCCGTTCAAGGAGATCTTCGCCGGCCACGGCGTCGGGGAGTTCTTCCGCGGCTCGCTCAAGATGGCCGAGGGCGTCATCGACGAGATGCATCACGTCCCCTCGGCCGTGGCCAACGCGCCGACCGTGATGATGGCGCTGGGTTTCGCGGTGGCGTGGCTGTTCTACATCCGCCGGCCCTATCTGCCGGTCGAACTGGCGCGAACCTTCGCCGGCCTCCACCGCTTCCTCCTCAACAAGTGGTATTTCGACGAGCTCTATGACGCGATCTTCGTGCGCCCGGCGATGCGGCTCGGCCGCTTCCTGTGGAAGAAGGGCGACGGCTGGCTGATCGACGGCTTCGGGCCCGACGGCGTTTCCGCGCGCGTGCTCGACATGACGCGCCGCGCGGTCGCGCTGCAGAGCGGCTACCTGTATCACTACGCCTTCGCCATGCTGATCGGCGTCGCGGGCTTCATCACCTGGTTCATGTTCGGCGGCACAGGGGCGCACTGATGACAACCTGGCCCATTCTTTCGGTCACGACGTTCCTGCCGCTTGTCGGCGCGCTGCTGATTTTTCTGCTGGCGCGCGGCGGCGAGGCGACCGCCAGCCGGAGCGCGCGCTGGATCGCGCTGTGGACCACGCTCGTCACCTTCGCGATCTCGCTGATCATGGTGGGGCGTTTCGACGCGAGCTCGTCGGCGTTCCAGTTCGTCGAGAAGGCGCCATGGCTCGGACAGACGATCGCCTATCACATGGGCGTCGACGGCATTTCGTTGCCCTTCGTCATCCTGACCACCGCGCTGATGCCGCTTTGCATCATCGCCAGCTGGACGGCGATCGAGAAGCGGGTGCGCGAATACATGATCGCGTTCCTGGCGCTGGAAACGCTGATGGTCGGCACCTTCTCGGCGCTCGACCTGGTGCTGTTCTACCTGTTCTTCGAAGGCGGCCTGATCCCGATGTTCCTCATCATCGGCGTCTGGGGTGGGGCGCGCCGCGTCTATGCGAGCTTCAAGTTCTTCCTCTACACGCTGCTCGGCTCGGTGCTGATGCTGCTCGCCATCATGGCGCTCTATCTCAACGCCGGCACGACCGACATCCCGACGCTGATGCAGACGGCGGTGCCGCGCACGTTGCAGACCTGGGCGTGGCTGGCGTTCTTCGCCTCCTTCGCGGTGAAGATGCCGATGTGGCCGGTGCACACCTGGCTGCCGGACGCCCATGTCGAGGCGCCGACGGCCGGCTCGGTCATTCTCGCCGCGATCCTGTTGAAGATGGGCGGCTACGGCTTCCTGCGCTTCTCGCTGCCGATGTTCCCGCTCGCCAGCCACGACTTCACGCCGCTGGTGTTCGCGCTGTCCGTCGTCGCCATCGTCTACACCTCGCTGGTGGCGCTGATGCAGGAGGACGTGAAGAAGCTGATCGCCTATTCCTCGGTCGCGCATATGGGCTTCGTCACCATGGGCATCTTCGCCGGCACGACGCAGGGCGTGGCCGGCGGCGTCTTCCAGATGGTCTCGCACGGCATCGTATCGGGCGCGCTGTTCCTTTGCGTCGGCGTCGTCTACGAGCGCATGCACACGCGCGAGATCGACGCCTATGGCGGACTGGTCAACCGCATGCCGCTCTACGCGGTCGCGTTCATGGTGTTCACCATGGCCAATGTCGGCCTGCCGGGCACGTCGGGCTTCGTCGGCGAGTTCCTGACGCTGATCGGCACTTTCAAGGTCTCGATCCTGACGGCGACGCTGGCGACCTTCGGCGTCATTCTGTCGGCCGCCTACGCGTTGTGGCTCTACCGCCGCGTCGTGTTCGGCGCGCTGGAGAAGCCGTCGCTGGCCAAGATCGCCGACCTCAATTACCGCGAGGTGCTGACGCTCGCGCCGCTGATGATCCTCACCATCCTGTTCGGGGTCTACCCCAAGCCGGTGCTGGACATGTCGGCGGCGTCGGTGGCCAAGCTGGTCGAGAATTACAATCAAGCGGTCACCGCCATCAAGGCGGCCGCGCTGCTGCAATGATCGCGGCGGTCGAGCTCGGGGCGCGGGTGCACCATGGCAATTGAGATCGCGGGATACTCCCTTCTGCCGGCGCTGCCGGAATTGACGCTCGCCGTCGGCGCGATGGCGCTGCTCATGATCGGGGCGTTCCGCGGCACGGCGGTGACGGGCCTGGTGACGGGCCTGGCGATCTTCCTGCTGGTGATCGCTGGCGCGCTGGTGCTGTGGCTGCCGCCCGGGCGGCTGGAGACGTTCGCGGGCGGCTTCATCGTCGACGACTTCGCCCGCTACATGAAGCTGCTGGCGCTGGCCGGCTCGGCGGTGACGCTGCTATTCGCGACCGAATATCTCGCCGATCAATCGCGGCGGATGTTCGAATACGCCGTGCTGATCGTGCTGGCGACGGTCGGCATGCTGGTGCTGATCTCGGCGGGTGACCTGATCACGCTCTATCTCGGCCTCGAGCTGATGAGCCTGTCGCTCTATGTCGTGGCCGCGAGCCATCGCGACAACATCAAGTCGACCGAGGCGGGCCTGAAATACTTCGTCCTCGGGGCGCTGTCGTCCGGCATGCTGCTCTACGGCTCCTCGCTGATTTACGGCTTCACCGGCACGGTGTCCTTCGCCGGCATCGCGGCGGCGGCCAAGGGCGGTCATCTCGGCCTCGTCTTCGGGCTGGTGTTCCTGCTCGCGGGCATGTGCTTCAAGGTTTCGGCCGTGCCGTTCCACATGTGGACGCCGGACGTCTATGAGGGCGCGCCGACGCCGGTGACCGCGTTCTTCGCCTCCGCGCCCAAGGTCGCCGCGCTCGCGGTGTTCACGCGCGCGACGCTGACGGCGTTTCCCGGCATCGTCAACGAATGGCAGCAGATCGTCGTGTTCGTGTCGATTGCCTCGATGGCGCTGGGCTCGGTCGCGGCGATCGGGCAGACCAACATCAAGCGGCTGATGGCCTATTCCTCGATCGGGCACATGGGCTTCGCGCTGGTGGGCCTGGCGTCCGCCTCGGTGGAGGGCGCGCAGGGCGTGCTCGTCTACATCGCGATCTACGTGGCGATGACGCTCGGCACCTTCGCCGTCATCCAGGCGATGCGTCGCGACGGCAAGGCGGTGGAGGGGATCGCCGATCTCGCCGGCCTGTCGCGGACCAACCCGGCGATGGCGTTCTTTCTCGCCATGCTGATGTTCTCGCTGGCCGGCGTTCCCCCGCTCGCGGGCTTCTTCGCCAAGTTCTACGTGTTCCTGGCCGCGGTGAAGGCGGGGCTGTGGCTGCTCGCCGTGCTCGGCGTCATCGCCAGCGTGATCGGCGCCTATTACTATCTCGCCGTCATCAAGGTCATGTATTTCGACGAGCCCGCCGGCGCGTTCCAGCCGATGCGGCTGGAATTGCGCACGGTGATGGGCGTGGCGGGCCTCTTCAACATCCTGTTCTTCATCTATCCCTCGCCGCTTGTCGCGCTCGCCGGCGCGGCGGCGAAATCGCTGTTCTAGCGCGATGGACTTCACACTCGGGTCGCGCGCGGCGGCTTGCGGTCACCGCGTCGACGCGCTCGCTCGGGTCGATTCGACCAACGCCGAGGCGCGGCGGCGCGCGCGTGGTGGCGAGCGTGGCCCGCTTTGGCTCGTCACCGGCGACCAGACGGCCGGGCGCGGACGGCGCGGGCGCGACTGGCAATCCCCGCCGGGCAATCTCGCCGCGAGCTTTCTCGAAATCATGCGCCTGCCGCCGGCGGCCGCGGCGACGCTCGGTTTCGTTGCGGGGCTCGCGACGCGCCGCGCGCTCGCGCAAGTAAGCGCGGCGGCATCCTCCGGCGCGGGCGGCGGCGCCGACCCGGCGAGCGGACCGCGATTTGAGTTGAAGTGGCCGAACGACGTGCTCTGCGGCGGGGCGAAGATCGCCGGCATTCTGCTTGAATCCGAGGCTGCCGGTGACGACGCGATCGCCGTGGCGGTCGGTATCGGCGTCAACGTCGTCGCCGCTCCCTCCGACGTGCCCTATCCGGCGACCTCGCTGGCCGCGCTCGGCGTTGCGGCGTCGGCCGAGGCGGTGTTCGCCGCGCTCGGCGAGGCGTGGGCCGATGGGCTGCGCGTCTGGGACCATGGCCGGGGCTTCGAGGCGATCCGGGGGGAGTGGCTCGCGCATGCCGCCGGTCTCGGACAGCCGATTCTGGTCGTCGCCGACGGCGTCACGCATGCCGGCGTATTCGAGACGATCGACGCCGACGGGCGGCTGGTGCTGGCCGTCAGCGGCCGGGCGAATCTGACCATCGGCGCGGGTGACGTCTTTTTCGGACGCGCGGCGGGCGCGGGGGCCGGCCAATGAGCGCCAAGGCCGACGACCTCTTGTTCGCGCCGCTCGGCGGCGTCGGCGAGATCGGCATGAACCTCGCGCTCTACGGCTACGGGCGCGGCCGGCAGCGGCGATGGATCGCGGTCGATTTCGGCGTGCTGTTCGGCGACGAGGAGCGTCTGCCGGGCATCGACCTGATCATGCCGGACATCCGCTTCCTCGAAAGCGAGCGCAAGAATCTCCTCGGCATCGTGCTGACCCACGCGCATGAGGATCATTTCGGCGCGCTGATCGACCTGTGGCCGCGCCTCGAGGTTCCCGTTTACGCCACGCCGTTCACCGCCGCGCTGCTCGAAGCCAAATGCGCAGGCGAACGCGGCGCGCCGAAGATCGCGGTGACCACGGTGCCGTGCGCCGGCGCGATCACGCTCGGGCCGTTCCGCGTCGAATTCGTGCCGGTGGCGCATTCGATTCCCGAGGCTCATAGCCTCGCCATCACCACGCCGGCGGGCACGCTCGTTCACAGCGGCGACTGGCGCATCGATCCGGCGCCCGTCATCGGCCCGCCGACCGACGAGCGACGCTTCCGCGCGCTCGGCGACGCGGGTGTGCTGGCGCTGATCGGCGATTCCACCAACGCGATCGCGGAAGGCGTCTCGCTGTCGGAATCGGAGGTCGCGGCCACGATCGCCGACATCGTCGCCAATGCGCGCGGGCGCGTGGCGGTGACGACATTCGCCTCGAATGTCGGGCGCATCCGGGCGATCGCCGCGGCCGCGCGCGCGGCCGGCCGCCGGGTCGTGATCATCGGCCGTGCCATGGAACGCGTCATCCAGGTCGCGCGCGAGACGGGTCACCTCGACGAAACGCAGGAGTTTCTTCCCGCCGACGCGTTCGCGCGCCTGCCGCGCGAGAAGGTGGTGGCGCTGTGCACCGGCAGCCAGGGCGAATCGCGCGCCGCGCTCGCCCGCATCGCCCAGGGCGATCACCCGATCGTCACGCTGTCGCGCGGCGACACCGTGATCTTTTCCTCGCGCACGATCCCGGGCAACGACAAGGCCGTCGGCGCGGCGATCAACGGCCTGGTGACGCAGGGCGTCGAGGTCATCACCGACCGCGATCGCGCGGTGCATGCGTCGGGCCATCCGCGCCGCGACGAATTGCGCGCGATGTTTTCCTGGGTGCGGCCGAAGGTGTTCGTGCCGGTTCATGGCGAGGCGCTGCATCTTGCCAAGCATGCCGAGCTTGCGCGAAGCCTCGGCGTGCCGGAGATCGTGACCTGCCGCGATGGCGACCTCGTTCATCTCGCGCCCGGCCGGCCGGGCATCGTCGACGAATTGCCGCATGGGCGGCTCTACAAGGACGGCCGGCTGATCGAGGAGGAAACCGCCAAGGCCGTGGTCGAGCGCCGCCGGCTTGCCTATGCCGGGTGCGTCTTTGTCGCGCTCGCGCTCGGCGCGAAAGGCGAACTCGCCGACGATCCGGTACTTGAATTGATCGGAATTCCGGAGAAAGATTCACGCGGCGCCGATTTGGCCGGGCGCGTGAGCGACGTGGTCACGGAGACCTTCGACACGCTGCCGAAGGCGCGGCGACGCGATCCGGACGCGGTCGCCGAGGCGGTGCGGCGGGCGGTGCGGGCGTTCGTCGCGGCGGAGTGGGGCAAGAAGCCGCTTTGCGCGGTTCACGTTCTCGAAGTCTAACGCGCTTTCCGATCGCGTGGAATCATGCGATCGAAATGAAATCGCGCCAAATCGAATTGCTGGAGCGGGTTCCTATCGAAGCAGTCCGTCGACTTGTTCGGAACTTGCCGGGGCGCGGCTCAACGCGGGAGTTGTCATGATCGGCCGGCTGAACCATGTCGCGATCGCGGTGCGCGATGCCGTCAAGGCCGCGCGAATTTACCGCGAGGCCTTCGGCGCGGAAGTCTCCGCGCCCGTGCCCTTGCCAGATCACGGCGTGACGACCGTGTTCGTCACGCTGCCCAACACCAAGATCGAATTCGTCGAGCCGCTCGGCGAAAATTCGCCGATCGCGAAGTTTCTCGATCGCAACGCCGAGGGCGGCATCCACCACGTCTGCTACGAGGTCGACGACATTCTCGCCGCGCGCGACCGGTTGATCGGGCAAGGCGCGCGCGTGCTCGGCAATGGCGAGCCGCGCATCGGCGCGCATGGCAAGCCGGTGCTGTTCTTCAATCCCAAGGATTTTTCCGGCGCGTTGGTCGAGATCGAGCAGGTCTGAGGGCTTGCCATGTCGGTGACCGTCGCGATCGCCGTCTACTTCGTGCTCTGGTGGGCGGTCCTGTTCGCGGCGCTCGCGCGCGGGGCGCGCGCGCGCGAATTGCTGGGGCAAGACGGCGGCGCGCGCCGTTACTGGAGCGGTGAACATCTCACCTTGAAATTCGCGGTGACGACGGCGATCGCGGCCGTGCTGTTCGCGCTTGGCGCCGGCGCCTATCTCGGCGTTTCGGCCGTGCTTCGTTCGATGTGAGGCGCGAGCGGCGCGCGTCCGACGGGCCGTGCGCGCCAATGAATTTCGCGCCGCCCATTTTCACAAAAAAAATAGCAGGGCATTGCCCTGCTCATTGTCTTTGGTTCCTGAAATTCCTCGAATGATTTGGATTTTTGCGCTTATTTGAACGAGGCGGCACGTTCTTTGCGCGCCGGGAATCCTCCCGAGACTTGGACCACCAGATCGGCTACGCGGCAACGGCCATATCCGACCTGAGGCGCGGAAACTAGACGAAGTTGGAAAGCTTGTCATCCATTACGCGAAAGAACCTTAGCCGTTTGGTACGATTTGGTGCGACGCAACATACGCGTATCGCAAGATAGAGTGATGATAGGGCCCGGCTTTAATCGCGGTTCGTTTCAAACCTAAGCGGCACCACGAAGGTCAGGGCGGCGATCGTCGTCGGCGGCTGGGGAAAGGGCGAGGCGCGGCGGACCGCGGCGAGCGCCGCGGCATTGAGGGCCGCCGAGGAACTGCCCTGGGCGATCGAAGCTCCCGCCAATTGACCGCCCCGGGTCAGGCTGAAGCGGATTCGCACCGTCCCGGAGGTGCCGCGCGAGAGTTCTTCGCGCGGGTATTGATGAAAGCGCCGCAAATGCGCGGCGACGATCGCGGCATAGGAAGCCGCCTGCTGGCGCGAATTGGCCCCGCTCTGTTCGGCCTGCTGGGGACGCGGGGCGCGGGGACGCGGCGCGGCGGGACGGGCCGGCGCGGCGGCCGAGGCCTTCGGCCGTTCCGGTGGCTTGGCCGGCTCGGGGCTTTCCTCGACCCGGGGAGGGGGCGGTTCCTCGGGCTGGGTGAGCGCCTGGCTCCATGGCGCGGGCGGTGCTTCCTCCTCGACCGGCGGCCTCGTCGGATCGTCGCCGGAATGAGCCAGCGGTTCGGGAAGCTCGGCGACCTCGGGCTGGACGATTTGAGGCTCGGGTATGGGCGCGGCGGCGGGGGCCGCAGCGGGCTCGGCTGTCGCCGCGATCAGTTCGACCTGGATGGCGCTCTCCACGCTCGGGGGCAGCGTGGGGGGCAGGGAGCGGATCAGCGGCCAGAGCGCGAGCGCGGCCGCGCCATGCGCCGCGAGCGCCAGCATGGCGCCGAGCAACGCCGATTTCCGTTTGATCGCCGCGGCGGGCGCGGCCGGCCGGTCCCCCGGATCGACATCGTCCGGCCATTTCACCGGACCGGACTGCTCGGCCGGTTCAGCGCCGGGAGCGACCGAAAGAAGCGAGCGATCCGCGTCCATCATCAAGCACCAAACGCACACACCGGGAGCCCGAGGCCGGGATTGGGGCAAGGCGCGCCCACCCGATTGGTCATGCCCCGGTTCGGGCATGTCGGGCAAGCCCTCCGGCGCGCGTCCAGCGGCGCGCGGACGCGGTCCATTTTGTGCCCGCGCGCACTTGTGTTTTCGCGCCCGTTACGGTTTCACTCCAGGCATCCTGCGGACCAGCGATTCTTGGGCATTGTCGATGCGACTATCGCGTTTTTTCCTCCCCATTCTCAAGGAAACGCCCAAGGAAGCGGAGATCGCTTCGCACCGGCTGATGCTGCGTGCCGGCATGATGCGCCAGGAGGCGGCCGGCATCTACGCGTTGCTGCCGCTCGGCCTGCTCGTGCTGAACAAGATCTGCGCCATCATCCGCGAGGAGCAGAACCGCGCGGGCGCGATCGAGCTCCTGATGCCGACGATCCAGTCGGCCGAGCTCTGGCGCGAGAGCGGGCGCTACGACGACTACGGCAAGGAAATGCTGCGCATCAAGGACCGCCACGGCCGCGACATGTTGTACGGTCCCACCAACGAGGAGATGATCACCGACATCTTCCGCGCCTACGTGAAGTCCTACAAGGATCTGCCGCTCAACCTCTATCACATTCAGTGGAAGTTCCGCGACGAGGTGCGGCCGCGCTTCGGCCTGATGCGCGGGCGCGAATTCCTGATGAAGGACGCCTATTCCTTCGACATCGACGCCGACGGCGCGCGGCACGCCTATAACCGCATGTTCATCGCCTATCTGCGCTCCTTCGCGCGCATGGGGCTCAAGGCGATCCCGATGGTGGCCGAGACCGGGCCGATCGGCGGCAATCTCAGCCACGAATTCATCATTCTGGCCAACACCGGCGAGAGCGAGGTGTTTTGCCATCGCGACTATCTCGATTTCGAAATTCCGGGCGAGGATGTCGATTTCGACGACCGCGCGGGGCTGCAAGGGCTGGTCGACCGTTGGACCTCGCTTTACGCGGCGACTTCCGAAAAGCACGACGCGGCCGCTTTCGAGCAAACGCGGGCGGACCGGCGGGTTTCGGCGCGCGGCATCGAGGTCGGCCACATCTTCTATTTCGGCACGAAATATTCCGAGCCGATGGGCGCGCTCGTCACCGGCCCCGACGGCAAGATGGCGCCCGTGCATATGGGTTCCTACGGCATCGGCCCGACCCGGCTCGTCGGCGCGTTGATCGAGGCCCATCACGACGAGGCCGGCATCAAGTGGCCGGAAGCGGTCGCGCCGTTTCGCGTCGCGATCCTCAACCTCAAGCAGGGCGCGGCCGAAACCGACGCGGCGTGCGAGAAGATCTACCGCGCGCTGCGCGCCGGCGGCATCGACGTGCTCTACGACGACACAAGCGAGCGGCCGGGCGCGAAATTCGCCACCGCCGACCTCATCGGCGTGCCGTGGCAGGTGCTGGTCGGCCCGAAGGGGCTCGCCGAGGGCAAGATCGAGTTGAAGAACCGCGCCAGCGGCGCGCGCGAGCACCTCGATATCGAGGCGGCGCTGGCAAGGCTGACGGCGTGAATGGTTGGGGACATCGTCGCGCCCCGCCGACGCCGGCACGAATCCGCCCGAATCGTGTGAAATTGGGACTGGGGTCAACGTGATGAACGAGCCAGTCCGAATCTATCCCTTCGCTCCCTTCGAGTGGATGCTGTCGCTGCGCTATCTCCGGGCGCGGCGCAAGGAAGGATTTATTTCCGTCATCGCCGGCTTTTCCTTCCTCGGCATCATGCTGGGGGTGGCCACGCTCATCATCGTGATGGCGGTGATGAACGGCTTCCGCAAGGAGCTGCTCGACAAGATCTTGGGCCTCAACGGCCATATCCTCGTTCAGCCGCTGGAATCGCCGCTGACCGACTGGAACGACGTGGCCGAGCGCTTGGCCAAGGTCTCCGGCATCCGTCTCGCCGCGCCGGTGGTGGAAGGCCAGGCGCTGGCGTCCTCTCCCTTCAACGCCGCCGGCGTGCTCGTTCGCGGCATCCGCGCCGGCGATCTCAACAACCTCACCTCGATCGCCAAGAACCTGAAGCAGGGCACGCTCGACGGGTTCGACGAGGCGCAGGGCGTCGCCATCGGGCGCCGGCTCGCCGACCAGCTTTCGATCCACGCCGGCGACAGCGTGACGCTGGTCGCCCCGCGCGGCGCGGTGACGCCGATGGGCACGACACCGCGCATCAAGCCCTACAAGGTCGCCGCGGTGTTCGAGATCGGGATGTCGGAATACGACGCGGCCTTCGTCTTCATGCCGCTCGCCGAGGCGCAGGCCTATTTCAACCGCGCCAACGACGTGACCTCGATCGAGGTCTACACCGCCGATCCCGACAAGGTCGACGTGTTCCGCAAGTCGGTGACCGAGGCGGCGGGCCGGCCGATCTTCCTCGTCGACTGGCGCCAGCGCAACGCGACGTTCTTCAACGCGCTGCAGGTCGAGCGCAACGTGATGTTCCTGATCCTGACGCTGATCGTGCTGGTCGCGGCGCTCAACATCATTTCCGGCCTGATCATGCTGGTGAAGGACAAGGGCGGCGACATCGCCATCCTGCGCACGATGGGCGCGCCGCAGGGATCGATCATGCGCGTGTTCCTGATCACGGGGGCCTCGATCGGCGTCGTCGGCTCGATCACCGGCTTCGTGGTCGGCACGGTGATCTGCCTCAACATCGAATCGATCCGCCGTTTCCTGTCATGGCTGACGAACACCGAATTGTTCTCGCCGGAACTCTATTTCCTGTCGAAGCTGCCGGCCGACATGGCCGTCGGCGAGACCGCCGCCGTCGTCATCATGGCGCTGACGCTCTCGTTCCTGGCCACGCTCTATCCGTCATGGCGCGCCGCGCGCCTCGATCCGGTCGAGGCGCTGCGCTATGAATGAGTCCGACCCGCGTTACACCATCGCGCCCGGCGCGGAGGAGGCTCGCGACGAGACCGGCCGCGATGAGGCGGCGCGCGAGCCGATGCCGATCGTCTACCTCAACGAGATCGAGCGCCATTATCAGCAGGGCGAAAGCATGCTGCATATTCTGGCCGGCGCCAATCTGGCGCTGTGGCCGGGGCAGTCGGTCGCGTTGGTCGCGCCGTCGGGCGCGGGCAAGTCGACCCTTCTGCATATTGCCGGTCTCCTGGAGCATCCCGACGACGGGGAGGTCTATCTCGACGGGGTCGCGACCTCGGGCCTTTCCGACGCCGAGCGGACGCAGATCCGGCGGATCGAGATCGGCTTCGTCTATCAGTCGCACCGCCTGCTGCCGGAATTCACCGCGCTCGAAAACGTCATGCTGCCGCAGATGATCCGCGGGCTCGCGCGCAAGGAGGCGGCGCGGCGGGCGGGCGAACTGCTCGCCTATCTCGGCCTGCGCGACCGCGTCATGCACCGTCCGTCCGAACTGTCGGGCGGCGAACAGCAGCGCGTCGCGCTCGCCCGCGCGGTCGCCAACGCGCCGAGGGTGCTGCTCGCCGACGAGCCGACCGGCAACCTCGATCCGCAAACCGCCGAGCACGTGTTTTCGGCGTTGACCCAATTGGTGCGGGCGACGCGCGTCGCGATGCTGATCGCGACCCACAATCTCGAACTCGCCGGCAGGATGGACCGGCGCGTCACCATCCGGGATCGCCAGATCGTCGAGCTGGAGTGATCCTCGGCGAAAGGCGCGCCGCTTGTTGCTGGCCGCTCGCTGCTCGATGCATGCGGCATGACGCGCGATCGGAGCGGGCCTCCGCGCGGGCCTCGTAACCGCCGCCTGGCGCATGCGCGGCGTTCCGCAAACCGCCCCAGCGACCAGTCCCGCCAGCCTTTCGCAATTCGTTAACCAGCGCCGGGGGCCGCGCTGGCGAATTGAAAGATGGACGGTCGAGGGGCTTGACTCACCGGAACAAACAAGGAACACTGTTCCCCTAACGTTCTTACGAAACGTGAGGGGAGGAAAGCCATGTTGAAGCATTTCGCCGAGGAAGCGGCGGCACTGACGTCGATCGTTTTGTTCGTCAGCATGGTCGCGATCTGGGCGCAGGTGTTTTCCACCCTTTAGGCCGGCCCGGCGTGAGCGCTGCGGCACGGCGGGGGCGACATGACCGCCGCGACACGACCGCCGCGACACGAACGCTGCGACACGAACGCTGCGACCTGGGCGTGGCGAACTGGCCGCCGTGCCGAGGTTGGCGCGACTTGGCTGCGGTGACTTGGCTGCGGTGACTTGGCCGCCTTGGCTTGGCTGCCCCAACTTCGCCGCCGCGACTTTGCCGCCCCGACTTTGCTACCCCAACTTAGCTACCCCAACTTAGCCGCCCCGACTTGGCCGTGCGCATCGTGCATCCGCCGATGGACAAGGCTCGCGTGGGCCCCCACGATCCCCCCGCGACTCAAAGCGCGAGCGGCTTTGGCGAGCGACTTTGATGAGTGCCGCGGGCGGCACCTGATTCGGACAGGGACGGGCGCCGAGTGGGCGCGGGTATGGGAGAGCCGATGAGCGGTTCGGCGACGCGGACGGCGCTCGTTCTGGGCGCGACCGGCGGTTTCGGCCGGGAGGCCGCCGCCGCGCTCGCGCGCCATCGCTGGAATGTCCGCGCGCTCACGCGACGATCGATTCCAATGGGCGATCGACATGTGGCCGGCAGGGTGGCAGCCGCCGGAGTCGCGGCCGGCGGAGTTGTCTCCGACGGAATCGAATGGATCGCGGGCGACGCCATGAACGCGTCCGACGTCCGGCGCGCCGCAGAAGGCGTCGCGGCCATCATCCATGCGGTCAATCCGCCGGGCTATCGCGACTGGGACACGTTGGCGCCGGCGATGCTCGAGGCGACGATCGCCGCCGCGCGAGCCGTCGGCGCGCGGATCGTGCTTCCCGGCAATATCTACAATTTCGGGCCCGACGCTTTTCCGCTGTTGCATGAGGATTCGCCGCAGCATCCGGTGAGCCGCAAGGGCGCTATCCGCGTCGCCATGGAAAAGCGTCTCGAAGCGGAGGCGGCCGAGGGCGTGAGGTCGCTCATCCCGCGCGCCGGGGATTTCATCGGCCCCCACGCCTCGGGATCGACCTGGTTCGCGCAAGTCGTGGTCAAGCCCGGCAAACGACCGACATCGATCGCCAATCCCGCCCCGCCGGGCGTCAGCCACGCCTGGGCCTATCTGCCGGATCTGGCCGAAACGGTCGGCCGGCTGCTCGATCGCGACGGCGATCTTCCCGCCTTCGCGCGGTTTCACTTCGCCGGCTACCAGCTGACCGGCGAGGAGATCGCCGCGGCCGTCGCCCAGGCGCTCGGCGAGACGACGATCGGGATTCGGCGTTTTCACTGGGCGCTGACGCGGCTGTTGTCGCCGTTCGTCCGCCTGTTCCGCGAGCTCGGCGAAATGCGCTATCTTTGGGACACGCCGATCGCGCTCGATGACGCGCGGCTGCGCGCCTTCCTCGGCGCGCCGCCGCCGTCGACGCCCTTGGCGATCGCGATCCGCGAAACCCTGATCGGGCTTGGCTGCATGCCGCCGGCCGAGCTTCCGCCAACCCAGTCGTCGCCATCCCGTGGAGCGTCGTGAGCCATGTCGGCCTTCGTTCACCTGCACGTCCATTCGGCCTATTCGCTTCTCGAAGGCGCGCTGCGGATACCGCGCCTGATCGAACTCGCGCGCGCGGACAAGGAGCCGGCCTTGGCGCTCACCGACAGCGGCAACATGTTCGGCGCGCTCGAATTCTCGACCAAGGCAGCGGGCGCGGGCATCCAGCCGATCGTCGGATGCGCGCTGGCGATCGATTTCGCCGACCAGGAGGCCGGCGCGCGCACCGGGCTTCCGAGCGAGCCCGCGCGCGTCGTCCTGCTGGCGACGCGGGAGGAGGGCTACCGCTCCCTGATGCGGCTCAATTCGCGCTCCTTCCTGGAAACGCCGACGCATCAGCGGCCTCACATCAAGCTCGACTGGCTCGAGGGCGAATGCGACCGGTTGATCGCGCTGACCGGCGGACCCGACGGGCCGATTTCCACGGCGTTCGCCGCCGAACTCCCGGCGCTCGCCCGCGCGCGGACCGAACGTCTCGCCGCCTTGTTCGGCGACCGTCTCTATGTCGAGTTGCAGCGCCACGGGCTCGATGCCGAACGCATCGCCGAACCCGCGCTGATCGATCTTGCCTACGCGCTCGGCCTGCCGCTGGTGGCGACCAACGAACCCTATTTCGCGAGCGCCGAGGATTACGCCGCCCACGACGCGCTGATCTGCATCGCGGAGGGACGCCTCGTTTCCGAAACGAGCCGCCGCCAGCTTTCGCCGGAGCACCGCTTCAAGACGCGCGCGGAGATGGCGATGCTGTTCGCCGACCTGCCCGAGGCGCTCGACTCCACCGTCGAGATCGCGCGGCGCTGCGCCTATCGCCCGACCACGCGCAAGCCGATCCTGCCGCGCTTCACCGAGCGCTCGGCGAGCGCTGCGATCGGCGAGGCGGAGGAATTGCGTCGCCAGGCCGAGGAGGGGCTCGCCGCCCGGCTCGCGACCCAGGGAGCCGCGCACGGCCAGACCGACGACGACTACCGCGAGCGCCTCGCGCTCGAACTCGGCGTCATCGCCCGCATGGATTATTCCGGCTACTTCCTCATCGTCGCCGACTTCATCAAATGGGCGAAGGCGCACGGCATTCCGGTCGGGCCGGGGCGCGGCTCGGGCGCGGGCTCGCTCGTCGCCTACGCGCTGACCATCACCGATCTCGACCCGATGCGCTTCGGGTTGCTGTTCGAGCGCTTCCTCAATCCCGAGCGCGTGTCGATGCCCGACTTCGACATCGATTTCTGCCAGGACCGCCGCGACGAGGTGATCCGCTACGTGCAGGAGCGCTACGGCCGCGATCAGGTGGCGCAGATCATCACCTTCGGCACGCTGCAGGCGCGCGGCGTGCTGCGCGACGTCGGCCGCGTGCTGCAGATGCCCTACGGCCAGGTCGACAAGCTGACCAAGCTGGTGCCGCAGAATCCGGCCAAGCCGGTGACGCTGATCGAGGCGATCGCCGGCGAGCCGCGCCTGCAGGCGGCCGCCGAAAGCGACCCGGTGGTGGCGCGCGCCTTCGACATCGCCAAGCGCCTGGAAGGGCTCACGCGCCACGCCTCCACGCACGCCGCCGGCATCGTCATCGGCGACCGGCCGCTGATCGAACTCGCGCCGCTCTACCGCGATCCGAAATCGGACATGCCGGTCACCCAGTTCAACATGAAATGGGTGGAGGAGGCCGGCCTGGTGAAGTTCGACTTCCTCGGCCTGAAGACGCTCACCATTCTCGATGTCGCGGCGAAGCTGGTGCGCCGGCGCGGCGTTCCGTTCGATCTCACCCGGTTGCCGCTCGACGACGCGCCGACCTACGCGATGCTCGCCCGCGGCGAGACGGTCGGCGTGTTCCAGGTTGAAAGCCAGGGCATGCGCCGCGCGCTCATCGACATGCGGCCGGACCGGTTCGAGGACATCATCGCGCTGGTCGCGCTGTACCGGCCCGGTCCGATGGCGAACATCCCCACTTATTGCGCGCGCAAGCACGGCGACGAGCCGCCGGACTACATTCACCCCAAGCTCGAACCGATCCTGCACGAGACCTTCGGCGTCATCATCTACCAGGAACAGGTGATGCAAATCGCGCAGGTGCTGGCCGGCTATTCGCTCGGCGAAGCCGATCTGTTGCGCCGCGCCATGGGCAAGAAGATCCGCAAGGAGATGGAGCAGCAGCGCGAGCGCTTCGTCTCCGGCGCGGTCGAGCGCGGCACCGAGCGCGCGCAGGCCGACATGATCTTCGAACTGTTGGCTAAGTTCGCCGACTACGGCTTCAACAAGAGCCACGCGGCGGCCTACGCGCTCGTCGCCTATCAGACCGCCTTCATGAAGGCGCATTATCCGGTGGAGTTCCTGGCCGCGTCGATGACGCTCGACATGAACAACACCGACAAGCTCGCCGAATTCCGCGCCGAGGCCGAGCGCCTGGGCATCCGCGTCGAGCCGCCTTCGATCAACCGTTCGGGCGTGGCCTTCGACGTGACCGGCGACACGATCCACTACGCGCTCTCCGCGCTCAAGGGCGTCGGCACGCAGGCCGTCGCCATGATCGTGGAAGCGCGGGGCGCGACGCAGTTCCGCGATCTGTCGGATTTCTCCGCCCGCGTCGGGCCGCGCGCGGTCAACAAGCGGGTCCTCGAAAGCCTCGCCGCGGCCGGTGCCTTCGACGCGTTCGAGCCGAACCGCGCGCGCGTGTTCGCCGGCGTCGACCTGATGCTCGCGGCGACCCAGCGCGCCCATGAATCGGCCGCCAGCGGGCAGAACGAGTTGTTCGGCGGCGCTGCGGCGTCCGCGATCGATCTTCCCGCGATCGAGCCGTGGCTGCCGGCCGAACGGCTGCAACGCGAATACGGCGCGGTCGGATTTTTCCTTTCCGGCCATCCGCTCGACGATTACGGCCCGGCGCTCAAGCGGCTGCGCGTGCAATCGTGGTCGGAATTCGCGCGGGCGGTGAAGACGGGCGCGACGGCGGGGCGGGTCGCGGCCACCGTGGTCTCGCGCACCGAGCGGCGGACCAAGACCGGCAACAAGATGGGCATCATCGGCCTGTCCGATCCGACCGGGCAATTCGAGGCGGTGTTGTTTTCCGAGGGCTTGGCGCAATTCCGCGAATTGCTCGAACCCGGCAACGGCGTTCTGTTGCAGCTCACCGGCGAATTGCAGGGCGAGGAGGTGCGCGCGCGCATCGCCTCGGCCGAGGCGCTCGACGAGGCGGCCGCGCGCAGCCAAAAAGGCCTGCGCGTGTTCATGCGCGACGACAAGCCGGTAGAGAGCATCGCCAAGCGGCTCGAATTGATCGAGGGACCGACCGCGCGCGCGGGCGGCAATGGCGGGCGAGGCGACGGCGGCTTCGCCGATGCCAGGGGCGGCGAGGCGGGACCGGCCGGCGGCAACGTGTCCATCGTGCTGATGCTCGATCTCGACGCCGAGGTCGAAATCCGCCTGCGGGGGAATTACAAGCTCTCTCCGCAGATCGCCGGCGCCATCAAGGCGGTTCCGGGCGTCGTCAATGTCGAATTGATGTAGGCCGAATTGGCGCGGCCGCCCGACGCGCCGCCGCCGGGAAATGGCGGGCTTTCGCGGCTGGTGGGGCGCACCTCACGCCCCAGGGGGCGGCGGCGGGAAAAAGTGCCCGGTTTTCGTCCGTTCGCGCGGGTCCCGCCGTGACGGGACCGCCCGACCTTCCCTTGCCTCGCCGGCGGGGGTTGGCTATAAGCCCGCCATCTCACACGGGAACTTGGCTCCAAGAGCCGTCCGGTGGCGGCCGGGCCGCGAAGCGGGTCGCGAATTCGACAACGCGCGAATTCGACGACTGTCTTCGAAGCTCCAGCCCGCCCACGCGTTCCCGGCGGACATAACCGGAGAATACCGATGGCGCTTCCCGATTTCTCGATGCGCCAGCTCCTCGAAGCTGGCGTGCATTTCGGTCACCAGTCTCACCGCTGGAACCCGAAAATGGCCGAATACATTTTCGGCGTTCGCAACAACATCCACATCATTGATCTCGCCCAGACCGTGCCGATGTTTCATCGCGCGCTGCAGGCGGTGAGCGATACGGTGGCCAAGGGCGGCCGCGTGCTGTTCGTCGGCACCAAGCGCCAGGCGCAGGACGCGATCGCGGACGCGGCCAAGCGCTCGGCGCAGTATTACGTCAATTCGCGCTGGCTCGGCGGTACGCTGACCAACTGGAAGACCATCTCCGGTTCGATCAAGCGCCTGCGTCATCTCGACGAGATCCTCGGCGGCGGCGACGCCCACGCCTACACCAAGAAGGAGCGCCTGACGCTCCAGCGCGAGCGCGACAAGCTCGATCGCGCGCTCGGCGGCATCAAGGACATGGGCGGCCTGCCGGACATCATGTTCGTCATCGACACGAACAAGGAAGACATCGCCATCCAGGAGGCCCAGCGCCTCCAGATTCCGGTCGTCGCGGTGGTCGACACCAACTGCAACCCGGACGGCATCTCCTTCCTCGTGCCCGGCAATGACGACGCCAGCCGCGCGATCAGCCTCTATTGCGAGCTCGTCGCCAAGGCGGCGATCGACGGCATTTCCCGCGCCCAGGGCGAAATGGGCATCGACATCGGCGCGGCCTCCGAGCCGATCGTCGAGAAGGTGCCGGCCGCGGAGACCGCCGCGTTCCAGGGGCTTCCCGGTCCGCGCGGCGTCGCCGACGATCTCAAGAAGCTGACCGGCGTGTCGGGCGCCATCGAGAAGAAGCTCAACGACCTCGGCATCTTCCACTTCTGGCAGTTCGCCGAAATGTCCGGCAAGGCCGCCCAGCATGTCGGCGAGCAGGTCGGACTGCCCGGCCGCGTCGACGGATGGATCGCGCAGGCCAAGGATCTCACCGCGGAAGCGGAATAGCGATCGCGGGCGGGCCCGGGAGCTTTCCCGGCCGGGTGGCGCGCGCGGACATGCGATCGGCGCGCGGTCTTCACCGGGACGATTGCTCGGGCTCTCCGTCCATCGCGACCCGCCTTCGTGAACCGTCATTCGTGAATGGACGCGCCGCGCGGCGCCGTCCGGACCAGCAAGGAACCAAAGCAATGGCTACGATCTCGGCATCCATGGTCAAGGATCTGCGCGACAAGACCGGCGCGGGGATGATGGATTGCAAGCAGGCGCTGACCGAAACCAATGGCGACCTCGAGGCCGCCGTCGACTGGCTGCGCAAGAAGGGTCTGTCGAAGGCCGCCAAGAAGGCCGGGCGCGTCGCCGCCGAAGGCCTGATCGGCGTGACCATCGAGGGCGGCAAGGGCGCGCTCGTCGAGGTCAATTCCGAAACCGATTTCGTCGCCCGCAACGAACAGTTCCAGGGCTTGGTCAAGCTGATCGGGCAGGTCGCGCTGCATTCGGGGGCGAACGCGGAGACGATCCTGGCGACCAAGGCCGGCAGCGTCACGATCCAGCACGCCATCACCGAGGCGATCGCGACGATCGGGGAGAACATGTCGCTGCGCCGCGCGGCCGGACTTTCCGTCGGCAAGGGCGCGGTGGCGAGCTACGTCCACAACGCGGTTGCCGACGGGCTCGGCAAGATCGGCGTCATCGTCGCGATGGAATCGTCGGGCAACTCGGGCGAGCTTTCGATCCTGGGCCGCCAGATCGCGATGCACGTGGCCGCCTCCAACCCGCAGGCGATCGAGGCCGCCGGCCTCGACCCGGAGGTCGTGCGCCGCGAGAAGGACATCCTTGCCGACAAATACCGCCAGCAGGGCAAGCCCGACAACGTCATCGACAAGATCGTCGAGTCGGGCCTGAAGACCTTCTACAAGGAGGTCTGCCTCCTGGAGCAGGCCTATATCCACGACACCGGCAAATCGGTCGCGCAAGCGATCAAGGAAGCTGAGGGCAAGGTCGGCGCCCCTGTGAAAATCACGGGCTTTGTGCGCTATGCTCTCGGCGAGGGAATCGAAAAGCAGGATTCCGACTTCGCCGCGGAAGTGGCTGCGGCCGCCGGTCAGGGGTGACCGTCCGGTCTCGCGTCCAAGTCGCGGTCGCCAAGTCAATCGGAGGCGCGGACGGGATGCGAAATCGCAAAGGCGGGCGTCACACGGGCGGACGGCACACGGGCGGACCTCACACGGGCGGACCTCATGGGTGAGCTCGCGTATGGGCGCGTGGTCGTCAAGCTCTCCGGCGAAGCGCTCGCGGGAGGCCAGGGCTTCGGCGTCGACCAGGCCACCATCGACCGCATCGCCGGCGACCTGATCGCGGCGCGCCGCCTGGGCGTCGAGCTCGGCGTCGTCATCGGCGGCGGCAACATCTTTCGCGGCGTGGAAGTATCGACGCGCGGCGTCTCGCGGCCGACGGGCGACGCCATGGGCATGCTCGCGACCGTCATGAACTGCCTGGCGATGGAGGCCGCGCTGGAGCGACTGGGCCAGCCCGCGCGCGTTCTCTCGGCGCTGGCGATGCCCCAGATTTGCGACCAGTTTTCGGTGCGACGGGCGCTCGACGCCTTGGCCGAAGGCCGGATCGTCCTGTTCGCGGGCGGCACGGGAAATCCGTTTTTCACGACCGACACCACGGCGGTGCTGCGTGGGGCCGAGATCGGCGCCCATGCCGTCTTGAAAGCCACCAATGTGGACGGCGTCTATTCGGCCGACCCGAAGAAGGACAAATCCGCGAAACGATTTGACCGGCTGACCCATGCGCGGGCCATCGAGGGCGGCTATAAGGTGATGGACGCGACGGCCTTCGCGCTTGCCCGGGAAACGGCGATGCCTATCATCGTGTTTTCGGTCGCCGAAGCGGGCTCCATTCCCGCCGTGCTGACCGGACAGGGGCGCGCGACCTTCGTCGGAGGGTAGGACGGAGAATTTCGGTGGAGACGCCGGCAATGCGGCGCCCGCGTCCGCGAAACGCGCCGCGCGCTGGCGTCTGGATGAGAAAGAAGGGGGCGGTCCGATGTCGTCCGGAAATTTCGATCTTGCCGATCTGAAGCGGCGCATGCACGGCGCGGTGGCCACGCTCAAGCACGAGCTCGGCGGCCTGCGCACGGGGCGCGCCTCGGCCTCGCTGCTCGATCCGGTGCAGGTCGAGGCTTATGGCAGCCACATGCCGCTCAATCAGCTCGCGACGATTTCGGTGCCCGAGTCGCGCCTCATTTCCGTGCAGGTCTGGGACCGCTCGATGGTGCACCCGGTTGAAAAGGCGATCGTCAATTCCAATCTCGGTCTCAGTCCGGCGACCGAGGGGCAGGTGATCCGGCTGCGCATTCCCGAACTCAACGAGGAACGGCGCAAGGAACTGGTCAAGGTCGCCCATAAATATGCGGAAGCCCAGCGCGTCGCGGTGCGTCACGTTCGCCGCGACGGCATGGACGTCCTCAAGAAGCTCGAAAAGGACCACAAAATCTCGGAGGACGATCACAAGCGCCACGCCGACGAGGTGCAGAAAGCGACCGACGCCACGATCGTGGAGATCGACCATCTGCTGGTGGCGAAGGAAAAGGAAATTCTGACCGTCTGACGCGGCGCGCGGACGGACCCGACCCGCGACACCGGCGATGCCGACGCGTGAACCGAGCCGGCCGACGACCGACGAAGCCATTGGTGGAGAGACGCGATGCCAGGCGGCAGGGTGACCGGAACGGAGCCGGCGATTCTCCCTCAAGGGCCGCGCCATGTCGCGATCATCATGGATGGCAACGGGCGCTGGGCGCTCGCCCGCGGTCTGCCGCGGGTGGAGGGCCATCGCCGCGGCGTCGAGGCGCTGCGCCGCACGGTGCGCGCCGCGATCGAGCTCGGCATCGGCTACCTGACGATCTTTTCCTTCAGTTCGGAGAACTGGTCGCGTCCGGCGCAGGAGGTGACCGAACTTTTCGGGCTGCTGCGCCTGTTCATCCGCAACGATCTCGGCAATCTTCACCGCGACGGCGTGCGCGTGCGGATCATCGGCGAGCGCGGCGGGCTTGATCCCGACATCCGCGCCATGCTGACGGAGGCCGAGGACCTCACGCGCGCCAACACGCGCATGACGCTCGTCGTCGCCTTCAATTACGGCTCGCGGCGGGAACTGGCGCTCGCCGCGCGGCGGCTCGCCGAGGAGGTCGCCGCCGGCACGCGCGCGCCGAGCTCGATCGACATCGACACGCTCGCCGACCATCTCGACACCAGGGACATTCCCGACCCGGATCTCATCATCCGCACCAGCGGCGAGCAGCGGCTGTCGAATTTCCTGCTCTGGCAGGCCGCCTACAGCGAGTTGGTCTTCGTTCCCGTCCTGTGGCCCGACTTCGACCGCGCCGCGCTCGAACAGGCGATCGGCGAATTCGGACGCCGCGAGCGGCGTTTCGGCGGGCTCGTCGCCAAGACCGGATCCTAGCGGCATGGCTGAAATGCAACCGGCGCCGGCGGCCGAAGCGACGGGACTGCGGTCAAATCTCGCCCAGCGCGTGATGGCCGCGCTCGTGCTCGCGCCGATCGCGCTTGGCGCGGCGTATTTCGGCGGTTGGGTCTGGTTCGCGCTCGCATGCGTGATCGGCCTCGGGCTGTTTCTGGAATGGCTGTCGGTGATCGGCCAATTGCGCGTCGGCCCCGTGTTGGTCCTGTGCCTGGCGATCCTGGTCGCCGTCGCTGCGCTTCTGGCGTTGAACGGCGCGGGCATGGCCATGCTCGCGGCGGCGGTCGGCGCCGGCGTGCTCGCGCTGGTGGCGACGCCCGGAACGCGTGTCTGGGCGGCGGCCGGACTGCTCTACGCGTCGGTCGCGATCGTGGCGACGGTCGTGGTGCGCGGGGAAACGCTGTTCGGCCTCGTCGCGGTGCTGTTCGTCTTCGCCGTGGTGTGGGCGACCGACATCCTCGGCTATTTCGCCGGGCGGGGATTCGGCGGTCCGAAATTGTGGCCGCGCGTTTCGCCGAAGAAGACCTGGGCCGGCGCCATCGGCGGACTTGCCGGAAGCATCGTCGTTGGTATCGCCTTCGCCGCCCTCGGCGCGGGACGCATGGTCCCGCTCGTCGCGCTTTCCGCGCTGCTGTCGATCGTGTCGCAGGCGGGCGACCTCTTCGAGTCCGCGCTCAAGCGGCGCTTCGACGTGAAGGACTCAAGTCATCTGATCCCCGGCCATGGCGGGCTGCTTGATCGTCTCGACGGCTATGTGGCGGTGATCGCCGCGGCCGCGCTGATCGGATCGCTGCGTGCCGGCGGCGCCGACGCGGCGCGCGGCCTGTTGCAATGGTGAGCGAATGACCGCGCCGTCCATCAGGCGGGAGCCGAACGCGCGCGCCGAGCCGCGAAGCGTCACCATCTTCGGCGCGACCGGGTCGATCGGGGCGAGCACGCTCGATCTGTTGCGCCGATCGCCGGGGGACTACCGCGTCGAGGCGTTGACCGCGCATCGCAATGTCGCGGAGCTCGCCAAGCTCGCGCGCGAGTTCGGCGCGCGTTTCGCGGCGGTCGCCGATCCAGCCTGTTTCGCAGAACTGAAGGAGGCGCTCGCCGGCAGCGGCATCGAAGCCGGGGCGGGTCCGTCCGCGCTCGCCGAGGCGGGCGGGCGCCCGGCGCAATGGGTCATGGCCGCGATGAGCGGAGCGGCCGGGCTCAAGCCGGCGCTGGTCGCGGCCGAGCGCGGGGCCACCATCGCGCTCGCCAACAAGGAATGCCTCGTCTGCGCCGGCGACGTCTTCATGCGCGCGGCGCGGCGCGCGGGCGCGACGATCCTGCCGGTCGATTCCGAGCACAACGCGTTGTTTCAGGCGCTCGCGGCCGGACGGCGCGAGGAAGTGCTGCGCGTGGTTCTCACCGCCTCGGGCGGTCCGTTCCTGCATTGGGAGGCCGACGCGATCGCGCGGGCGAGCCCGGAGCAGGCGCTGCGCCATCCCAACTGGTCGATGGGCCAGAAGATCACCATCGATTCCGCCACGATGATGAACAAGGGGCTCGAGATCATCGAGGCGCACCATCTCTTCGACCTGCCGGAGTGCAAGATCGACGTGCTCGTCCATCCGCAGTCGATCGTGCATGGGCTCGTCGAATTCATGGATCGCTCGATGATCGCGCAGATGGGCACGCCCGACATGCGCACGCCGATCGCGCATTGCCTGGCCTGGCCGGAACGCATTCCCGGCGCGGCGCGCGGCCTCGATCTCGCGGCGATCGGCGAACTGACATTCTTCGCGCCGGACCCCGAACGCTTCCCCGCGTTGCGGCTGGCGCGGCGCGCGCTCGCGGCCGGGGGAGCGGCGGCCACCGTTTTCAACGCGGCCAACGAGGTGGCGGTCGCCGAATTCCTCGGCCGCCGGATCGATTTCGGCGGCATCGCCCGCCTCGTCGAGGCGACGATGGATGCGCTCGATCGCAGCCATGGCGCGGTGGTGGCGGCCACCGCCGACGATGCACTGGCTGTTGACCATATCGCGCGAAAAACAGCCTTAAGCCTCTTGCCTGAAATTGCCGCAAAGGCATCCTAGAAGGTTGGGGAAGGGGCCTCCGGCCCGGACGTGAGCGGGACGGGGAGAATCTAGTTTTTATGAACAGTATCAATATGTTGAGCGGCGGCATGCTCGGCTATGTCGTTCCGTTTCTGTTCGTGCTGACGATCGTGGTTTTCTTCCACGAGCTCGGCCACTTCCTCATCGCGCGCTGGGCCGGCGTGAGGGTGTTAACGTTCTCCATCGGGTTCGGCCCCGAATTATTCGGTTTCAACGATCGCCACGGCACGCGCTGGCGCCTCTCGGCGATCCCGCTCGGCGGCTATGTGAAGTTCTTCGGCGACGAGAGCGAGGCGAGCACGCCCGACCAGCAGGCGCTCGATTCGATGAGCGAGGCCGATAAGAAATTCAGCTTCCATCACAAGCGCGTCGGTCCGCGCGCGGCGATCGTGGCGGCCGGTCCGATCGCGAATTTCATTCTCGCCATCGTCATCTTCGCCGGGATTTTCGCCATCGTCGGCAAGCCGAGCACCAGCGCGCGCGTCGACGACATCATCAAGGACAGCGCCGCCGAGGTCGCCGGCTTCACGCGCGGCGATGTGATCATCGACATCGGCGGAACCGAAATCACCAGCTTCGCCGAGATGCAGCGCGTGGTCGGAACCCATCCGAACGAGGAACTCGTCTTCACCGTCAAGCGCGGAGAGAGCACCGTCACGCTGCGGGCGACGCCGGCGCTCAAGGAGATCAAGGACAGCTTCGGCAACGTTCACCGGCTCGGCGTCATCGGGATCAGCCGTTCGCTCTCGCCGGAGGACGCGCGCACCCAGCCGGTTGATCCGCTCACCGCGGTCGGCCTCGGCGTCAAGGAGACCTGGTTCGTCATCGAGCGGACCTTCGCCTATATCGCCGGCGTCATCGTCGGGCGCGAGGCCGCCGACCAGGTCGGCGGACCGATCCGCATCGCCCAGATTTCCGGGCAGGTCGCCACCATCGGGATCGGCGCGCTGATGCATCTGGCCGCCGTGCTGTCGGTTTCGATCGGCCTGCTCAACCTTTTTCCGGTGCCGCTGCTCGACGGCGGTCACCTTTTGTTCTACGCGATCGAATCGCTCCGGGGAAAGCCGTTGTCCGAACGGGCGCAGGAAATGGGCTTCAGGATCGGGCTTGCCCTGGTGCTCATGCTTATGATCTTCGCCACCTACAACGATATCCTCCATCTTGCCGCGTCGTAACAAGCACTTAGCGGGGCGTGACCGATGGGCAACTTGGCTGGAAGAAATGCGATCCGCACCGCGACAAGGCATTTGCGCGCCATGCAAAATTGGCTACAAGCAGGACCGGAATTGGAACCTGCCATGCTGCGGTCGCGGGTCGGCGGGTTTTGGACGTGTGAGGGCGCATCGCGCATGAAAGTTGGACTCCCACCGATGCGAGCGGTTCTTGCCGCGGTGTTCATCGTCCTGGCGATGCCCCTGTTCGCGCCGCAATCGGCGCCGTTCGCGGCATCGCGCGCGCACGCGCAGTCGATTGTCGTCGAGGGCAATCGCCGCGTCGAGGCCGAGACGATCCGTTCCTATTTCCGGCCCGGCCCCTCCGGTCGCATCGACAATTACAGCGTCGACAGCGCCTACAAGGCGCTCTACGAAACCGGCCTGTTCCAGGACGTGCGGATCAGCCAGTCGGGTGGGCGGATCGTCGTCAAGGTGGTCGAGAACTCGGTGATCAACCGCATTGCCTTCGAGGGCAACCGCAAGATCAAGGACGAGCAGCTTCTCACCGAAATCCAGTCCAAGCCGCGCGGCGCCCTGTCGCGGCCGACGGTGCAGTCCGACGCCCAGCGCATCACCGAGATCTACCGCCGCAGCGGCCGCTTCGACGTCAGCGTCGAGCCCAAGATCATCGAGCACGCCAACAGTCGCGTTGATCTCGTGTTCGAGATCAAGGAGGGCGGCAAGACCGGCATCGACCAGATTCGGTTCGTCGGCAATTCCGCGATCTCGTCCTATCGGCTCAAGGACATCATCAAGACGCGCGAGTCGAACCTGCTGAGCTTCCTCGGCAGCGCCGACATCTATGATCCCGACCGCATCGAAGCCGACCGCGATCTGATCCGCCGCTACTATCTCAAGAACGGCTACGCCGACGTGCGCGTGGTCGCGGCGATGACCGAATACGATCCATCGCGCAAAGGCTTCGTCGTTACGTTCACGATCGAGGAGGGCCCGCAATACCGGGTCGGCTCGCTCGAGATCCAGTCGAACGTCCGCGGCCTCGAGGGCAATTCGCTGCGCGGCTCGTCGCGCGTCGGGCTCGGCTCCATCTACAACGCCGAAGCGGTCGAGAAGTCGGTCGAGGAAATGACGATCGAACTGGCCAAGCGCGGCTACGCCTTCGCCTCGGTTCGTCCGCGCGGCGAGCGCAATTTCGACAGCCGCACGGTGGCGCTGGTGTTCGTCGTCGACGAGGGGCAGCGGCTTTACATCGAGCGCATCAACATCCGCGGCAACACGCGCACGCGCGATTACGTGATTCGCCGCGAGTTCGACCTTGCCGAGGGCGACGCCTACAACCGCGCGCTGGTCGAGCGCGCCGAGCGGCGGCTGAAGAATCTTGACTACTTCAAGACCGTCAAGATCACGCCGGAGCCGGGCTCCTCGCCCGACCGCGTCGTTCTCAATGTCGACCTCGAGGAAAAGTCCACCGGCAACTTCTCGATCTCGGGCGGCTATTCCACCATCGACGGCTTCATGGGCGAGGTCAGCGTCTCCGAGCGCAACCTGATGGGGCGCGGGCTTTTCGCCAAGGCGTCGGTTCAGTGGGGCCAGAAGTCGCACGGCTATTCGCTGTCTTTCGTCGAGCCGTTCCTGATGGGCAACCGCCTCGCCTGGGGCCTCGAAATCTTCCAGCGCACGCAATTGCCGACCACCTACGCTTCCTACGGCACCGAGACGGCTGGCTTCAGCACGCGGCTCGGCGTGGCGCTGCGCGAGGACCTGACCGTTCAAGCGCGCTACTCGCTGTCGCGGCAGAAGGTGACGCTGACGTCGACGATGAACAATTGTATCGCGACGACGACGCCGTTGTTCACGACGCTGCCGACCGGCTATCAGGCTCACGTTCCGGGCAATGTCATGGGCGGTCCGCTGCCCGACGAATGCTACGCGGACGGCGAAGCGGCGCTTCCGGTGCGCATCGAGCTTGCGCGCGGCGCGGCGACCACGTCGGCGCTGGGCTATACGCTCGCCTACAACACGCTCGACAACAACAAGAACCCGACCGAGGGCATCCTCGCCGAACTCAAGCAGGATTTCGCCGGCGTCGGCGGCGACGTGAAGTTCATCAAGTCGACGATCGACGCGCGTTATTACTACCCGCTGGTGTCCGACATCGTCGCGATGGTGCGCGGCCAGGCCGGTCATATCGGCGGCTGGGGCGGCGCGAGCGTGCGCATGCTCGACCACTTCCAGATGGGCCCGCAGCTCGTCCGCGGCTTCGCGCCGTCCGGTATCGGCCCGCGCGACGTGACGGTGCTCGGCTCGCCCACGCATGACGCGCTCGGCGGCACGCTGTATTGGGGCGCGACGTTCGAATTGCAGATGCCGTTCTGGTTCCTGCCCAAGGATTTCGGCCTGAAGGGCTCCGTCTATGCCGATGCCGGTTCGCTGTGGGGTTATCACGGCCCGACATCCTCGCTCGGAACGTTGATCAACACCAACGAGACGATCACGGTCGCCGATGGCCATGTCATCCGCTCGTCGGTCGGTGTCGGCGTGATCTGGGATTCGCCGTTCGGCCCGCTGCGCTTCGACTACGCGGTGCCGTTGTCCAAGGCGAGCTACGACAAGACGCAGTACTTCCGGTTCGGCGGCGGCACGAGTTTCTGATCCCGCCGATGAGCCGGAGCGCGGCATGACCGAGCCGATCTTCACGAAGGTGTCGGGCGGCTTTCGGCTCGCCGAAATCGCGCAGCTCACCGGTGCGGAGATCGCCGATCCCGATGCGGCCGATTTCATGATCGAGGGCGTCGCCGCGCTCGATCAGGCCGGGCCGCGCGACCTGACCTTCTTCGAGAACGCCCGCTACGAAAATCACCTCGTCACGTCCCGCGCGGGGGCCTGCCTGGTCAACGCGCGGCTTGAGCCGCGGGTGCCGGCCGGCATTCGCGTGCTGCGCGCGCGCGAGCCCTACAAGGCCTTCGTCGCGGTCGTCCGCGCGCTTTATCCCGCCATGCTGCGTCCGCTCTCGACCTTCGAATCGAGCGGCATCGCGGCCGGCGCGATCATCCATCCGGCGGCGCGGATCGAGGATGGCGCCACCGTCGATCCCGGCGCGATGATCGGCCCCCGGGCGGAGATCGGCGCCGGAAGCGTGATCGCCGCCGGCGCGGTCATCGGCGCCGATGTCCGGATCGGCCGCGACTGCGTCATCGGCGCGGGCGCCTCGATCGCGTTCGCGCTGATCGGCGACCGCGTCATCATCCATCCGGGATGCCGGATCGGACAGGATGGATTCGGCTTCCTGCTCGGCGCCGCCGGCCATTCCAAGGTGCCGCAGATCGGGCGCGTCATCATCCAGAACGACGTCGAGATCGGCGCCGGCTCCACCATCGACCGCGGCGCCATTCGCGACACGGTCGTCGGCGAGGGCACCAAGATCGACAACCTCGTCCAGATCGGCCACAACGTCATGATCGGCCGCAATTGCATCATCGTCGCGCAGAGCGGCATCTCGGGGAGCGCGACGCTGGAGGACAATGTCGTTCTCGGCGCGCGCTGCGGCGTCAACAATCACGTCACCATCGGCGTGGGATCGCAGATCGCCGCCGTCAGCGTTGTGCATGGCGACGTGCCGCCGGGCTCGCAATGGGGCGGAACGCCGGCGCGCCCGATCAAGCAATGGTTCCGCGAAACGCTCGCGCTCGAACGGCTGGCGCGACGCGACAACGACAAGCCGAATGTGGGGAAGGATTAGTCCGATGGAGTCGCCGGTCACTTTGGAGGCCGCGGACATCGCCGTGATCCTCAAGGCGATACCGCACCGCTATCCGTTTCTGCTCATCGATCGAATCATCGACATCCACGGCGATGAAAGCGGCATCGGAATCAAGAACGTCACCATCAACGAGCCGCAGTTCATGGGGCATTTCCCCGGCAACCCGATTTTTCCGGGCGTGCTGATGATCGAGGGAATGGCGCAGACCGGCGGCGTGCTGTGCATCCTGTCGCGCGGCGACAAGCCGCCGCCGAAATCGGTGTTCTTCCTCACCATCGACAAGGCGAAGTTCCGCCGCACGGCAATTCCGGGCGACACGATCGAATATCACATGACCAAGATCAACAGGCGCAAGACGATGTGGTGGTTCAAGGCCGAGGCCAAGGTGCGCGGCCAGTTGATCGCCGAAGCCGAGCTCGGCGCGATGCTGGTCGAATGAGGCCCGCCACATGAGTATGATTGATCCGATGGCGCGGGTCGCGCCGGGGGCCGTCATCGGCGAGGGCGCCAGCGTCGGTCCGTTTTGCACCGTCGGCCCGAACGTCGTCATCGGTCCCGGAAGCCGGCTGATCTCGCACGTCAACATCGACGGACACACCACCATCGGCGCGCGCGCCACGATCTATCCCTTCGCCTCGCTCGGCACGGCGCCGCAATCGCTCAAGCACAAAGGCGAGCCGACGCGACTGGAGATCGGCGAGGACTGCGTCATCCGCGAGTCGGTGACGATGGGCTGCGGCACCGTCGAGGGCGGCGGCCTCACCCATGTCGGCGACCGCGCCTTCATCATGGCCTATTGCCATGTCGGGCACGATTGCCACGTCGGCGACGACGTGATCATGGCGAATTGCGTCGCGCTCGGCGGTCACACCCATGTCGGCGATCATGTCTTCCTTGGCGCCTTCGCCGGAACGCATCAATTCGTCCGCGTCGGCGCGCAGACGATGATCGGCGGCCGCGCCTCGATCCGGGGCGACGTGATCCCCTACGCCATGGTCAACGGCGATTCCGAGCTCGAAGGCCTCAACATCATCGGCATGCGGCGGCGCAAGTTCACCAAGGAGCGTCTGCACGCCGTGCGCGCGTTCTACCGCAAGCTGTTTTTCGGCGACGGAACGTTCGGCGAGCGCGTCGAGGCGCTGGCTGCCGAGGGCGTGGCGGAACCCGCCGTCGCGGAGATTCTCGCGTTCATTCGGGACGGCAACAACCGTCCCCTCATGAAGCCGCCGCGCGAGCGCGCCGGCGCGGCCGAGGAGCAATGACGACGGCCGAGACCGCGACGACGGTTGGCATCATCTGCGGCGGCGGCGTGCTGCCGTTCGCGGTTGCCGACGCGGTGTCGGCGCGGGGGCGCGTGCCGGTGCTGTTCGCGTTGCGGGGCCAGGCCGATCCGTCGCGCGTCGCGCGTTATCGCCATCACTGGATCTATGTCGGCCAATTCGGACGGCTGCGGCGGACCCTCGCCGCCGAGCGGTGCGGCGACATCATCATGGTCGGATCGACGGTCCGCTTTTCGGTCGCCGACGTACGGCTCGACTGGATGACGCTGCGGCTAATGCCGAAGGTGCTGTCGGGGCTACGCGGCGGCGACGATCACGCGCTGCGGACGGTCGCGGGCGCGTTCGAGGCGCAAGGGTTTCGCGTTGTCGGCATCGCCGATCTCGCGCCCGAGCTGTTGATGCCGGCCGGCGCGTTGACGCGGCACGCGCCGGACGAGGCGGCGGCGGCCGACATCGCGCTCGGCCGCTCGGTGCTGAAGGCGATGAGCCCGTTCGATATCGGCCAGGGCGTGGTCGTGATCGACCGTCACGTCGTCGCCGTCGAGGACATCGGGGGAACCGATGCGTTGCTCGAACGGGTCGCCCGCCTGCGCGTCGACGGCAGGCTGCGCGCCAGGCCCGGCCGGGGCGTCCTGGTGAAGGCGCCGAAGAGCGGTCAGGATCGCCGTCTCGATCTGCCGGCCTTCGGGCCGCAAACGGTCGCGGGCGTCGTCGCCGCCGGTCTTGCCGGGATCGCCGTCGCGGCGGGTTCGACCGTCGTCGTCGAAGGCGACCGGCTCGTCGACCTCGCCGACAAGGCGGGCATCTTCGTCGTCGGCGTCGAGGCCGAGGGGCCAGCGCCGTGACGAAACATCCCGAGGCCGAGACGCGCGCGATCAAGGTGTTTCTGATCGCGACCGAGGAATCGGGCGACCGGCTCGGGCGCGCGTTAATGCGCGCGGTGCGCGAGTTGACCGGTGGACGCGTGATCTTTTCCGGCGTCGGCGGTCGCGGCATGGCGCGCGAGGGGCTCGCCTCGCTCTTTCCGATCGATTCGCTTTCGATCCTCGGCCTTCCCGGCATCGCGCGGCAATTGCCGTCGATCCTGCGCGACATCCTGCGGACCTCCGAAGCGGTGCTGCGCGAACGACCTGACGTGCTCGTGCTGATCGACGGCCCGGATTTTACCCATCGGGTTGCCCGCCGCGTGCGCCGACGCGACTCCACGATTCCGATCCTGGATTATGTCTCGCCCTCGGTCTGGGCGTGGCGGCCGTGGCGTGCCAGGGCGATGCGGACCTATGTCGATCGCGTTCTCGCCATTCTGCCGTTCGAGCCGGAAGTGCATCGCCGCCTCGGCGGTCCGCCTTGCGAGTATGTCGGTCATCCCTTGATCGAGCGGCTCGGCGTGCTGCGGCCGGACGCGAGGGGGCAGCGCCGCCGCGCGGCCGAGCCGCCGTTGCTACTCGTGCTGCCGGGCAGCCGGCGGAGCGAGCTGCGCCTGCTGATGCCCGATTTCGGCGCCGCGCTCGGGCGCGTGGCCGCGACCGGCCTTGCCTTCGATCTGGTGCTGCCGACGCCGCCGCACCTGGCGCCGCTGGTCGAGGAATTGGCGACCGGCTGGCCGGTCAAGCCACGTATTGTCACTACGGAAGATGACAAGCTCGCGGCCTTCCGCGCCGCGCGCGCCGCGCTCGTCAAGTCCGGCACGGTGACGCTGGAGCTCGCGCTGGCGGGCGTGCCGATGATCGCGGCCTATCGGCTGCGGTTTGTCGAGGCGCTGATCGCCAAGCTGTTGCTGCGCGTGGAAACGGTCATTCTCGCCAATCTGGTGCTCGGCGAAAAGATTGTGCCCGAATTTCTCCAATATAACTGCACGCCGGAGGCGCTGGCGGCCGGGCTCCTCGACATCATGCGCGACGGCGCCGCGCGCGAGCGGCAGCTCCGGGCCTTCGCCGGGCTCGACGCGATCATGGAGACGGGCGCGCTGCCGCCGAGCGCGCGCGCGGCCGCGGCCGTGGTCGCCGCCGCCGGAGCCCCCGCGCGGGTTTCGCCATAGCCTTCGCTTTCGGTTTGGCTTATGTTCGTCGCGTTCACGGAGTTCGCCCGCAATCATGACATCTTCCACGGTTCGGCACGCCCCTCCGGTGCGCGCGGTCATCACCGGCGTGTGCGGTTACGTCCCGCCGGACGTCCTGACCAACGACGATCTGGCGCGCATGGTCGACACGACCGACGAATGGATTCGCGAGCGCACCGGCATTTCTTCGCGCCATATCCTCAAGGGCGAGGGCATGGGCGCCTCGCATATGGGCGCGGAGGCGGTGAAGGGCCTGCTGCGCAAGACCGGCACCAAACCCGAGGAAATCGACCTCCTCATCTGCGCGACGACGACGCCCGACTTCGTCTTTCCCTCGACCGCCAACCTCATCTGCGACATGGCCGGCCTGCGTCACATCGGCTCGTTCGACGTACAGGCGGCGTGCTCCGGCTTCATCTACGCGCTGACGATCGCCACGCAATTTCTCGGCACCGGTCGGTCGCGCAAGGTGATCGTGGTGGGCGCGGAAAAGATGACGGCGATTACCGACTATCAGGATCGCTCGACCTGCGTGCTGTTCGGCGACGCCGCGGCGGCGGTGCTGCTCGAGCCCAGCACCAACGACTACGGCATCATCGATTCGGTGATTTATTCCGACGGCTCGGGCCTGCCTTATCTGCACCAGAAGGCGGGCGGCAGCCGACGGCCGCCGACGGCCGAGACGGTGGCCCAGCGGCTGCACTTCCTCTATCAGGACGGCCGGCAGGTCTATAAGCAGGCCGTCGCACGCATGGCGGAAGTGACCGCCGAGATCATGAATCGCAATGGGCTGACATCCGAGCAGCTCGACTGGATTGTGCCGCATCAGGCCAATCGGCGGATCATCGAAGCGACGGCCGACCGCGCCGGTCTGACGATGGACCGGGTCATGATGACGATCGACCATTACGGCAACACGACGTCGGCGACCATTCCGCTGTGCATGTGGGACTACGAGCATCTCCTCAAGCCGGGACAGAACCTGCTGCTCGCCGCGTTCGGCGCGGGCTACACCTGGGGCAGCGTCTATGTGAAATGGGGCTATGACGGCGCGGCGGCCGCGGCCAAGGGACGCGCGCTCGGGCTGGGACCGGTCGACGAGCTCGCCTGAGCGCGACGCGACCCGCGCCTTCATTCGTTCGTTGAAAACGAAAGCCGGCGAAGCGTCGCGCTCCGCCGGCTTGATGAGAACGACCGGCGCGCCGGTCGGCTATTTCCGGTCGGCGAGCTCGACGTAGTCGCGACGCTTCGCGCCGGTGAAGAGCTGGCGCGGCCGGCCGATGCGCTGGCTCGGATCCTCGATCATCTCGCTCCACTGGCTGATCCAGCCGACCGTGCGCGCGAGCGCGAACAGCACCGTGAACATCGAGGTCGGGAATCCCATCGCCTTGAGCGTGATGCCCGAATAGAAGTCGATGTTCGGGTAGAGCTTCTTCTCGATGAAGTAACCGTCGTGCAGCGCGATGCGCTCGAGTTCGAGGGCGACCTCGAGGAGCGGATCGTCCTTGTGGCCGGTGGCGGCGAGCACCTCGTGGCAGGTCCGCTGCATGATCTTGGCGCGCGGGTCGTAGTTCTTGTAGACGCGATGGCCGAAGCCCATCAGGCGGAACGGATCGTTCTTGTCCTTGGCGCGGCGGATGTATTCCGGGATGCGGTCGACCGAGCCGATCTCCATCAGCATCTGCAGCGCGGCCTCGTTGGCGCCGCCATGGGCGGGCCCCCACAGGCAGGCGATGCCGGCGGCGATGCAGGCGAAGGGATTGGCGCCGGAGGAACCGGCCAGCCGCACCGTCGAGGTCGAGGCGTTCTGCTCGTGATCGGCGTGCAGGATGAAGATGCGATCGAGCGCGCGGGCGATCACCGGATCGACGACGAAATCCTCGCACGGCACCGAGAAGCACATGTGCAGGAAGTTCGCGGTGAAATCGAGCGAGTTCTTCGGATAGACGAAGGGCTGGCCGATGGAATATTTGTAGACCATCGCCGCCAGCGTCGGAATCTTCGCGATCATGCGCATCGACGCGATCATGCGCTGGTGCGGATCGGAGATGTCGGTGGAGTCGTGATAGAACGCCGACAGCGCGCCGACGCAGGCCACCATCACCGCCATCGGATGGGCGTCGCGGCGGAAGCCCTGGAAGAAGCGCGCCATCTGCTCATGGATCATGGTGTGGCGCGTGATGCGGTGATCGAAGTCGGCCTTCTGCTTGGCGTTCGGCAATTCGCCGTAGACGAGCAGGTAGCAGGTCTCGAGGAAGTCGCCGTGCTCGGCGAGCTGTTCGATCGGATAGCCGCGATAGAGCAGGATGCCCTTGTCGCCATCGATGTAGGTGATCTTGGATTCGCAACTCGCCGTCGAGGTGAAGCCGGGATCGTAGGTGAACATTCCGGTGTCGCCGTAAAGGCTGGAAATGTCGACCACATCAGGGCCGATCGTCCCGGCCATTACCGGAAACTCCCAAGTCTTTTCGCCGACGATCAGCTTGGCCTTGTTGCCGGTCTTGATCGCGTCCATCGTTGGTCCCCCGCTTCGGCCGGATTCATGGTTTGGTGAAGCTTGCGATGACCAGGACGCCCGCCGCGAGCGGGCCGGTCTCGGCAAGGAAAGCGAACGCCAACCTGCGTATCTTATCGGCGTGTGCACTGCAAGATGCGGAAATAGGCAGACCCGCCGGTCAGCCCGACATGTGGCTAGCGATCGGCCTGATCCCGCAGCCGGGCAAGGCTTTCGTCGCGGCCCAGGACAGCGAGAACATCGAAAATTCCTGGGGATGTCGTGCGGCCGGTCAGCGCCGCGCGCAGCGGCTGGGCGATGTTTCCCAGCTTCAGGCCGGCGTCCTCGGCGAACGCGCGAATTGCGGATTCCGCCGCCGCCGCCGTCCATGGCGACGTGTCCGCGAGGCGCCGGAGCGCGCCGTCGACGATTTTCCTCGCCTCCGGCGTCATGATCGCCGCCGCCTTGGCGTCCAGCGTCAGGGGCCGGGGCGCGAACAGGAAGCTCGCCGCGTCGATCAGCTCGACCAGCGTCCTGGCCCGCTCCTTCAGGCCTGGCATCGCCATCAGCAATTTTTCGCGCTGGGCCTCGTCGAGCTGGCGCACGCCGGCCTTCGCATCCGGCAGAAGAGGCATGAGGTCGGCCACCGCCTTGACCAATATCATGTCATCGGTTTGGCGAAGATAATGCCCGTTGAGGTTTTCGAGTTTTGCGAAATCGAAACGCGCCGGCGAGCGTCCGATCGCGGGAAGATCGAACGTCGCGATCATCTCTTCGGTCGTGAAGATTTCCTGATCGCCATGGCTCCAGCCGAGCCGCACCAGATAATTGCGTAGCGCGCTCGGCAGGTAGCCCATCGTCCGGTAGGCGTCGACGCCGAGCGCGCCGTGGCGTTTGGAGAGCTTCGAGCCGTCGGGTCCGTGGATGAGCGGAATGTGCGCCATCGCCGGAACGGACCAGCCGAGCGCGTCGTAGATGTGCTTCTGCCGCGCGGCGTTGGTCAGGTGATCGTCGCCGCGAATGATGTGGGTCACGCCCATGTCGTGATCGTCGACGACGACGGCCAGCATGTAGGTCGGCGTGCCGTCGGAGCGCAAAAGGACCAGGTCGTCGAGATTTTCGTTCTGCCAGACGACGCGGCCCTGGACCTCGTCCTCGATCGCGGTCTCGCCGGTTCGCGGCGCCTTCAGCCGGATCACCGGCTTGACGCCGGCCGGCGCGTCGGACGGGTCGCGGTCGCGCCAGCGGCCGTCATAGCGCATCGGCCGTCCCTCGCGGCGGGCGGCTTCGCGCATCTCCTCCAGTTCCTGGGGCGAGGCGTAGCAGCGATAGGCGTTGCCGGAAGCGAGCAGGTCCTCGACCGCGGCGCGGTGCCGGTCCGCGCGCGAGAACTGGTAGACGACGTCGCCGTCCCAATCGAGCTCCAGCCATTTCAGACCATCGAGGATGGCCTCGATCGCCGCCTGCGTCGACCGCTCGCGGTCGGTGTCCTCGATCCGCAGCAGCATCTTGCCGCCGCGTCCGCGCGCGTAGAGCCAGTTGAACAACGCCGTGCGCGCCCCTCCGATATGGAGAAAGCCGGTGGGCGAGGGCGCGAAACGGGTGATGACCTCGGACATCGTGCGATGGGTGCTCGGGACGTGTTGCGGGCGACGATACCCGGGTTTCGTTGTCTGGCGTCTGGTCTGGCTTCGATACGGCGGCTTTGGTGCGTCGGCTTTGGTGCGTCGGCCCTCGTGCGTCGGCTTCGTCGCGCGAAATCGACAGGCGGGCGGCGCTGGCGACCTCGGCGCGGCGTCGTGTAGCATGGCATGACGACAAGGTGTAGCGCCGTCGCGGGGGCGGGATGACCAACACCAAAGCCAAGGCGCGCGGCAAGGCCCGGGCGCTTCCCGTGGGGGCGGAGGCCGCGGCCGCGGGGTCGTGGCCCGGCGAGGTCGCGCTCGGCGCATGGCTTTGGCTTCGGCTGCGGAGCCTGGCGGCGGCCGAATCCGGGCCCGGGCGGCTGTTTCCCTGGATACCCGTCGCGTTCGGCCTCGGCATCGCGCTCTATTTTACCGCAGAGCATGAGCCGGTCATGCCCGTCGCGGTGGCGACCGCCCTGGGGCTTTCCGCGGCCGCGTTTGTCGTCCGGCGCGGGGGCGGGGTGTTCGTGGCGCTGGCATTGCTTGCCGCGGTCGCCTCGGGCTTCGCGACCGCCACGCTGCGCGCCGCGCGTCTCGCCCATGTGGTGCTCGATCGGTCGATTTCCAATGTGACGGTCACGGGCTTCGTCGAGACGCGGGAATTCAGGGAGCGCACCGACCGCTTCGTCCTTCGCGTCACGGACATTGAGGGCGCGCGGGCGATGCCGGCGCTCGAACGCGTGCGCCTGTCGGTGCGCAAGGGCGCGGCGCCCGAGGTGGGCGGCCACGTCGCCTTCAAGGCGCGGCTGTCGCCGCCGATGGCGCCGATGCGTCCGGGCTCCTACGACTTCGCGCGCGATCTCTACTTCCAGGGCATCGGCGCGAGCGGCTTCGTCTTCGGCGCGATTCGCGCGCGAGCGCCGGAGGAGGCGACCCGGCCCGGCTGGTGGGTGCGCTATTCCGCGCTCATTCATTCGACGCGCGACCGGATCGACGCGCGCATCCGCGCCACGATCGACGGCGACAATCGCGCGATCGCGACCGCGCTCCTGACCGGGCGGCGCGACGCGATCTCGACGCCCATCAACGACGCGATGTTCATCTCCGGACTCGGGCACGTGCTGTCGATTTCCGGCTATCACATGGCGGTCGTCGCCGGCGCGGTCTTCTTCCTGATCCGCGCGCTGCTCGCGCTGGCGCCGCGCCTTTCCGCCGGGCGGCCGATCAAGAAATGGGCGGCCTTCGCCGCGCTCCTCGCCTCGGCCTTCTATCTGCTGCTGTCGGGCGCGGAGGTCGCCACCCAGCGCTCCTTCCTGATGACGGCCGTGGTGCTGGTCGGCATCATGCTCGACCGGCGCGCGATCACATTTCGAACCCTCGCGATCGCTGCGCTGGCGGTGCTCGCCTGGTCGCCGGAAAGCGTGGTGCATCCGAGCTTCCAGATGTCGTTCGCGGCGACGCTTGGTCTCGTGGCGCTGGTGGAGCGGGGACTGCCGAAATTCATGGCGCTTCCCGATCATTGGACCTCGGCGCGGATCGCGCATTGGGGCGCGCGGGAGATCGCGGCGCTGACGATGGCCTCGCTGATCGCCGGGCTCGCGACCACGCCCTATGCCGCGTTTCATTTCCACCGCGTGACGCCCTACGGGGTTCTGGCCAATCTCGCGGCGATGCCGGTAGTGAGCGGCTGGATCATGCCCGCCGGCATGCTCGGGCTCGCGGCGATGCCGTTCGGCCTCGACGGGCCGTTCTGGCGCGTGATGGAACTCGGCATCACCTGGATGGTGGCGGTGGCGACCTGGGTGGCGGCGCTGCCGGGCGCGACCGCGCGGGTTTCGGCCTTCGGCACGCCCGCGCTGCTGGTAATGACGGCCGGCATGATCGCGATGGCGCTGATGCGTTCAAATCTGAGATGGGCGGGCGGGGTGCTGATCGCCATCGGCATCGTCTGGGCGGCACGCGCGCCCGCGCCCGACATTCTGATTTCGGACGACCTGCGCCACGTCGCGGTGCGGGCGCGGGACGGGCGGCTGCGCCTGATGTCCACCGGCAAGGATACGTTCGTGACCCGCGAATGGCTCGCCGCCGACGGCGATACGCGCGGCAAGGATGACGGCTCGCGCGCGGACGGCGTCGCGTGCGACGCCTCGGGCTGCGTGACGCGCGACGCCGACGACCGCGTCATCGCGCTCGCGCGCCATGCTTCGGCCTTCGCCGACGATTGCGGCAAGGCCGCGCTGATCGTCGCGCGGGTCGAGCCGCCGCGAGACTGCGCCGCGCGGGTCATCGACTGGCACGAGGCGCGCCGGCGCGGCGCGATGATGCTAAGGCGCGGGGGCAATGATTTCGAGTTGATGGGCGCGGTCCGTCCGCCCGGCTATGACCGGCCGTGGGCAAAAGAGATCCGGGAGGTCCGGGAGGGAAGCGGTGTGCCCGGCGCGAGCGGAGCGGGGCCGGGAGAAGCGATGACGAGCGAACCCGGATCGGGCGATGCCCGCCGTCCGCCCTCGCGCGCCGGGACCGGTTCGAGCGCCACCGCGGGTTCGGGAACAAGGCGCGCGCCGGTCGACGCGACGCCCGCGCCCGGCGATATCGAGGCCGGCGACGGCGACGCGGGCGACTGATTGCGAAAACCGAAACGAGCGGGCGGCCCCGCGCCTCGTCGCGCCGATCTTAGTACCGATCTCGGCACCGACTTCAGCGCCGATTTCAGTACTTGCGATAAAGCCCGATCAGCTTGCCCTGAATGCGCACGCGCGTCGGCGGCAGGATGCGCACCTCATAGGAGGTGTTGGCCGGCTCCAGCGCGATCGACGCGCCGCGACGGCGGAAGCGCTTGAGCGTGGCCTCCTCGTCGTCGATCAGGGCGACCACGATGTCGCCGGTCTCGGCGGCTTCCGAGCGCCGGATGAGCGCCATGTCGCCGTCGAAAATCCCGGCCTCCACCATGGAATCGCCGCGCACTTCGAGCGCGTAATGATCGCCGCTGCCGAGCATCTCCGGGGGTACGTTGATCGTGGCGCTGCGGGTCTGGATCGCCTCGATGGGCGTGCCGGCGGCGATACGGCCCATCACCGGAACCGCGACGGGACGGCCCCCGTCGTCCTCGGAAGGCGCGCGCACGCGCCCGAGATTGCCTTCGATCACGCTTGGCGTGAAGCCGCGCCGCGGACCGCCGAAGCCGCCGCTCTGGTCCGGCAGCTTGATCACCTCGATCGCGCGGGCGCGATTGGGCAGGCGGCGAATGAAGCCGCGCTCCTCGAGCGCGGTGATCAGCCGGTGGATGCCTGATTTCGAGCGCAGGTCCAGCGCGTCCTTCATCTCGTCGAAGGACGGCGGAACCCCGGACTCCTTCAACCTCTCGCTGATGAACCTGAGAAGCTCGAATTGCTTGCGCGTCAGCATCTGGTCTTATCCCCCAAGCTTGTTCCCCGGAGCCGGATCGCCCGTTCCCGGAGGCGGCTGCTCGATGCCTTGGAGCGCGGGCATTTCGCCCATCTCGTCCGGAGCGCCGGGCACCAAGGCCGCGAAAGACCGCCGGATGTGACCACTCGAACAGGCGTCGAAACAAATCATGAACGAACACTATATGTTCGATATGTGTTCCGCAACCTCTTAATTTGAGGTCAACAAAGCCACCGAGAGCTAAAAGGGAAGCTTGAGGATAACACAGGGTTGCCCGGCCTTGGCGGCGGGGGCGAGCGGCGGACGGATCAGAAGCGCGCCGGACGCCGAAAGGACGCTCAGGAGCGAGCTGTCCTGGTTCTGGAAGGGCGTGGCGACGGTCCGGCCGTCGCCGTCAAGGCTGAGCGCGGCGCGCATGTAGTCCTGCCGGAGGTCGTTGGCGGGCAGGTCGCGGCCCAGGATCGCGAACTCCGTGGCCGGGCCGGTGTCCGCGCGCCCCTGCAACGCCCGGATGAGCGGGCCCGCGAACAGGAACGCGCAGACATAGCACGAGACCGGATTTCCCGGCAGGCCGAGCACGCGCAGCTCGCCGAGGCGCCCATGCATCATCGGCTTGCCGGGGCGCATGGCGACCTTCCAGAACGCCATGTCGACGCCCTGGTCGTGCAGCGCGTGGTGGACGAGGTCGTGGTCGCCGACCGAGGCCCCGCCGGTGGTGAGAAGCACGTCGGCGCGCGCCTCGCGCGCGGCGCGGATGGCCGCGATGGTCGCGTCGATCCGGTCCGGCACCACGCCGAGATCGATCACCTCGGCGCCCTCGTGCTCGGCGAACGCGCGCAGCGCGAAGCCGTTGGAATAGACGATCTGGCCGGGGCCGGGGTCGGTTCCGGGCGGGACGAGCTCGTCGCCCGTCGCCAGGATCGCGACCTTCGGCCTGCGCCGGACCGGAAGCGCGGGATAATTCATCGCCGCGGCAAGCGCGAGGTCGCGGTCGGCGAGCCGCCGCCCGGCGGCGAGGATGGTTGCGCCTTGCGTGAAATCGACGCCGGCCGGACGGATGTGGCGACCCGCGATCGCCGCCTCCTTGACGGTCACGCGATCGCCCTCGCGAACGGTGTCTTCCTGGATGACGACGGCGTCGGCGCCATCGGGCACCACGCCGCCGGTGAAGATACGGACGGCCGTGCCCGGCTTGACCGCGCCCTCGCAGGGGCGGCCGGCGGCGACTTCGCCGGCGACCGTCAGTGTCACCGGAACGCGCGCCGCGTCCGCCGCGCGCACCGCGTAGCCGTCCATCGCCGACATCGCCGCCGGCGGCTGCGTGCGCCGCGCCACGATATCGGCGGCAAGGACGCGGTGGATCGCCTCCGTGAGCGGAACCGTCTCGATCGCTAGCGGGGCGACGCCATCGACCACCGACCGCAGGGCTTCCTCGACGGAGATCATGGCCATCGCGTCAATCCCGGGCCTTGTAGCGTCCGGACTTGCCGCCGGATTTTTCGATCAGCCGGATTTGCTCGATGCGCACGCCGCGCTCGACCGCCTTGATCATGTCGTAGATCGTCAGGCAGGCGACGGCCGCGGCGGTCAGCGCCTCCATCTCGACGCCGGTCGGTCCGGTGACCTTGGCGGTCGCGCGCACCCGGCAGCCCGGCAGCGCCGCGTCGGGCGTGATGTCGACGGCGACTTTCGACAGAGCAAGCGGATGACACAGCGGGATCAACTCGTGGGTCTTCTTCGCCGCCATGATGCCGGCGATGCGCGCCGCGCCCAGCACGTCGCCCTTCTTGGCGTCGCCCGCGACGATCTTGTCGAGCGTCGCCTTGCGCATGACGACGCGGCCCTCGGCGATCGCGACGCGCTCGGTCGCGGCCTTCGCCGACACGTCGACCATGACCGCCTCGCCCTTGCGGCCGATATGGGTGAGAGATTTCGCGCGCGCCATGTTCACACCGCCGGGTTTGGCGCGGCCTCGCGCGCCAGGAGCGCGCGCGTCGCCGCCGTGACATCGCTCGCGCGCATCAGGCTCTCGCCGACCAGGAAGGTCGCCATGCCGACCTGGGCCAGGCGCGCGAGATCGGCCGGCGTGAAGATGCCGCTCTCGCCGACCGCGATCCGATCCTTCGGAATGAGGGGGGCGAGCGTCTCGCTGGTTTCGAGCCGAGTTTCGAATGTGCGCAGATTGCGATTGTTGACGCCGATCAGCGGCGACTTGAGGCGCAGCGCGCGATCGAGTTCGGCGCGATCGTGCACCTCGATCAGCACGTCGAGGCCGAGCGCGAGCGCGGCCGCTTCAAGCTCGGTGGCGCGCGCGTCGTCGAGCGCCGCCATGATGACAAGGACGCAGTCGGCCCCATGCGCGCGGGCTTCGACCACCTGGTAGGGATCGAACAGGAAGTCCTTGCGCAGCACCGGAAGCGCCACGGCCGCGCGCGCGGCGACGAGGTCGCCGAGGCCGCCCTGGAACGAGGGCGCGTCGGTGAGCACCGACAGGCAGGTCGCGCCGCCCGCCTCGTAGGCTCGCGCGAGCGCGGGCGGATCGAAATCGGCGCGGATGAGTCCCTTCGACGGGCTCGCCTTCTTGATCTCGGCGATCAGCGCGAAGTCGCCGCGGGCAAGCGTGGCGCGGATGGCGCGGACGAACCCGCGCGGAGCCGGCGCGGCCTTCGCCATCGCCTCGATCGCGGCGAGCGGGCGCGCGCGTCTGGCGGCCGCGATCTCCTCGCGCTTGTAGGCTTCGATCTTGGTGAGAATATCGGCCACGCGCGGTTCCCCGCCGGATCTTCTTAAGAATTCGAGACGGCGATGAGGCGCTTCAAGCGATCGAGCGCCGCGCCGCTTGCGATCGCCTTGGCGCCGATGGCCGCGCCTTCCTTCAGGGTCTTGGCGCGGCCCGCGACGATCAGCGCGGCGGCCGCGTTGATGAGCGCGACGTCGCGATAGGCGCCGGGCTTGCCTTCGAGCACGCCGCGCAGGCCGGCCGCGTTCGCTTCCGCGTCGCCGCCGCGCAGCGCCTCGGCCGGAACGCGTGCCAGACCCGCGTCCTCGGGCGTGATTTCGAACGTCGTGACCTCGCCTTGATCGAGCGCGGCGACGAAGGTCGGCCCGCTCAGCGTGATTTCGTCGAGCCCGTCCGAGCCGTGAACGACCCAAACCGCCTCCGATCCGAGATTCCTGAGCACCCGCGCCAGCGGCTCGACCCATTGGCGCGAGAACACGCCGACCATCTGCCGCTTGACGCCGGCGGGATTGGAGAGCGGTCCGAGCAGATTGAAGATCGTGCGCGTGGCGAGCTCGACCCGGGTCGGGCCGACATTCTTCATCGCCGGATGATGGGCGGGGGCGAACATGAAGCCGATGCCCGCCTGCGCGATGCAGCGCCCGACCTGCTCGGGCGTCAGATCGATCCTGACGCCGAGCGCGGCGAGCACGTCGGCGGAGCCCGATTTCGACGACAGCGCGCGATTGCCGTGCTTGGCGATCGGCACGCCCGCGCCGGCGACGATGAACGCCGCGCAGGTCGAGACATTCACCGAGCCCGAACCGTCGCCGCCGGTGCCGACGATGTCGATGGCATCGTCCGGCGCGCGAACCCCGAGCATCTTGGCGCGCATCGCGCCGGCCGCGCCTGTGATCTCGTCGACCGTTTCGCCGCGCACGCGCAGCGCCATCAGGAGGCCGCCCATCTGCGAGGGCGTGGCGTCGCCCGACATCATGCGGTTGAACGCGGCGGCGGCTTCCTCGCGCGTGAGCTCCGCGCCGGTCGCGACCTTGCCGATGATGGCCTTGAAATCGTCCATGAGATCCCGCTCGCGATCCCCGCGCTTGAGCCGATGGCCGGTCTTAGACGCGCCCCGGAGAGGGGTCAAGCAGGCATCCCGCGCGCGGCCGCGAAGGCCGGTCGCCGCGCCTAATTCGAGCTCGCGCCGGTGGCGTTGGCGAAGGCGGCCTGATTGATCGTGGTTCCGATCCGCTGTTCGAGATCGCCGATATAGGCGCCGATCAGCTCGTCGGCTTGCGCGCGGCGCAATTCCTCGACCAGCGCCTTGGCCTGCTGGCTCGTCAGGTCGACCGGCGGCACCGTGATGTCGGTGACGTGGAACACCAGCCGCTCGGACGGGTCCTTGCCCTGGACCTGGCCGGTGCCGTCCTTGGCGACGCTGAACGCGCCGGCGACGAGGCTTTGCGGCACCGTCTCGGTGGCGGGCGAGGCGCGCGTGAGGCTCGTCGCGGTTTCGACCTTGAGCGAGGCGGCCGCCGCCACGTCGGCGAGCGATGTGCCGGCGGCGATAGACTTCAGCATTTCATCGGCGCGCGCCTTCAGCCGGGTGGAGATCTGATCGTCGCGCCAGCGCTTGGCGGCGTCGTCCTTGACCTCGTCGAGCGCGCGCTCGCGCGAGGGCGTGACGCCGAGAACCTCGATCCAGAGATAGCCGTTGCGGTATTGCAGCGCGTCGTTCTCCACGCCGACGTCGCTGGCGAAGGCGGCCGACATCACGTCGATGCCTTGCGGCAGATCGGCGACCGGGGCGCCTTCCGGCGTCCGCCCGGACCTGTCGGCGGCCTCGATGACGATCGCGTTGAGGCCGAGCTTCTTGGCCGCGTCGGCGACGGACGAGCCGCCGCCGCGCTCGTCCTCGATCTTGTTGTAGAGGTCCTGCACCGTGGAGCGCGCGCGCTCGAGCGCGAGGTCGCGCTTGATCAGCGGCGCAAGGCTTTCATAGGCCGGCGTTACGCCCGGCTCGATCTTGGCGACCTCGACGAGCACGGTGCCGAATCGGCCCGCGATCGGCTCGCTGACCTGATTGACCGGCAGGGAGAAGGCCGCGTCGGCGACGGCCGGATCGATCACCGCGGACTTCACCACCAGGCCGAGATCGGTGTCGGAAGGTTTCAGCCCGCGATCGGTGGCGATATCGGCGAAGGTCGCGCCGGCGGCGATCCGCTCGCGCGCGGCCTTGGCCTCGGCGGCGTTGGGAAACACCATCTGCCGAACCTGACGCCGTTCCGGCGTCGAATAGCGCTCGATGCGCTCGGCATAGATCTTCTTGGCGTCGTCGTCCGATACGACCGACCATTTCGCCACTTCCTCGGGCGTGGCGAGGACGACCGCGATCTTGCGATATTCCGGCGCGCGGAACAGCGCGCGGCGCTCCTCGTAGAATTTCGTCAGCGCCTCCGGCGTCGGCGCGTCGATGGCGCCGGCCTGGTCGGCGGCAAGGCGGATGAAGGCGACGTTGCGCTGCTCGGTGTGCACGCGCAGGAGCGACTCGACGAGCGTGTTCGGCGGCGCCAGGCCGCCGGCGACCGAGCCGCCGATCTGCCGCCGCAATATCGAACGGCGTTGCTCGAAGACGTAACGCTGCTCGGTGAAGCCCGCCTGGCGGACGGCCTGCGCGAAACGCGCCGGGTCGAACGCGCCCGAGGGACCGCGAAAGTTCGGGTCCCGCATGATGAGCTTGGAGACTTCCGTGTCGGCGATGCCGAGCCCGAGCCGGCGCACGTTCTCGTCGAGCGCGGCCTCCGACACGACCTGGCCCAGCACCATGCGGTCGAAGCCGATCGCGCGGGCCTGATCCATGGTCATCGGCTTGCCGCGCTGGCGGCCGATCTGCTGGAGGCGATCGTTGTAGATCTGGCGGAACTGCTCGACCGAGATTTCCGTCTTGCCGATCTTGGCGAGCGTCGATTGGCCGAAGCCGCGGAACACGTCGGCCACGCCCCAGATGCCGAAGCTGATGATGAGCACGCCCATGACGATGGTCATGACGGTCTTGCCGAGCCAATTGGCCGATGCCGCGCGAATTCCTCTGAGCATGTGTCCCGGATGCGTTTGTTGATGGGGAATGGGCGCGCCGTCGCGCCGCCATGACAATCGGTGTCAAGAACGAGACAATCGATGTCAAGAACGAGCGGCGATCATAGTGGGACGGCCTTCAAGCCGCAACCGCGCAAGGCCGCTTCGCCGCGTTCGGTTAAGATGAAAGGGATGCGAAAAACTGGCGCGGGCCGGCGCGCTCTGCTAGAGGAAACGCCGCGAAAGTGGGAACCGCTGTCGCGATCAGGATTTGCTCAAGGCTTTGAATCTGGAGCATTTCATTTCGGCGAGACGATTTCGTCGCGCCGGGAAATGCTCAAGGTTGCTCGCGCGAAATCGCGAACGGGGGAGGGAACATGACCAAGCTGGGTAGCCGGCCGCTGATCGCCGGCAACTGGAAGATGAACGGACTGGCGGCCTCCGCCGGTGAACTCGCCGCGATGGTCGCCGAAGCCCCCGCGGTTTCGGCCAAGGTCGACCTCCTGATCTGTCCGCCGGCGACGCTGCTGTCGGCGTTCGCCGCCAAGGCGAAGGGCTCGGCGGTCGCCATCGGCGCGCAGGATTGTCACGCCAAGGCGTCCGGCGCGCATACCGGCGACATCTCGGCGGAAATGCTCGTCGACGCGGGCGCGACGGCGGTGATCGTCGGACATTCCGAGCGCCGCGCCGATCACGGCGAAAGCGACGCGGTCGTGCGCGCGAAGGCCGAGGCCGTCCGCCGCGCCGGAGCGGTCGCCATCATTTGCGTGGGCGAGACCCGCGCGGAGCGGGACGCCGGGCGCGCGCTCGATGTCGTCGGCGGGCAGCTTGCCGGCTCGCTTCCCGACGGCGCGACGGCCGCCAACACCGTCATCGCCTACGAGCCCGTCTGGGCGATCGGCACCGGGCTGACGCCGACGCCCGCCGATGTCGCGGAGGTGCATGCGTTCATCCGCGAGAAACTCGCCGCGCGATTCGCGGGCGAGGGCGTGGCCATGCGCATTCTCTATGGCGGATCGGTCAAGCCCGCGAACGCGGCCGAACTGATGGCGGTTGCCAATGTCAACGGCGCGCTGGTCGGCGGGGCGAGCCTGAAGGCGGCCGATTTCCTCGCCATCGCCAAGGCGGTGTGACGGGACGTTTCGAACCGGTGGCGCGCCGAGAGCGCGCCAAAAGCGCAGCCCGGCAACAAAATCCGAAATCGGAATTGCCCGCGAAGACAGATGATTTCCGGCGAGGGTGGTTGCACCCTCGCGGATTTCTGTCGCCATGGCTGAGTTCGTCGGCCGACGCGCCGCGCCGCTCATCCAATACCTGAACCCAGAAGGAAGATTTCACCTGAGTCAGTGGCTTGCGCGCGCAAGCATGAGGCCGGGAGTGAGCGGGCCCTGATCGAACGCGCTCAGACGGCGGTTTCGGCCTTCAGCGCGTCGATCGTTCCCGCGTTCAGGCAATACTCGTGGTAGCAGGACGAGGCGCGTCCGCTCGCGAGATCCTTGCGGCAACGGCCGACCGACGTGCAATGCCCGCACAGGCGCTCCATGTCGCGATAGACGCCCGGCTCGGCCGCCTTGATCGCGGACGGGCTCAGGCCGAGCTGCCGCACCATCGAGGGCATCAGCTCGTGATCGCCATGTCCGTTCGACATGAGGTCGAGGAGTTCATTCTCCGGCACGGCCAGGTCTTGAGCGATCTGCCGTCGAAGCGACGGGTCCATGCCCGCAAGCTCTTCGGCGCTGCGAAAGTCGAACCAGCGTGCCAGCGCCTTGCCGTAATTCACAATTTTGGCAAGGAATTCAGTTGGGGCGGAACGTCTTGCCTGAGCATCGAACAGGGCGGAAAGAATCATGATGCTTCTCCTTTTTGCGCTGCATCATACTTTTATCGCATCGCCGCATTGACGAATATCAAAGAACTAAGTCCTAGCAGCCATGCTTGAATCGCATGAGGCGCCCATGTGCTGTGCAGGAGCCTGGTTGGGGTGGAAAAGGCGCGGCCGATCGTGTAGACAGCGCCCAGTCTCGCGGGGGAGCACATCCCCGCCATTTCCGCCGCGTTTCGACGGCGTCCCGGGTTCCCGATGCTGACCGTTGTAATCGTTATCCATTTAATGATCGTTGCCGCCCTGATCGGGGTCGTCCTCCTGCAACGTTCGGAGGGCGGCGGCCTCGGGGTCGGCTCGTCGGGCGGATTCCTCACCAGCAGGGGCACGGCCAACGTGCTGACGCGCACGACGGCGTTTCTGGCCGTCGGCTTTTTCGTCACGAGCCTGTTCCTGTCCTGGCTTGCCGGCTACGAGCGCAAGCCCGCGTCGGTCATCGGAACGACGCCGGCCCCGGTTTCCGGGCAGGCGCCGGCTCAGGAGGGCGATACCGGGAAGGGCCTTCTCGATTCGCTGCGCGGACAGGACAAGCCCGCCGCGCCCGCAACGCCCTCCGGACCCCAGGTTCCGCAATCGCAATAAGCGGCCCCGGCGGGATCGGCGCCCGGTTCCGCTCTATTCGGCAAGACGCATGAGTTGGACGCGCCAGGACCTCGGCCGGCAATTCTAAGCCATTGGAAAACAATGCCATTCAGCATCGGGGCAAAAAACCTCGCCGGGGCACGATTTCGCTCGTCGAATCGGGTTACGGCGGCTAAGAGGTAAGCCCCATGGCGCGGTACATCTTCATCACCGGCGGCGTGGTTTCCTCCCTCGGCAAGGGTCTGGCTTCGGCGGCGCTCGGCGCGCTGCTGCAGGCGCGCGGCTACAAGGTCCGCCTGCGCAAGCTCGACCCCTATCTCAACGTCGATCCGGGAACGATGTCGCCCTATCAGCACGGCGAGGTTTTCGTCACCGACGACGGGGCGGAGACCGACCTCGACCTCGGCCATTACGAGCGCTTCACCGGCCGTCCGGCGACGAAAAAGGACAACATCACCACCGGCCGGATCTACCAGGACATTCTCTCGCGCGAGCGGCGCGGCGACTATCTCGGCGCCACAATCCAGGTCATCCCGCACGTCACCAACGCGATCAAGGATTTCATCCGCGACGGCAACGAGGATTTCGACTTCGTGCTGTGCGAGATCGGCGGCACCGTCGGCGACATCGAGGGGCTGCCGTTCTTCGAGGCGATCCGCCAGTTCGGCAACGACATGCCGCGCGGGCACGTGATCTACATCCATCTCACGCTGCTGCCGTTCATCCCGAGCGCGGGCGAGCTCAAGACCAAGCCGACGCAGCATTCGGTCAAGGAGCTGCGCTCGATCGGCATCCAGCCGGACATTCTGTTGTGCCGGACCGACCGCGCGATCCCGAAGGAGGAGCGGCGCAAGCTCGGCCTGTTCTGCAACGTGCGCGAAAGCGCCGTCATCGAGGCGCGCGATGTCGACAACATCTATGCCGTGCCGGAGGCCTATCACGCCAGCGGCCTCGACACCGAGGTGCTCGCCGCCTTCGGCATCGACGCCACGCGCGAGCCGCCGCTCGAACGTTGGCGCACCATCAACGACCGCGTCCGCAACCCGGAAGGCGCGGTCACGATCGCGGTGGTCGGCAAATATACCGGCATGAAGGACGCCTATAAGTCGCTGATCGAGGCGCTGTCCCATGGCGGGATTTCCAACAAGGTGCGCGTCGAGCTCGACTGGATCGAGAGCGAGGTGTTCGAGAACGAGGACCCGGCGCCATTCCTGGAACACGTCAACGGCATCCTCGTGCCCGGCGGCTTCGGCCAGCGAGGGGCGGAGGGCAAGATCAGGGCGGCGCGCTTCGCCCGCGAGCGCCGCGTTCCCTATTTCGGCATCTGTTTCGGCATGCAGATGGCGGTGATCGAGGCCGCGCGCAATCTGTGCGGCATCGGCGAGGCGAACTCCACCGAGTTCGGCCCGACCAAGGAACCGCTGGTCGGCCTGATGACGGAATGGCTGCGCGGCAACGAGCTCGAAAAACGCACGGCGGCCGGCGATCTCGGCGGCACGATGCGGCTCGGGGCCTTTCCGGCCACCCTCGCGCGCGGCAGCCGGGTCGCGGGCATCTACGGCGCCACGGAGATTTCCGAGCGCCATCGTCACCGTTACGAGGTCAACACCGCCTACAAGGCGCGCCTCGAACAGCACGGCCTGCGCTTTTCCGGCATGTCGCCCGACGGCGTCCTGCCGGAAATCGTCGAATATGAAGACCATCCCTGGTTCATCGGCGTGCAGTTCCATCCCGAGCTCAAGTCGCGCCCCTTCGAACCGCACCCCCTGTTCGCCTCCTTCATCGAGGCGGCGGTGGTGCAAAGTCGTCTGGTATAGTCGCTCGGTCCGTCCCGCCCAGTCGCGCGGCGCGGGAAGGGACGGCAGAAAACGCGAGTGCGCCCATGTCAACGCCGGTCAAGTCACGCGGTCTCGATCACATCGTCCACGCGGTGCGCGATCTCGACGCCGGCGCGGACTTCTATCGCCGGCTCGGCTTCACGGTCGGCGCGCGCAACAAGCACCCCTGGGGCACGCACAACAACATCGTCCAGATTCCCGGCTTCTTCATCGAGGTGCTGTCCTTCGTCGAGCCGGACAAGCTCGGCCACGATGATTTTTCCGTGCGCTTCGGCGCGTTCAACCGCGACTTTCTGGCCAGGGGCGAGGGGCTCTCGGTGCTCATTCTTGAAAGCACCGATATCGACGCCGACGTCGCCGCCTTTTCCCGCGCCGGCATCGGCGCGTCGGGCGCGCTGACCTTTCAGCGCGAGGGCAAGCGGCCGGACGGCACGGTGGTCACGGTCGGTTTTTCGCTCGCCTATGCGGAGGACCCGCTGTCGCCGCGAACAAGCTTCGTCGTCAGCCGGCAGCACAACCCGGCCGCGTTCTGGAGCCCCGCGATGCAGGCGCACGAAAACTCGGCATGCGCGGTCGCCGGCGTCGTTCTGGTGGCCGAAAATCCTTCCGACCATCACGCCTTCCTTTCCGCCTATACGGGCGTGCGCGAGATCGTGGCGACCTCGGTCGGCGTCGTCGCCCGCACCGCGCGCGGCGAGCTCCAGATTTTCGATCCGACCTCGTTTCGCGACCGCTTCGGCGTCTTCCTCGAGGCGGACGGAACCGGCATGCGCTTCGCCGCGCTGCGCCTGAAGGTCAAGGACATGGCGAAGCTCGAGACGTGCCTGGCCGCCGGCGGCGTGAGCTTCACGCGTGGCGCGGGGCAGGTGATCGTTCCCCCCGATGTCGCGATGGGCGCGACACTGGTATTCGAGACATGAGAGTGAACGAGGCGACGACACGCGACTCGGTGTCGCGCGAGGTGGGCTCGCGCGGCGCGCGCGCGCGCCGTCTGGCGGGGTGGAGACGTTGACGCCGAACGCGAATGTCGCCGTGGGCGACGTAATCTTTTCCAACGCGCGGCCGCTCGTGGTGATCGCGGGTCCCTGCGTGCTGGAAAGCCGCGCGCACGCGCTCGACATGGCGACGGCGTTGCGCGAGATCGCGACGCGGCTGAAGATCGGCCTCGTCTTCAAGACCTCGTTCGACAAGGCCAACCGCACCAGCGCGTCGGGCGCGCGCGGCGTCGGGCTCGACGAGGCGCTGCCGGTGTTCGCCGAAATTCGCGAGAGGCTGAAATTGCCGGTGATCACCGACGTGCACGAGGCCGGCCAATGCGCGCGCGTGGCGGGAGCGGTCGACGCGTTGCAGATCCCGGCGTTTCTGTGCCGCCAGACCGATCTTCTTCTCGCCGCCGCGGCGACAGGCAAGCCCGTCAACATCAAGAAGGGCCAGTTCCTCGCGCCCTGGGACATGGCCAATGTCGTGGCCAAGGTGACCGGCGCGGGCAACGCCAATGTGATGGTGACCGAGCGCGGCGTCTCGTTCGGCTACAACACGCTCGTGTCCGACATGCGCGCGCTGCCGATCCTGGCGCGCACCACCGGCGCGCCGGTGATTTTCGACGCTACCCATTCCGTGCAGCAGCCGGGGCGCAAGGGAACGGCCTCGGGGGGCGAGCGCGAATTCGTGCCGGTGCTGGCGCGGGCTGCGGTCGCGGTCGGCGTCGCCGGGGTGTTCATCGAGACGCACCAGGACCCCGACCGCGCGCCCTCTGACGGGCCGAACATGGTGCCGCTCAATGACATGGAAGCGCTGCTCGGCGACCTGATGGCCTTCGACGCGCTCGCCAAGCGGCGGCCGGCATGAGGGCCACTCGGCAAGGCCGCGCGCCTTGAACCGCATTCTGGCCATCGTCGCGCTGAGCACCTTCGCCGCGGCGCTCGCGGTGCGCGCGGTCGATCCGATGCTGCCGCAGATCGCCCGCGAATTCACCGTCGACATCCATACGGCGGCCTTGCTCAACGCCTCGTTCGCGTTCGCCTACGCGGTGGTGCAGCCCTTTCTCGGCGCGGCCGCCGACCTGTTCGGCAAGACGCGGCTGATCATCATCTGTCTCGCGGTGCTGGCGGTGACGCTGGCGGCCGGCGCGATGGCGACGTCTTTTCCATTCCTGCTGGCCACGCGCGTCATCAGCGGCGGCGCGGCGGGAGGCGTCTTTCCGATCGCGATGGGGGTCGCCGGCGACCTCGTTCCCGTGCACCAGCGCCAGGTCGCGATGGGCAGGTTTCTCGGCTCGGCGATGGCCGGCAATCTGCTCGGCGCGACCGCGGCCGGATTGATCGCCGATTTCGCCGGTTGGCGCGCGGTGTTCGCGGTGCTGCTGGTGGCGGTCGCCGTTTCATGCGCCGCGACCGCCGTGACGCTGCGCGCGGCGACGGCGAGCCAGCATCCGACGCTGAACCTGCGCGAGTTGATGGCCGGTTATCGCGGCATCTTCTCCAACCCGAACGCCAAGGTCTGTTTCGCGGCGGTGGCGGTGGAGGGCTTCACCGTGTTCGGCCTGTTTCCCTACGTGGCCACGTTGCTGGCCGAGCGTGGCGAAACTCGCCTGTCGATCGCCGGCCTCGTGATCGGCGGCTTCGCGATCGGCGGCGTCGCCTATTCGCTCGCGGTCTCGCGCATGCTGCCGCGCCTGGGGCAGGGGCCGATGATGATCATCGGCGCGCTGGTGATGGCCTCGCAGTTCGGACTGATCGCGCTCGGCCTGCCGTGGGGCGCGCAGCTCGTGTTTTTCGTCACGCTGGGTTTCGCCTTCTACATGCTGCACGGCTCGCTTCAGGTTTTCGCCACCGAGCTCGCGCCGAGCGCGCGCGCGTCGGCGGCCTCGCTGCACGCGTTTTCATTCTTCGTCGGGCAGGCGTTCGGCCCGCTCTATTATGGCTACGCGCTGACGCAATTCGGCGAGCGGCCCGCGCTCATTTTCGCCGGGCTGCTGATCGCGGCGACCGGCCTTGTCGCGACGCGGCTTCTGGTGCGCCGGCCGCGCGATGTGGCGTGATCGCGGAGCGGGCGGTTATCGCGCGCGGTAGGGCGGCATGCCCTGGTCCGGAACCCACACGCCTTTCGGCAAGCGCCCCGTCTGCCAGAATACGTCGATCGGCATGCCCCCGCGCGGATACCAATAGCCGCCGACGCGCAGCCATTTCGGCTTGATGAGCGCGGCGAGCCGCTTGCCGATGGCGACGGTGCAGTCCTCGTGAAACGTGCCGTGATTTCGGAAGCTCGCGAGATAGAGCTTCAGCGATTTGGATTCGACGAGCCAGCGCCCGGGCGCGTAGTCGATGATGAGATGGGCGAAATCCGGCTGGCCGGTGATCGGGCAGAGCGTGGTGAACTCCGGCGCGGAAAAGCGCGCGAGATAATTGGTGTCCGCGTGCGGGTTGGGCACGCGGTCGAGCGTGGCCTCGCGCGGGGAGGCGGGAAGCCTGGTCGGTCGTCCGAGTTGAAGCGGTTTGCGGGCCATGGGAGCTCTTTCGCGCGTGGGCGGCGCCGCGGCCGGCCGGGGATATCGCGACCGGCTTTAAGGGGTTTTGCCGCCGGCGACAACCCGTGGCGGCGAGGCCGACCGACCCCGTTGGAACGTCAACCATCGCCGGCGTCCGCGCTTTCCCTCGGCCGCCCGATCCGCTAGAAGCCGGACGACATTCGCCCCTCGCATTCAGCTCCCGGACGGGAAGAGTTCCATGACCGCCATCGTTGACATCATCGGCCGCGAAATCCTCGACAGCCGCGGCAACCCCACCGTCGAGGTCGACGTTGTTCTTGAGGACGGCTCGCAGGGGCGCGCCGCCGTTCCCTCCGGCGCCTCGACCGGCGCGCACGAGGCCGTGGAGCTGCGCGACGGCGACAAGTCGCGCTACCTCGGCAAGGGCGTTACCAGGGCGGTCGAGGCCGTCAACGGCGAGATCTTCGACGCCATCGGCGGGATGGACGCGCGGGCCCAGGCCCAGATCGACGAGACGCTGATCGCGCTCGACGGCACGCCCAACAAGGCCCGCCTCGGCGCCAACGCCATTCTCGGCGTGTCGCTCGCCGTGGCCAAGGCCGCCGCCGACGCCGTGGATCTGCCGCTCTACCGCTATGTCGGCGGCGCCTCGGCGCGCCTTCTGCCGGTGCCGATGATGAACATCGTCAATGGCGGCGTGCACGCCGACAATCCGATCGACTTCCAGGAATTCATGATCATGCCGGTCGGCGCGCCGACTTTCGCCGACGCCTTGCGCATGGGCGCGGAGATCTTCCACACGCTCAAGTCCGAACTGAAAAAGGCCGGCCACAACACCAATGTCGGCGACGAAGGCGGCTTCGCGCCGAACCTGCCGTCGGCCGACGCCGCGCTCGATTTCGTCATGGGCGCGATCGCCAAGGCCGGCTTCAAGCCCGGCGGCGACGTGATGCTCGCGCTCGACTGCGCCTCGACCGAGTTCTTCAAGGACGGGAAATACGTCTATGGCGGCGAGGGCAAGACGCGCGCGCGCTCGGAGCAGGCGAAGTATCTCGCCGATCTCGCCAAGCGCTATCCGATCGTCTCGATCGAGGACGGCATGGCGGAAGACGACATGGACGGCTGGAAGGAACTCACCGGCCTGATCGGTTCGACATGCCAGCTCGTCGGCGACGATCTATTCGTCACCAACGTCACGCGGCTCGCCGACGGCATCAGGAACGGCCGCGCCAATTCGATCCTGGTCAAGGTCAACCAGATCGGCACGCTCACCGAGACGCTCGCCGCCGTCGAGATGGCGCACAAGGCCGGCTACACGGCGGTGATGTCGCACCGCTCGGGCGAGACCGAGGACGCCACCATCGCCGATCTCGCGGTCGCCACCAATTGCGGGCAGATCAAGACCGGGTCGCTCGCGCGCGCCGACCGCACGGCGAAATACAACCAGCTCCTGCGCATCGAGGAGGAACTGGGACCGCAGGCGCGCTATGCCGGCCGCGCCGCGCTCAAGGCGCTGGCCTAGAGCCAGCGGCGAGGGCGACGTGAGCGCGGATGCCGTCGAGCTTTGCCAGATCGCGCCGACCTTTGAATCGCTCGGCCTCGTCGTCGATCTGCTGGCGAGTTCCGACAGTTTCGATCGTTACGAATTCGGGCCGCTGATCCAGGCCCTGTCGTCGCAGATTTCCAACCGCCATCACGTCTGCGCGTTTCGCGGCGGCCGACTCGTCGGCTATTGCGGATTCCTTCCGGTGACAGGAGCGCGCGCGGCGCTATGGCTCGATGACCGCGCCGCGCTCGAAATGGCGCCGCATGGCGCGGCCGACGCGGTCGCGCTCACGATCGTGGCCGCGCGCGAAGCCGGCGTGCTGCGTCCGATGATCCGGTTTTGCCGGCTTGGATTTCCCGGAACGCGAATTTTTTTCAAACGCAATTACGCGGGCGCCAGGCGTGTTTCTCGGAAAAGTACAGTTCTCAATCGTGGATAGAGACCGCGCCGACGCCGTTGGTGCGAAGGCCGCGCAAATTCAGATGCTTTCCCGCAACACTCGCACGTTTGGTTCGGGCGCGGCGCCCGCCCGGCGGCGACAAGACTTGCCCATTTCGACGAATGATTCAAAAAAGAGCACGTTTGACGTCGGTTGCATTGGAATGTGATTCTTGAAATGCGGATCCGGAAATTCCTTCTGACGGCTTCGGTCCTCGCGCTCGCGGCTGCGGCGCCGACCGCCATTCACGCCGATGACTCGCGCGCCACGGGCAACAACGCCTTCGACTGGAGCAAGAGCTACGTCGCGGGGACGATCGGCTACGTCGCTCCCGGCGATACCGCGTTTACCGAGGTCTCCGACAAGTTTGGCGTTCTGGGTCGAAAGCCACAGCAGGGGCTGATGCTCTCGGCCGAGTACGGTCGATTGATCGATGCCCGTTACGATTGGCGCCTGACGTTGCGCGGCGTTGGCGTGCCCGACCATGTCGTCGACGCGACCGACACCTGGGGCACATCCGCGGGCGTCACGCGGTTCGGCTATCAGACCCTGGACGGCGAAATCGGTCGCCGCATCCAGGTTTCCGATCCGCTCGCCCTGCGCGCCTTCGCGGGCCTGCGCGCGATCCATGCCTATGAGCGGGTCGAGGAAAACGTCCAGGGCTCGTCCAATCTGAGCCAGGCGGCCGCGGTTCAATCCTGGGGCATCGGACCGAGGGCGGGCGTCGAGTTCTCGTACCGGCTCGGGTCGCAACCGGTCTTCCTGGTCGGCGGCGTCGACGCGTCGGCGCTGTTCGGGCGGACCGAGCAGACGACGACCTTTATCGACCTCGACACGCCGTTGTCCGGCTCGCTTTCCTCCTCGTCCGCCTCGACGATCTACACGCTCGGCGGACGGCTCGGCGTGACCTGGTTCGCGTCACCGCAAACGTCGGTGACGGTCGGCTATCAGGCCGAGCAGCTCTGGAACTTGCGCAAGGCCTATTCCGGTCTCGTGGCGTTCAATGACCTCGGTCCGCTCGACGGACGAGGGGACAATCTCGTGCACGGTCCCTTCGCGCGGGTGGCCGTGCATTTCGGAGGGACCGCGAAGCCGCTGGGAATGTCGCCCGCTTCGAATGCGCCGGCGACGCAATCATGGGCGGGGCTGAAGATCGGCGCGCATGCGGGTGGGGCGCTCGCGCTCGCCCGGACCGGCAACGCGACGTATTACTTCGCCGATACCATGGATACCTATGTTTTCTCCGGTTCCGGCAATCTGGCGGGCGGGCTCGTCGGCATCCATGGCGGCTATGACGCGCAGTTCGGCGCTTTCCTCGCAGGCTTCGAGGTCGATTGGTCGTGGTCGAATTTGTCGGGTGTCGGTAAACTCTATGAAGACCGCACCGCGCGCTTCGACATCGACTCGCTTGCCTCGCTGCGCGGCCGGCTCGGATGGGCGCATGAGAACGCGTTGTTCTATGTGACGGGCGGCGCGGCCTGGGCGGCTCCCGTGGGTACGCTCCAGTTCTCCGGCGTCGGCGTCGCCTCGGTCAAGCATGGCTATCAGGGTTGGGTCGCCGGCCTCGGAATGGAATACCGGATCGCGCCGCGTTGGACCGCGCGGGCCGAATATCTGCGTTACGATCTCGGGACGCGGTTCTATTCGCTGACCGCGGCGAACGGCGACATCTACTCCGGCAATGTCAACATGACGATCGACAGCCTGCGCGTCGGCCTGACCTATACGCTGCCGGTTCCGCGCTAAGCGCGGGTGCGCTTCGATTGCGCTCGCGACGAGCGTGAGGCCCTCCATTCGTTAACGCGCGATTAACCGCGACGCGGGCAATCTCGGCCATGGTTTCACGCGACCGATTCCGCTCGATCGTCACCGGCTTCGCGCTTTACGCGATCGCCGCGCTGATCATCGGCTATTTCGGCATGAACGCCTATACCGGCAAATACGGACTCAACGCGCGCGAAACGCTTGATCAGGAATCGGCGCTGTTGCGGACCGAGCTCGCCAAGCTCAAGTCCGAGCGCGAAGTCTGGATGCGCCGCGTCTCGCTTCTGCGCTCCGAGGGCGTCGACCCGGACATGCTCGACGAGCGCGCGCGCCGGCAGCTCAATTACGCGCATCCGCGTGATCTGGTCCGTCCCTGGCCGCGCCCCGAAATTTCGCCTCCTTTGAATATTGCAACGCAATAGGCCGCCGGCCGTCGCGAGGTCGTCCGCGCGCGGGATGTTCACGCGCGCGTCACCGCCATGGGCAAATTGGCGGCATCGCGCGGCGAAACCGGGCATTTCAGCCGCGCGCCGTATGAAACGTGTGATATTTCGCGCCGCATCATTCTTGTCGACGGTTGTTCCGCCTTGCCTGATTTGCCAGCCGAGCATATCCAGCGAAGTGGAATTGCGCCGCCGGCGAGATTATGCACCAACTCGAACGCGCGGGAGCGCGATCCGCGCGGCTCGATCCGAGCGAAGCGGCGTCGAAATCGAACCAATTCGAAGAGAACTGGCGTCGAAGCAATAACAGCGTCAAAAACCAAACGCGCATCAACGGAAACAAGATGGCATCAAGCAAGAAGAGCGGCGCGGCGGCTTCGGAAGGTGGAGCGGCCACGCGCGTGGCGGATTTCACCAAGCAGGAGGATCTTGATGCCTATCGGCAGATGCTCCTCATCCGAAGGTTCGAGGAAAAGGCCGGCCAGCTTTACGGCATGGGACTGATCGGGGGGTTCTGCCATCTCTATATCGGGCAGGAGGCCGTCGTCGTCGGCATGCAGATGGCGATCAAGCCGGGCGATCAGGTCATCACCGGCTACCGCGATCACGGCCACATGCTCGCCTGCGGCATGGAGGCGCGCGGCGTGATGGCGGAGCTCACCGGCCGGCGCGGCGGCTATTCCAAGGGCAAGGGCGGCTCCATGCATATGTTCAGCATGGAAAAGAACTTCTTCGGCGGCCACGGCATCGTCGGCGCGCAGGTCTCGCTCGGCACGGGCCTCGCTTTCGCCAACCGCTATCGCGGCAATGATCACGTGTGCCTCGCCTATTTCGGCGACGGCGCGGCGAACCAGGGCCAGGTCTATGAGAGCTTCAACATGGCCGCGCTCTGGAAGCTGCCGGTCATCTACGTCATCGAGAACAACCGCTACGCCATGGGCACTGCGGTGACCCGCGCCTCGGCGCAATCCGATTTCTCCAAGCGCGGCGTTTCGTTCGACATTCCCGGCGAGCAGGTCGACGGCATGGACGTGCGCGCCGTGAAGGCGGCCGGCGATCGCGCGGTCGCATGGTGCCGAGAGGGCAACGGCCCGATCATTCTGGAAATGCAGACCTACCGCTATCGCGGCCATTCGATGTCGGACCCGGCGAAATATCGCTCGCGCGAGGAGGTCGAGAAGGTCCGCCACGAGCAGGACCCGATCGAGCAGGTGCGCGCCCGGCTGCTCGCGCGCGGCTGGGCGAGCGAGGACGATTTGAAGAAGATCGACGCGGTGGTGCGAGAGATCGTCAACGACTCGTCGGATTTCGCGACCAACAATCCCGAACCCGATCCGTCGGAATTGTTCACCGACGTCTATCGCTAGCGCCGGTTGACGCTCCCCGCCGCCACGACGGTGGCGGAGCGCGATCGCTCATGACCCGGATTTCGCCACCTACTGGAGCACGCATGCCCGTTCAGGTTCTGATGCCCGCGCTGTCGCCGACGATGGAGAAGGGCAATCTCGCCAAATGGCTCAAGAAGGAGGGCGACCGCGTCCGCTCCGGCGACGTGATCGCGGAAATCGAGACCGACAAGGCGACGATGGAGGTCGAATCCTCCGAGGACGGCGTCATCGGCCGGATCCTGGTGCCGGAAGGCACCGCCGATGTCGCGGTCAATACGCCGATCGCGACGATCCTGGCCGAGGGCGAGACCGATACCGGCGCGCCGGCGCCGACGGCAAACGCGAAAGAAGCCGGGAAAGGCGCGGCCGCGCCGATCGAAGCGGAAGAAGGAGCGGCGCGGGAAGCGGCGACGAGCGCCGCGCCGGCGGCCTTGGGCGCGTCCGATCCCGCGATCCCCGAAGGCACCGAGATGGTCTCCATGACCATGCGCGAGGCTTTGCGCGACGCGATGGCCGAGGAGATGCGCCGCGATGGCGACGTCTTCGTCATGGGCGAGGAGGTCGCCGAATATCAGGGCGCTTACAAGGTGACGCAGGGCCTGTTGCAGGAATTCGGATCCCGCCGCGTCATCGACACGCCGATCACCGAGCACGGCTTCGCCGGCATCGGCGCGGGCGCGGCGTTCGCGGGCCTCAAGCCGATCGTCGAATTCATGACCTTCAACTTCGCCATGCAGGCGATCGACCACATCATCAATTCGGCGGCCAAGACGCTCTATATGTCGGGTGGGCAGATGGGCTGTCCGATCGTCTTTCGCGGGCCCAACGGCGCGGCCTCGCGCGTCGCCGCACAGCACAGCCAGGACTATTCGTCGTGGTACGCGCACGTGCCCGGCCTCAAGGTGGTCGCGCCGTCGACGCCGGCCGACGCCAAGGGCCTGCTCAAGGCTGCGATCCGCGATCCCAACCCGGTGGTGTTTCTCGAAAACGAGATCCTCTACGGCCAGTCCGGTCCGGTGCCCAAGCTCGACGATTTCGTGTTGCCGATCGGCAAGGCGCGCGTCGCGCGCGAGGGCAAGGACGTGACCATCGTGGCGTGGTCGAACGGCATGACCTATGCGCTCAAGGCGGCCGACGAACTCGCCAAGGAGGGGATCGCGGCCGAGATCATCGACCTGCGCACGCTAAGGCCGATGGACACCGCCACCATTATCGAGTCGGTGAAGAAGACATCGCGACTCGTCACCGTCGAGGAAGGCTGGAAACAGTCCGGCATCGGCGCGGAAGTCGCCGCGCGGGTGATGGAGGAAGCGTTCGACTGGCTCGACGCGCCGGTCGCGCGCGTTGCCGGCAAGGATGTGCCGATGCCCTATGCCGCGAATCTGGAAAAGCTCGCGCTGCCCACCGTCGCCGATGTCGTCGCGGCGGCGAAGGCCGTCTGCTACCGCTGAAGAGGGGCCGCGTCGATGCCGATCAACATTCTCATGCCCGCGCTGTCGCCGACGATGGAGAAGGGCAACCTCGCCAAGTGGCTCAAGCAAGAGGGCGACGCGGTGAAGGCCGGCGACGTGATCGCCGAGATCGAAACCGACAAGGCGACGATGGAAGTCGAGGCGGTCGAGGACGGCACGCTGGCGAAAATTCTTGTCGCTGCGGGAACGGCCGACGTGCCGGTCAACCAGGTGATCGCCGTGCTCGCGGGCGAGGGCGAGGACGCCAAGGCGGCGGCTTCTGGTGCCGTGGCAAAGGCGCCGGCGGCGAAGCCCGCCCCATCCTTCGAGACGCCCGCTGCGCGGGCTCCTCAGGATGAGGCTAAGAAAAGCATTCCTCAGGCCGAAGCCAAGAAGAGCTCTCACCCTGAGGAGCCCGCCGTAGCTTTGGCGAAGGCGGGCGTCTCGAAGGGCGAGGGCGGGCGGACATTTGCATCCCCGCTCGCGCGCCGGCTCGCCAGGGAACTCGACATTGATGTCGCGCGCGTGCACGGTTCAGGCCCGCGCGGCCGCGTAGTGGCGCGCGATGTCGAAGCCGCGCGCGGCGAACCCGCCAAGCTCGCGCCGGCAAGCGCGCCGTCGTCGAGCCCGCCGTCGGCGGCGCCCGTCGCCGCGCTTGGCGACGAAGCGATCCGCGCGCTTTATCCCGAGGGCTCGTATGAATTCATCCCGCACGATTCCATGCGCAAGATCATCGCGCGGCGTCTCACCCAATCGAAACAGACCATCCCGCATTTCTATCTGACCATCGACTGCGACCTGACGCGGCTCAATTCCGCGCGCGAGGCGATCAACGCGGCCGCGCCGAAGGGCGCCGACGGCAAGCCCGCCTACAAGGTTTCCGTCAACGACTTCGTCATCAAGGCGATGGCGACGGCGCTTCGCCGCGTGCCGATGGCCAACGTGACCTGGACCGAGGCCGGGATACTCAGGCACGACGTCTGCGACGTCGGCGTGGCGGTCGCCATTCCCGGCGGGCTGATCACACCGGTGGTGCGCGGCGCGGACGCCAAGCCGCTTTCGGCGATCTCGAACGAGATGAAGGATTTCGCCGCCCGCGCGCGGGCGCGCAAGCTCAAGCTGGAGGAATATCAGGGCGGCACGACCGCGATCTCCAATCTCGGCATGTACGGCATCCGCGAATTCGCCGCCGTCATCAATCCGCCGCACGCCACGATCTTGGCGGTCGGCGCGGGTGAGCCGCGCGCGGTCGTGCGCGAGGGCAAGGTCGAGGTCGCCACGCTGATGACCGTGACGCTCTCGACCGATCACCGCGCGGTCGACGGGGCGTTGGGGGCCGATCTGCTCGGCGCGTTCAAGGTGCTGATCGAAAATCCGGTGATGATGATCGCCTAGCGGGCAGGGCCGGCGGGCCGAATGAAGGGGCCGATGAGGGGGGAAGTCGTTCAGCGCTATTCCCGGCGCCCGTCGGCGATCGCATTCATGGCGCGCGCCCTTCTGCCGTCGCCGGGCTTGCGGCCCGACGCCGGATTGCCGGCAATGGCGCTCACGTGGAACGGTCTGCGCTTTTCGCCGGGCGATCTTGCCGCCTTCGAGGCCGCGACCGGACTTGGCGCGGCCGATGGCATTTCGATCCTCTATCCGCACGTCATCGGCTTTCGCCTGCAGATGGCGCTGCTGACGCATCCCGCCTTTCCTTTGCCGATCTGGAACGCGCTGCAAATCCGCAACCGGCTGGTCTCGCATCGACGGCTGGACGCGGCGGGCGTCTACGACCTCGAAGCTCGCACCGATGCGCTGCGAATCCTCGACAAGGGCGCGGAAGTCGACCTTCGCACCAGTCTTGCCCGGGACGGCGATCGCCATTGGGAAAGCACGATCACCATCTTCTATCGCGGCGATTTCAAAGGGACGCGCGAGACCGTCGCGCTGCCGGCGGCTCCGGACCTTGCCACCGCGCCTTGGATCGATCGCTTTCGCGCGCCGGTGGGCGGCGGCGGCCGGTTCGGTCGTCTGACGGGGGATTACAACGGCATTCACCTTTGGAACGCCTACGCGCGCGGCTTCGGGTTCCGCGCCGCCTTCGCGCATCCCCAGCGTATCGCGGGCATGTGCCTGGCGCGGCTGCGCGCGCCGGAGGCGGATGCCCAGGTTCTCGAGCTCTGGCTCAAGGGCCCGATCTACTACGGCGCGGAGGTGACGCTCCGCGCGGCCGGCGGCCCGGGTGGACCGCGCTTCGGGCTATCGCTCGCCGGGGACGACCGCGCGGCTGTCGTGGGAAGTTGGCGCGGGCGGGACGCGGACAGGGATGGGACGTCCTGTCTTGACCTAGCGCAAAGCGCGTGATGCCTTGCCCCCTAACCTGTTCCCAGAAATTGCAAGGCGAGGAGAGTTCCGTTGTCCGACAAGCAGATCCACGAACCGCACGAATTGCCGGAGGAGTTTCCCGAATTCAGCGACAAGCTGCGCGCGATGCAGGGCAACCCCGCATTCGACAAGCTGGCCGCGGCCTATCACAAGATCAACCACGAGATCATCATGGCCGAGGCCAATGTCGAGCCGACCGACGATTTCCATCTGGAGGACATGCGCAAGGAGCGTCTCAAGCTGAAGGACCGGATTTTCGATCTGCTGCGGCACTGATCCGCTTCTGGCGGGCGCGGAGCCGGCGCCGTGCCTCGGGCTCCGGTCGGCATTTCGTTCCTCGCCGTTTCTCGCGCCTCCCGCCGCCATCCTCGCGCGGAGCAGGGGTGGGCGTCTTGAGCATATTCGGGCGAGCGGAGCCGTCTCGCCGGAATGATATGCTCCAAATTCAAGACCTTGAGCAAAATCCTGGTCGCCAAGGTGGTTTTCGCTTTCGCGGGATTTGCTTTGGCACCCGCGCGACCCGCGCCCACTGGACCCGCGCGCCGGACCCGGCCAATATCGCGGCAACGTTTGGCCGTCAGGCGATTCCAACCCCAATTCGACGGAGATGACCGTGGCGCGATGGCCCTGGTTCACGATCGTGATCGCGTTTCTCGCCTTCAGCAATCCGCTCGGCATCGCGATCCTGCGCTCCGCGATCGAGCGCTCGCCGACCGACTGGCTTTCCAATTTCTGGCAGATGGTCGTGGTCGGCGCGATCGTCGCGGTCGCGGTGCTCGGCCTCGTCGAATGGCTGGTCCGCCGCCGGATGGCGCGGCGCGGGATCGCCGACGCCTATCCGTCCGCGGCGGCGATCGCGGGCGACAAGAACGAGGGAGCGACACGTGGCTGAGGCATTCGACGTCATCATCATCGGCTCGGGCCCGGGCGGCTATGTCACCGCGATCCGCGCGGCCCAGCTCGGGCTCAAGACGGCGATCGTCGAGAAGAACCATTTCGGCGGCATCTGCCTGAATTGGGGATGCATCCCGACCAAGGCGCTGCTGCGCTCGGCCGAGATCTATCACTACATGCGCCACGCCAAGGATTACGGTCTTTCCGCCGACAACGTCGCCTTCGACGCGAAGGCCGTGGTGGCGCGCTCGCGCGCGGTCTCCAAACGCCTGAGCGAGGGCGTCGGCTTCCTCATGAAGAAGAACAAGATCGCGGTCATCTGGGGGACGGCGACGATAGCGGCCCCCGGCAAGGTCTCGGTCGCCGCCTCGAAGACGCCGGCGCCCAAGGGCGCGCTCGGACCCGGCGACTACGCCGCCAAGCACATCATCGTGGCGACCGGCGCGCGCCCGCGCGTGCTGCCCGGGCTCGAGCCCGACGGCGACCGCGTCTGGACCTATTTCGAGGCGATGGTCCCGCCGGCGATTCCACGCTCGCTGCTCGTCGTCGGCTCCGGGGCGATCGGCATCGAATTCGCCTCGTTCTACCGCGCGATGGGCGCGCGGGTGACGGTCGTCGAGGTGCTGCCTCAGATCCTGCCGGTCGAGGATGCTGAAATCGCCGCGCTTGCGCGCAAGAATTTCGAAAAGCAGGGAATGACGATCCTCACCGGCGCCAAGGTCGCCAAGCTCGACCGCGCGAAGGATGGCGTCGTCGCCACGGTGACGGACGAGAAGGGCGCCACGCAAACGATCGAGGCCGAGCGCGTGATCTCGGCGGTCGGCGTCGTCGGCAATGTGGAGAACCTCGGGCTCGAGAAGCTCGGCGTGAAGATCGAGCGGGGCTGTATCGTCATCGACGGCGTCGGGCGCACCAACGTGCCGGGAATTTACGCCATCGGCGATGTCGCCGGTCCGCCGATGCTCGCGCACAAGGCCGAGCACGAAGGCGTCGTCTGCGTCGAGGCGATCAAGGGACTCAATCCGCATCCCCTGAACAAGGCGATGATCCCGGGCTGCACCTATTGCCACCCGCAGATCGCCTCCGTCGGCCTGACCGAAGCCAACGCCCGGGAAGGGGGCCGCGAGATCAAGGTGGGGCGGTTCCCGTTCCTCGGCAACGGCAAGGCGATCGCGCTCGGCGAGGATCAGGGGCTCGTCAAGGTCATCTTCGACAAGAAGACGGGCGAGCTTCTCGGCGCGCACATGATCGGCGCGGAAGTCACCGAGCTGATCCAGGGCTACGTCGTGGCGATGAACCTGGAGACGACCGAACAGGAACTGGCGCACACGGTTTTTCCGCATCCGACGCTGTCGGAGATGATGAAGGAAGCCGTGCTCGACGCCGAAGGGCGGGCGCTCAATATCTGATCGCGCCGCGCCCATTGCGGCGGTGGCGCGACGTTCCCATTTATGCGCGGCCGAAACTCGGATAGTTTTCGCGAATTCGCCGCTTTGCTCGGCGCGGCGCGCGCGTCCAACAGGAGACCAGCATGGACCCTCAAGCCTTTTTCAGCCAACCGGGCGTTGGCTTTCTCACGATGCTGCTGATCGGCGCGATCGCCGGCTGGATTGCCGAGCGGGTGACGCAGTCCAACCATGGCGTGCTCACCAACATCCTGGTCGGCATCGCGGGTTCCTTCGTCGGCAGCACGCTGGCGGGCATCCTCGACATTTCCGTTTTCGGCTTCTGGCGCACGCTCATCAGCGCGATCATCGGCGCGATCCTGCTGCTCTACGCCTGGCGGATGGTGCAGCAGCGCCGCGTCTGATTTCGTCCCAGGCACGAACCGAAACGGCTGACGGCCGGCGGCGGGGACCATCCCGCGGTCGGCCGTTTTGCGTGAGGTGGCGCTGACGTGGGGGCGGAATTTGTTGCGCCTTGGCAACAGTCACCGAAGATTTAACTGTCACCACATGAAGCGCTTGCGTGCGCCGCGATTTGGCCACACCCCTCCACGACATCTCAGGCACGGGTAAGTTCCCGGGCCATTGCTCTTTTTTCGGCTGGCCGAGGGGAATTCCGAACCCGGCCAGTGTGGCCGGGGGGACACATCGCGATGGACGCCAAGACCGTTTCCAAGCTCAAGGATCGTCTGCCGAGCCGGCACGTGACGGAAGGTCCGTCGCGCGCGCCGCACCGGTCCTATCTCTACGCAATGGGCCTGACGACGGACCAGATTCATCAGCCGCTGGTCGGCGTCGCGACGTGCTGGAACGAGGCCGCTCCCTGCAACATTTCGCTGATGCGTCAGGCGCAGGCGGTCAAGAAGGGCGTCGCCGCGCGAAACGGCACGCCGCGCGAATTCTGCACCATCACCGTCACCGACGGCATCGCCATGGGCCATGAGGGCATGCGCTCGTCGCTGCCCTCGCGCGAGGTGATCGCCGACTCGGTCGAGCTGACGATGCGGGGCCACGCCTATGACGCACTGGTGGGTCTTGCCGGCTGCGACAAGTCGCTGCCCGGCATGATGATGGCCATGTGCCGCCTCAACGTGCCGTCGGTGTTCATCTATGGCGGCTCGATCCTGCCCGGCAATTTCCGCGGCCAGCAGGTCACGGTTCAAGACATGTTCGAGGCGGTCGGCAAGCATTCGGTCGGCCTGATGTCGGACGATGACCTCGACGAGATCGAGAAGGTGGCCTGTCCGTCGGCCGGGGCCTGCGGGGCGCAGTTCACCGCCAACACCATGGCCACCGTTTCCGAGGCGATCGGGCTCGCGCTGCCTTATTCGGCCGGCGCGCCGGCGCCTTACGAAATCCGCGACGCCTTCTGCGCCGCGGCCGGCGAGACGGTCATGGACCTGATCGCGGCCAATATCCGCCCGCGCGACATCGTCACCCGCAGGGCGCTGGAAAACGCCGCCGCGGTCGTCGCGGCCTCCGGCGGTTCGACCAACGCGGCGCTGCATCTGCCCGCGATCGCCAATGAATGCGGCATCAAGTTCGACCTGTTCGATGTCGCCGAAATCTTCAAGCGCACGCCCTATATCGCCGATCTCAAGCCGGGCGGCCGCTACGTCGCCAAGGACATGTTCGAGGCCGGCGGCATTCCGCTCCTGATGAAGACCTTGCTCGACCACGGCTATCTGCACGGCGATTGCCTGACGGTCACCGGCCGGTCGATCGCGGAAAATCTCAAGAGTGTGAAGTGGAATCCGCACCAGGATGTGGTGATGTCGGCGGACAAGCCGATCACGCCGACCGGAGGGGTCGTCGGCCTGACCGGAAATCTCGCGCCGGAGGGGGCGATCGTGAAGGTCGCCGGAATGAGTGAGTTGACGTTTGTCGGCCCGGCCCGGTGTTTCGACAATGAAGAAGCCGCCTTCGCCGCCGTCCAGACGCGGGCGTACAAGGAAGGCGACGTGCTGGTGATCCGCTATGAGGGTCCGCGCGGCGGGCCCGGCATGCGCGAGATGCTGTCGACGACGGCCGCGCTCTACGGACAGGGCATGGGCGGCAAGGTCGCGCTCATCACCGATGGCCGTTTCTCGGGCGCGACGCGCGGTTTCTGCGTCGGCCATGTCGGACCGGAGGCCGCCATCGGCGGCCCGATCGCGCTCGTCCGCGACGGCGACATCATCGAGCTCGACGCGATCAAGGGAACGCTCAATGTCCGCCTGTCGGACGGCGAACTCGCCGAACGCAAGAAGGACTGGCGGGCGCGCGAGTCGGCGTCGACCACGGGCTATCTTTGGAAATACGCGCAGCAGGTGGGACCGGCCGTCAACGGCGCCGTCACCCATCCGGGCGCGGCGCGTGAGAAGGCGTGTTATGCGGATATCTGAACGGCTCGGGATCGTCGCCGTGGTGGCCGTCGCGTGGACGGCCTCGCCTGCTCACGCGTTCGACGGAACGCCGTCGGGCGGGGTGGAACCGGCGCGCCCGGTGGTCGCGGCCGCGCCGAATTCGGCCGCCGCGCTCAAGACCGCGGTTCCTTCCGCCACCTCGCTGACGTCGCTGCAATACGCCGCCGATGGCGGCCATCCGGTCGCGCAGTGGAAGCTCGGCAAGATGTACGCGGTCGGCGAGGGCGTGGCGAAGGACAATCTCCGCGCGTTCGAATATTTCAGCAAGATCGCCAATTCGCACGCCGAGGACAGCCCGTCCGCGCCGCAGGCCCCGATCGTGGCCAACGCCTTCGTTTCGCTCGGGCAGTATTATCTCGACGGCATTCCCAATTCGGGCGTCAAGGCCGATCCCGAGCGGGCGCGGCAGATGTTCGCCTATGCGGCGTCCTATTTCGGCGACCCGACGGCGCAATACAATCTCGCCCGGCTCTACCTCAACGGGACGGGCGTGGCGCGCGATCCGAAATACGCGGCGCGCTGGCTCGCGCTCGCCGCCGCCAAGGGTCAGCACCAGGCGCAGGCGTTGCTCGGGCGGATGCTGTTCAACGGCGACCAGGTGCCCAAGCAGGCGGCGCGCGGACTGATGTGGCTGACGCTCGCCCGCGACGCGGCCGGTTCCGACGAAGCCTGGATCAAGGACGTCTATGCCGCGGCCATCAAGAAGGCGAGCGACGACGATCGCGCGATGGCGCTGCAGTTCCTCGAGCAGTACCTGAAAAACCGGAAGGACTGAGCGCGGGCGTTCGCCGCCGGTCATGGGCGGGCCTCGCCGCGCGGCCGGCCGCCGCGCTCATGGCGGGTTGAAATCGAATTCCGCCCACACCGGCACATGATCGGAGGGCTTCTCCCAGCCGCGCACGTGGCGGTCGATGCCGGCGCCTTTGAGCCGGTCGGCGGCTTGCGGCGACAGCAGCAGGTGGTCGATGCGGATGCCGTTGTTCTTCGGCCATGCCCCGGCCTGATAGTCCCAGAAGGTGTACTGGCCGGGTTCGGACGTGACCGCGCGGAGCGCGTCCGTCAGTCCGAGATGCATCAGCGCGCGGAAGCGCGCGCGCGTGGTGGGCAGGAACAGCGCGTCGCCCGCCCAGGCGGCCGGGTCGCGCGCGTCGATCGGCTCGGGAATGACGTTGAAGTCGCCGGCCAGAATGAGAGCCTCCCCGGCGGCGAGACGCTCACGTGTAAATTGCGCAAGTCGATCCATCCAGTTGAGTTTGTAGGTATATTTCTCGGAATCGGGCGGATTGCCGTTGGGTAGATAGAGGCAGGCGACCCGCAGCGCGCCGCCCTTGATCGAGACGACCGCGTTGAGGAAGCGCGCGTGCGTGTCCCCGTCGTCGCCCGCGAGCCCCGATGCGGTTTCGTCGAATGGCAGGCGCGACAGGAGCGCGACGCCGTTGAAGGTCTTCTGCCCGTGACAGGCGACGTTGTAGCCGAGATCTTCCAGAGGGCCGCGCGGGAAGGCCTCGTCCACGCATTTGGTTTCCTGCAGGCAGACGATGTCGGGCTTGCTTTCGCGCAGCCAGGCGACCAGCGAATCGAGCCGCTGGCGGATCGAATTGACGTTCCAGGTCGCGATCTTCATCGCCGCTCCAATTCAACGCCGGTCCAAATCGAACGCGGCGCGCGGACCGTCCGATGGCCAGGCCTCGCATCGGCCTTGCCACACCTCGGCACCGCGCGCGGGAGCGAGCGTGGTCGGGCCGCAACCTTACCCAATGTTAATTCACCAAACCAAGCGCCAAGGTTGCGCGGGGCCACGCGAAACAATAGCCTTTCGCGGCATTCGGGCGTAGGAAGGCCGAGCTGTGCACCGGTATTTTTCTTGTGCTGGTGAGGGGTTGGGGGGTGCCGGTCGCGCGGGCTCGCGGGGCATTTCCGTGAATCGACGAAGGCATTGATGCTCAACAGACCCGATGATGTTCCGCACGGTGCGCCGGCAAACGAGGCGCACCCCGAATCTTCGCGCGCCGACGCGACGGCCGCCGCGCCAAGCCGGCGCGGCCGCCGCGTGATCTGGGCGGCGCTCGTGTTGATCGCCGGCTTCGCGGCCGTGATCGGCGGGCGCTCCTACTGGCCCTTCGGCGGCGCCGCCACCAAGGGCCCGCAGGGCCCGCGCGTCGTCTCCGTCGAGGTGGCGACCGCGGAAAAGAAGGACGTTCCCGTCGAGATCGATTCCATCGGCACCGTGACGCCGATCGCGTCGGTCGCGCTGAAATCGCGGCTGGAGACGACCGTCGTCACCGTTCATTTCGAGGACGGGGCGCGGGTCAACCGCGACGACATGCTGTTCACGCTGGATTCGCGCCAGCTCGAGGCGCAGATCGCCCAGGCCGAGGGCACGCTCGCCAAGGACAGCGCCCAGCTCGAGGGCGCCGAGCGCGATTTGCGCCGGTTCTCCGATCTCGTGACCAAGGGCGCCACCACCCAGCTCAACGTCGACAACGCGCGCACGCAGGTCGATATGCTGCGCGCGGCGACAAGGGCCGATCAGGCGGTCATCGACAATCTCAAGGTGCAGAAGAGCTTCACCGAAATCCGGGCCCCGATCGGCGGGCGCGTCAGCGCCGCGCTGGTCAAGGTCGGCAACCTCGTCCGGCCGGCCGATACCGCGGCGCTCGCGACGATCAACCAGACCAGCCCGATCTACGTGACCTTCTCGGTGCCGCAGCGCCTGCTCGGCGAGTTGCGCGAAGCAACCGCAGCCGGCCTCGCGCGGGTCGCGGCCACGCCGCCCGGCGGGCGCGCCGAACGCGGCAAGATCGCGATGATCGAGAATACGGTCGACGCCGCGACGGGCATGATTTCCGTGCGCGCGCTGATGGAGAACACGGCCGAAACGCTGTGGCCGGGAACGATCGTCAACACCACGCTGACGTTGCGCAGCGAGGAGGTCGTCGCGGTGCCGACGGTCGCGGTGCAGCGCAGCCAGGCGGGCGAGTTCGTCTTCGTGGTCGTCGACGGCGCCGCGCGCGTGCAGCCGGTCAAGGTCGCGCGCACCCATCGCGGCGTGTCGATCATCGCCGAGGGCCTTGCGCACGGCGACACCGTCGTGACCGATGGACAGATGGCGCTGACCAACGGCACGCGGGTCCAGCCGCGGACGCGCAAGACCGGGGCCTGATCCGATGAACCTCTCCGAGGCCTGCATCCGCCGCCCGGTGATGACCACGCTGATCACGGCGTCGATCATCGCCTTCGGCATTTTCGGATTCAGGCTGTTGCCGGTGTCGGCGCTGCCGAAGGTCGATTTCCCGACCATCGCGGTGACCGCGACGCTGTCGGGCGCCAGCGCCGAGACCATGGCCGCCTCGGTCGCCGGTCCGATCGAGCGCCAGCTCTCGACCATCTCCGGCATCTCCTCGATGTCGTCGATGTCGTCGCAGGGTACCAGCGTCATCACCATCCAGTTCGACCTCAACCGCAATATCGACGCGGCCGCGCTCGACGTGCAAACGGCGCTGACCATCGCCCAGCGTCGCCTGCCGACCGAGATGACGACGCCGCCGAGTTTCCGCAAGGTGAATCCCTCGGACTTCCCCGTGCTGTTCATCTCGATGAGCTCGGACACGTTGCCGCTCTCGACCGTCAATGAATTCGGCGACACCACGATCGGGCAATCGCTGTCGCAGATTCCGGGCGTCGCGCAGGTGATGATCTTCGGCGCGCAGAAATTCGCGGTGCGCGTGAAGGCCGATCCGGAAGCCGCCGCCGCGCGCGGCCTTTCGCTCGACGACATCCGCACGGCGGTCGCGCGCGCCAATTCGACGACGCCGGTCGGCGTGCTCAATTCGGAGCGGCAGGACTTCTCGCTCAAGGCGTCCGGACAGATGATGGAGGCGTCGGCCTATCGCGACATCGTCGTGGCCTGGCGCAACGGGGCGCCGGTCAAGCTGGAGGACGTGGCGCGCATCTACGACAGCGTCGAGAACGACCGCAGCGCGACCTGGTTCAACGGCGTGCGCTCGGTGGTGCTCGCCATCCTCAAGCAGCCCGACGCCAACACCGTCGCGGTCGTCGACGGGGTGCTCGAAAAGCTGCCGTCATTGCGCGCGCAGATACCGCCCTCGATCAACCTCAACGTGACGATGGACCGCTCGATCGCGATCCGCAAGGCGGTCGCCGACGTCGAGGAGACGCTGTTGATCGCCGTCGGCCTCGTCATCATGGTGATCTTCCTGTTCCTGCGTTCGGCCTCGGCGACGATCATCCCGGCGCTGGCGGTGCCGATCTCGCTGGTGGGAACGGGGGCGGCGATGTACGCCCTCGATTTTTCCATCAACAACATGACGCTGCTGGCGCTGACGCTCTCGGTCGGCTTCGTCGTCGACGACGCCATCGTCATGCTCGAAAACATCGTCCGCCACATCGAGCAGGGCATGCGGCCGTTCGAGGCCGCGCTGAAGGGTTCGCGCGAGATCGGCTTCACCATCGTCTCGATCACCTTCTCGCTGATCGCGGTGTTCATTCCGGTGCTGCTGATGGGCGGCGTGGTCGGGCGCGTGTTCCGGGAATTCGCGGTCACCATCACGGTCGCGATCATCGTCTCGGGCTTCGTCTCTCTGACCTTGACGCCGATGCTGTGCGCGCGCGTGCTCAAGCGTCCCGAGCATGGCGCCAGGCAGAATTTCGTCCTGCGCGCCTTCGAGGCGATATTCAATTCGTGGCTGCGCGCCTATCAATGGAGCCTGGACAAGGTGATCGCCTACAAGGCGGTGATGCTGGTGACCACCATCGCCACGCTGGGGGCCACGATCTGGCTCTACATCGTCGTGCCGAAGGGATTCTTCCCGCAGGAGGACACCGGCTTTCTCATCGCCATCACCGAGGCGGCGTCCGACACCTCCTTCGACGCGATGGTGGCGCGCCAGAAGCAGCTCAATGAAATCCTCAAGGCCGATCCCGCCGTCGCCTATCTCAACTCGACCGTGGGCACGGGCGGACCGAACCCGACATCGAATTACGGCCGGGCCTTCGTCGCGCTCAAGCCGCTCGGCCAGCGCGAGCCGGTGCAGGCGGTGATCGGCCGCCTGCGGCAGAAGACGTCGGTCATTCCCGGGTTGCAGGTCTTCTTCCAGGTCATCCAGAACCTGAATATCGGCGGGCGGCTGTCCAAGAGCCAGTATCAATACACGTTGCAAAGCGGCGACACCGACTCGCTCTACAGCCTGGCGCCGCTGCTGCGCGACAAGATCGCGGCGCTGCCCGGCGTTCTCGACGTCACCACCGACCTCTACATCCGCAATCCCGAGCTCACGATCGAGATCGACCGCGAACAGGCGGCGATCTTCGGCGTCACCGCCGACCAGATCCGCAACCAGCTCTACAACGCTTACGGTTCGCGCCAGATCGGCACCATCTACACCGCGTCGAACGACTACCAGATCATCATCGAAGTGCTGCCGGACTTCCGCATCGATCCGATGGACCTGTCGAAGATCTACCTCAAGACGGCGGCGGGGCAGGCGATCCCGCTCGACACCGTCGCCAAGCTGGTGCCCTCGGTCGGTCCGTTGCAGATCAATCACCAGGGCCAGCAGCCGGCGGTGACGATCTCTTTCAACCTCGCGCCCGGCCATTCGCTGGGCGCGGCCGTCAACGACATTCTCCGCGTCGAGCGCGAGGCCAACATTCCGGTCACGATCGCGTCGGGCTTCTCCGGCACCGCGCAGGTGTTCCAGGATTCCTTGCGCGGGCAGGGGGTGTTGATCCTGGCGGCGGTGTTCGCCGCGTTCATCATTCTCGGCATTCTCTACGAAAGCTTCGTCCACCCGATAACGATCATCTCCGGCCTGCCGTCGGCGGGCATCGGCGCGATCCTGACGCTGATGCTGTTCAACATGGACATGTCGGTGATCGCCATGATCGGCGTGGTCATGCTCGTCGGCATCGTCAAGAAGAACGCGATCATGATGGTGGATTTCGCCATCGAGCGCCGCCGCGTCGGGCTCGACGCCGAAACCGCCATTCGCGAGGCGGCGCTGTTGCGGTTCCGCCCGATCATGATGACGACATTTGCGGCGATCTTCGGCGCGCTGCCGATCGCGCTCGGCACCGGCGCCGGCGCGGAGCTGCGTCAGCCGCTCGGCATCGCCGTCGTCGGCGGGCTGGTTCTGTCGCAGCTTCTGACGCTGTTCATCACGCCGGTGATCTATCTCTATCTCGACCGGTTCGACCGGCGGCTGCGCCGTCGCCTGGAACCGCAGCTCGAGGACGTGCCGAGCGAGCCCGCCCGCCCGCGGCTCGCGGCCGAATAGGGACGCGGCGGTCGCGACGCGAAATCCGCCGATCGGTCAGATCGAAAAGCTCGTGCCGCAGCCGCAGGAGGCCGTCGCCTTGGGATTGGCGAGGCGGAACGACGAGCCGATGAGGTCGTCGACGAAATCGAGCTCGGAGCCGGCCAGATAGTTGACCGAAACAGGGTCCACCAGCACGACGGCCTTGTCGCGGGTGATGACGATGTCGTCGTCGGCGCGGGCGCGGTCGACGTCGAATTTGTACTGGAACCCGGAGCAGCCGCCGCCGGAGACGCTCACCCGGAGCATCGCGCCGGCGCCTTCCGCGGCGAGGATTTCGCCGATGCGCCGCGCGGCGCGTTCGGTCAGCGTCAGGCTGTCGGTCATGCTATAGCCCTTCTTGATCCGGAAAACGCGTATCGTCGGCCCCGCGGCCGCTCGCGACGCTCATGCTAATTAAGTGCCGATAGGCGCGGGAATCAACGGGCGGGATTGGAAAATCGTCATGGTTGTCGGAAGAGCAGAGCCGCGCGCGCCGTATGCCTCCGATCCGGAGGCGAGCCGGGGCCGGCGCTTCGACGAGCCGGCGAGCCGGACGCGCTCGGCTTTCCGGCGCGATTGCGACCGGGTGATCCATTCCACCGCCTTCCGCCGGCTCAAGCACAAGACCCAGGTCTTCGTCTTCCACGAGGGCGACCATTACCGCACGCGGCTGACCCATTCCCTCGAAGTCGCCCAGATCGCCCGCGCCATCGCCCGCCAGCTCGGGCTCGACGAGGACCTGACCGAGACCTTGTCGCTCGTCCACGATCTCGGCCATCCGCCGTTCGGGCACGCCGGCGAGCGCGCGCTCGACGCGTGCCTTTCGCCGCATGGCGGCTTCGACCATAACGCGCAGACGTTGCGCGTGGTGACGCGGCTGGAGCGCCGCTATCCGAAATTCGACGGGCTCAACCTGACGTGGGAGACGCTGGAAGGCATCGTCAAGCACAACGGTCCGCTGATCGCGCCTCCCGGCAAGGCGGCGGCGGGCGCGCCCGCGCCACATCCGCCCTGGGGCATCGCCGAATTCGTCGCCGAATGGGACCTCGAAGTGTGGACCTATCCCGGGCTCGAAGCCCAGGTCGCCGCCATCGCCGACGACATCGCCTACGACGCCCACGACATCGACGACGGATTGCGCGCCGGCCTGTTCTCGCTGGGCGACATGCGCGACCTGCCGCTCGTCGGCGACCTGATCGAGGCGATCGGGCGTCGGTTCCCGGGCCTCGATCCCCACCGGCATGGGGCCGAATTCGTCCGCGACCTGATCTCGGCGCTGATCGAGGATGTCGTCGGCGAAACGCGCGCGCGGCTGGCCCGCCTTGCCCCGCGCGATGTCGCCGCGGTGCGCGGCCACGACGCGGCGCTGGCGGCGTTCTCCCCGGCGATGGCGAGCCGCGAACAGGCGATCAAGGCGTTTCTCTGGCGCCGGATGTACCGCCACGAGCGGGTCACGCGCATCATGACGGAGGCCGAGGGCGTGGTGCGGGACCTGTTTCGCCACTACCAGGACAATCCCGCCGACATTCCCTCGGATGGCTGGGTCGACCAGGCCGCGACGAGCGAGGCGACCCGCGCGCGCCAGATCGGCGATTTCATCGGCGGCATGACCGATCGCTTCGCGCTCACCGAGCACGCGCGCCTCTTTGACTCGACCCCGGAATTGCGTTAGGCGGCCCCTGACCCGCATGGGTCGAGGTCACAGCACCGCGATTCCTCGAAGCCGCGATTCCGGATGACGCAAGCAAGCACCCCAAGCCCCCCGTCGCGCCACGTCTTCGCCGATGTACTCGGCCGCGTGCGGGACGCGTGCGAGGCGCTGATCGGCGAAGGCGCGCTGCCGGCGGGGATCGACCTGTCGCGCGTCGTCGTCGAGCCGCCGCGCGATCCCTCCCATGGCGACATGGCGACGAACGCGGCGATGGTGCTCGCCAAGGACGCGCGGGCCAAGCCGCGCGATCTCGCCGAGCGCCTCGCCGACAGGCTTCGCCGCGACGATCTGATCGCGCGCGTCGATGTCGCCGGACCCGGCTTCATCAATCTGACGTTGAAGGTCGCGGCCTGGCACGACGCGTTGCGCGCCGTGCTCGCGGCCGGCGCGGATTTCGGTCGAAGCGCGATCGGCGCGGGCGAGAAGGTCAATGTCGAATATGTCTCGGCCAATCCGACCGGGCCGATGCATGTCGGCCATTGCCGGGGCGCGGTATTCGGCGACGCGCTGGCGAACCTGTTGGAATTCGCCGGCCACCAGGTGACGCGCGAATACTACATCAACGACGCCGGCGCGCAGGTCGACGTGCTCGCGCGCTCGGCCTTTCTGCGCTACCGCGAGGCGCTCGGCGAGGATATCGGCGCCGTTCCCGAGGGGCTTTATCCCGGCGACTATCTCAAGCCGGTCGGCGCGGCGCTCGCCGCCGAGCAAGGGCGCGCCCTGCGCGACCTGCCGGAAGCCGAATGGCTGCCGATCGTCCGCGCGCGTGCGATCGCGATGATGATGGACGAAATTCGCGACGATCTCGCCGCGCTCAACGTCACGCACCAGGTCTTTTTCTCGGAGCGTTCGCTGATCGCGGGCGAAGCCGACCGGGTCGGCGCGACGATCGCGGAGCTGCGCGCGCATGGCCACGTCTATGAGGGACGTCTGCCGCCGCCCAAGGGCGCGCCGGTGGAGGATTGGGAGGACCGCGAGCAGACGCTGTTTCGGGCCACCGCTTTCGGCGACGATGTCGACCGGCCGCTGAAGAAATCGGACGGCTCCTACACCTATTTCGCCTCCGACATCGCCTATCACAAATCGAAATTCGACCGAGGCTTCGCCAATCTCGTCGACGTCTGGGGCGCCGATCACGGCGGTTACATCAAGCGCATGCGCGCGGCGGTGACGGCGGTGACCGGCGGCAAGGCCGCGCTCGACGTCAAGATCGTCCAGCTCGTGCGCCTCCTGCGCGCGGGCGAGCCGGTCAAGATGTCGAAGCGGGCCGGCGAGTTCGTGACGCTGCGCGAGGTCGTCGACGAGGTCGGCCGCGACGCGGTGCGCTTCATGATGCTCTTCCGCAAGAACGACGCGACCCTCGACTTCGACCTCGCCAAGGTCATCGAGCAGTCGCGCGACAATCCGGTGTTCTACGTGCAATACGGCCACGCCCGGGGCCAGTCGGTATTTCGCAACGCGCGGGAGGTGATTCCCGATCTGCCGACGGAGGCGCCGGCGCGCGCGTCGCTGCTGCGGCGGGCGGCGCTGGAACTGCTTGCCGATCCGGCCGAGCTCGGCTTGCTGAAGCAATTGGCGCTGTTTCCGCGACTCGTCGAGGCGGCCGCGCTCGCCCATGAACCGCACCGAATCGCTTTTTACCTGTATGATCTTGCCAGTGAGTTTCACGGGCTATGGACCAAGGGGCGGGATTCGCCACATTTACGCTTCATTATCCCGAATGATGCTTTGATCACGGGCGCGCGATTGGCTCTGGTCCATGGAGTCGTTTCGGTCATTGCGTCGGGGCTTGCCGTGCTTGGCGTACATGCACCCGACGAAATGCGATGATGGGGGAAGGCGCGGGGGTGTCGGTTGGTCGGGCAAGGTGACCGCCATGCATATTGGCGGCGCCGAGGCTTCGCGAACCTCAATCACGAAATCACCGTCGAATTTGATGCTGTCGAATTCGACGCGGATTGGAGGGATCGGGTACGGCGGCGATGGCGGGACGATTTCAAGATCGGCCGTTCGCGGCGGGTGACGACGAGGATCCTCGCGGATCCCGGCGCCCGGGCGCGCGCGATGAGTCCGATCCCTTGTCCGAGCTCGCGCGGCTGATCGGGCAGACCGATCCGTTCGAGGAATTTGGCCGCGCGAATCGTCCGGCCCAGCAGGCCGACACGCGCGCGCGACATCCGCTGGCTCCGGGACGGGACGAAATTCCGCGCGCGGCGGCGACCGGGCGCGACGAGCAGCCGATTCCATCATGGCTCACATCCGCGAACAGGAACCAGCAGGCCTACGGCTCGCCGGCGGCGGACGATTATCCGGATGATTTCGGCGCGCGCGCGGAGGGCTATCGCCCGCGCGGGTCGCACGAGGGATCCTATCCCGAGACGGATTACAGAGGTGGTCCCGCGATGGATTACGGGCATGGCGGCGGAGCGGACTATCGCTCCGCGCGCGCCGATGATCGCGGCGCGGGCGATTACGCCGGCCATGACCGACAGGCACAGGGCGCGCCGGGCGCGTCGCCCTATGATGACGTGCTCTACGGGGCCCGCCCCGGCGAAACCGCGCCGCCGCGCGGCGGCTATGGTGGTCCCGGCCGTTACGCCGATGACGAGGTCGACCCCTACGGGGAGCCGGCCTATGACGAGCGTGAAAACGATGTCGGTCGTCCGCGACGCGGCAAGATGCTCGCGGTCGCGGGCGTCTTGATGCTCGCCGTGGTCGGAACCGCGGGCGCCTATGGCTACCGCAATTACGTGGCCGCGCCGCGCGGCGGCGAGCCGCCGGTGATCAAGGCCGACAATGCGCCGACCAAGGTTGTTCCGGCGGCCGTGCCCACTGGCGAGGGATCGTCCAAGCCCATTCAGGACAGGGTGGGAGGCGTGGGCGCGCCCGAGCGGATCATTTCGCGCGAGGAGCAGCCGGTCGACGTGAACCAGGTGGCGCGGCCCGAGCCGCGCGTCGTGTTCCCGCCGCTCAACCAACCGAACACGAATCCTCCGCCGCCGGCCGAACGTCAGGCCGCGGCCCCTCCGTCGTTCTCGCAGCCTCCGACCGGAAAGGCCGCCGCCGATCAGCCAAAGCGCGTGCGCACCGTCGCGATTCGCGGCAACGAGCAGGGGCAGGCCTCGGTGACGCCAACCCCGTCTTCGTCACCGCCGCCGGTCCAGGCCGTGCCGCCGCCCGCGCAGCAACCCGCACCGCGCATGGCCGCGCGACCCGTGCCGCAAGACGATGCCGAGCCGCAGGGCAACAACGCGCCCATGCAGCTCTCGCCGCAACGACCGACGTCGGCCCGCGCCCAGCAGCAGACGGCGGCCGTCCCCAGTCCCGCCGCGTCGGCGGGAGGTTACGTGGTTCAGGTCTCCTCCCAGCGCAGCGAGCAGGACGCGCAAGCGTCCTTCCGGATGCTTCAGGGCAAGTTCCCGTCGGTGCTCGGCTCGCGCAGCGCCACGATCAAACGCGTCGACCTCGGCGACAAGGGCGTCTACTTCCGCGCGGTCGTCGGCCCGTTCTCCGGTTCGGATGACGCCTCGCGCTTCTGTTCCGACCTGAAATCGGCCGGCGGTCAGTGCGTCGTCCAAAGAAACTAGTGCATAATCCGGCCAGCCGAATTTCGCGCTCGGTCAATATTTCACGCCATTTCAATTGCTTAAACGCGATCCGCCGCGCGGAAGCGAGCCCGGAGGGCTCCCCCGCGCCAAGGGGCGATTCTTGACCCGCGCGCAAGGCGCGGGCTAATCGGCATGGATGACGGCGCGCGCCTTTATCACCGGAATTTCGGGGACTTCGCTGTCGGGCGAGGAAAAGGCGTTCCTGCGTGAAACGCGGCCCTGGGGCGCGATTCTTTTCAAGCGAAATATCGTCGACAAGAACCAAGTCGCTGAACTGGTGCGCGAAATACGGGCTATTCTCGAATCCGGTGAAGCTCCGATCCTGATTGACCAGGAAGGCGGACGGGTGCAGCGGCTATCGCCCCCGATCTGGCCGGCCTATCCGCCGGGCGCCGTCTACGGCGCGCTTTATGACCTCGACCAGGGCGCGGGCGTCGCGGCCGCCCGGCTCGGGGCGCGGCTGATCGCGGATGATCTGGCGAGCCTCGGCATCACGGTCGACTGCCTGCCTCTCGCGGACGTGCCGGTCGCGGGCTCCGATCCCATTATCGGCGATCGCGCCTATGGCACCACGCCGGGCAAGGTCGCCGCGATCGCGCGCGCGGTCGCCGAGGGCCTTGCCGAAGGCGGCGTGCTGCCGGTTCTCAAGCACATTCCCGGCCACGGCCGCGCCAACGCCGACAGTCATCTCGGACTTCCGGTGGTGGATACCGCCGAGGCCGAACTCGCCCGCGTCGATTTCGCCGCCTTCCGCGCGCTCGCCGACCTGCCGATGGCGATGACCGCGCATGTTGTGTTTAGCGCGATCGATCCCATCCAACCGGCGACGACATCTGCGACAATGATCGTCCGCGTGATTCGCGGCACGATCGGATTCGACGGATTGCTGATGAGCGACGATGTCTCGATGAACGCGCTGTCCGGGTCCATCGCGGAACGCGCCAGGGCCGCGCTCGCGGCCGGCTGCGACGTGGTGCTCCACTGCAACGGCCGGATGGAGGAGATGCGCGAGGTCGCGGAAAACGCGCCGCCGCTTTCCGGCCGCGCGGGGGAGCGCGCCGGGGCGGCTCTTTCGGCCCGCCGCGCGCCGCGTCCGTTCGATCGCAAGGTCGCGCGCGCCGCTTTCAATGAAGCCGTGGTTCGGGTCGGCTGGGGAGAACTCACCGCATGAGCGCCGAGGTTCTGTCATTCGAGACGGGGCACGCGATCCGCGATCTTTCGCCGGACGAGCCCGCGCTGACCGTCGATGTCGAGGGCTTCGAGGGGCCGCTTGACCTGTTGCTGACGCTCGCCCGCCACCAGAAGGTCGACCTGCACAAGATTTCGATCGTCGCGCTCGCCGACCAGTATCTCAAATTCATCGAGGCCGCGCGCAAGCTGCGCCTGGAGCTGGCCGCCGACTATCTGGTGATGGCGGCGTGGCTCGCCTTTCTCAAGTCGCGCCTGCTCATTCCCGAGCCGCAAGCGCTCGACGGGCCGAGCGCGGAGGAGATGGCGCTCGCGCTCGCCAATCGTTTGCGCCGCCTCGAGGCGATCCGCGAGGGGGCGAGCCGGCTGATGACGCGCCCGCAGCTCGGCCGCGACGTGTTCGGGCGCGGGCAGCCTGAGGCGATCGCCGAGATCAGGCATCCGAAATTCACCGCCACGCTCTACGACCTGTTGCGCGCCTACGCGGTGCAGCGCCAGCATCGCGTGCTCGCGACCGTGCGTTTCGCCAAGCGGACCGTGTGGTCGCTCGCCGAAGCGCGCGCCGCGCTCGACCGCCTCGTCGGCATTTCCGAGGACTGGAGCCGCCTCGACGAGTTTCTCATCGCCTATGTCGTCGAACCGGCGCAGGCGGCGACCGTATTCGCCTCGAGTTTCGCCGCCGCGCTCGAACTCGTGCGCGAGGGGCATGCCGAGTTGCATCAGAAGGAGCCGTTTGCCCCGCTGTTTGTCCGCAAGCGCGCGCCCTTGGGCGCGACCGCCGCGAGCGGCAATGGCGAAGCAACGGCCGAGTAAGTGGAAGAAGGAGAGCACGAGATGGCCAATCGAGCGGAAAATCGGATCGTCTCATTGGTCGGCGCCAACGACGCGGAGGCGGCTCCCGCGGCGCGCGCCGAGGAATTGCGGCTCCTGGAAGCGATGCTGTTCGCCGCCTCCGAACCGCTCGACGCGGCCACGCTCGCGCGCAGGCTTCCCGCCGGCATCGACGTGAACGAGGCGCTCGCGCGTCTGCGGTCCGATTACGCGGAGCGGGGCGTCAATCTCGTGCGCATCGGCGGCAAGTGGACTTTCCGCACGGCGACCGATCTGGCCTGGCTGATGACGCGGGAGACCACCGAGACGCGCAAGCTCTCGCGCGCCGCGATCGAGACGTTGGCCATCATCGCCTATCATCAGCCGGTGACGCGCACCGAGATCGAGGAGATCCGGGGCGTCACGACGTCCAAGGGTACGCTCGACGTGCTCTTGGAAACCGGCTGGATCAAGCCGCGCGGCCGTCGCAAGACGCCGGGCCGGCCGCTCACCTTCGGCACGACTCCCGACTTCCTGTCGCAATTCGGACTGGAGGCGTTGACCGACCTGCCGGGCCTTGAGGAACTCAAGGGCGCCGGGCTGCTCGACGATCGGCTTCCCTCGGGTTTCAAGGTGCCGACGCCGTCGGACGATGCGGCGTTGCGGGACGACGAGGATCCGCTGGAGCCGGGCGAGCTCGAACTCACCTTGGTCTCGGGTGCGGAGGCCGAGGGTCCCGTGGAGCTCGCCGAAGAGTTTCCGGCCGAGGGCGCCGCCGAGACGGCCGCCGTCGACGCGTCGGAGACCGACGTTCCAGAGACCGAGATGCCGGAGACCGGCCTCGCGGAAACCGGGGAGGCGGAAGAGGGCGAAAAGGACTGAGGCCATCGCCCGCGCGTCGCCGGGTCTGGGACGCCAGCCGGGCGGCATTCGGCCTTATCCGCGCGCTTCCCGCGAGGCAATTTGCCCCATCAACCATGCGGCCAGGCCGCGGCTTCCTCGCCGCGCAAGTCCTTGTTTTTGCCACCCCGTCCGCCTAGTTTGACCCCAGAGGTCCCGGACGGACGCCGGGCTGATGTGTGGAGGACGGCCGGATGGGTTCGATGAGCATTTGGCATTGGTTGGTGGTTCTGGCGGTTGTGCTTCTGCTGTTCGGCGGGCGCGGCAAGCTGTCGAGCCTCATGGGCGACGTCGCCGAGGGCATCAAGGCCTTCAAGAAGGGTATGCAGCCCGACGACGACAAGACCGCCCAGGCCAAGCCCGACCCCGTGAAGACGATCGAGCAGTCGGCCCCGCCCGCGCAGAGCCGGCAGGCCGACGTCGGCACCAAGGCAAGCTGACCGGGCCAAGCAGGTCGCGCGGGTCCGGCTGCCTTTCCTGACCGAGGGCGCGGCGCGCGCAACATCCGGTCATACGCGCATGCGGGTTCATCGATGTTCGACATAAGCTGGGGCGAGATGCTGCTCATCGGCGTGGTGGCGTTGATTGCCATCGGGCCGAAGGAGCTTCCGGGCGTCCTGCGCATGGTCGGGCAGTGGATGGCCAAGGCGCGCCATATGGCGGCGGAGTTTCAGGGCCAGTTCCGCGAGGCGATGCGCGAGGCCGAGCTCGCCGACCTGAAGAAGGAATTCGACGACGTGTCGAAGTCGGCCGGCGACCTCGACATCACCAAGCCGATCTCGACGCTGCAAAAGGAGGTCGAGGATTCGTTGAAGGCGGGCCTGCCCCCCGAGATGCGCGAGGGGACGCTCACCGCGGCGGACGCGGGGCTCGATGCGACCGCGCCGGCTTGGATCCCGCCGCCGGTCGATCCGGCCAACGAGATGTCCGCGCATTCCTCGCCGCCCTCGCATCTGCGCCCGCAAGTCGTGCCGCAAGCCATGCCGGAATTCACGCCGGAGCCGGTTGCCGAGGAGGCGAGCGAATATCCGCCGCATCCCGAGACGGAAATCGTCAGGGAGGTCGCGCCGGAGGCCCCGCCGCCGCGCGAGGACGCGGCGCCGGTCGCGGCAGGCACGGCCGAACCCGTCGCGGGCGCGAACGTCGCGGGCGAGGGGCGTCCGTCATGAGCCAGGACGACATCGAGGCCAGCAAGGCGCCGCTGATGGATCACCTGATCGAGCTGCGCGCGCGGCTCATCAAGGCGCTCCTTGCCTTTGGCGTCGCCTTCATCCTCTGCTTCTTCTTCGCCAAGCAGATCTACAACGTGCTGGTGTGGCCGTTCGTCTGGATCGCCGGGCCGGAAAATTCGAAATTCATCTACACCGCGCTGCTGGAATATTTCATCACCCAGCTCAAGCTCGCGCTGTTCGGCGCGGCGTTCCTGTCATTTCCGGTGGTGGCGGCGCAGATCTACATGTTCGTCGCGCCGGGCCTTTATCGCCACGAGCGCAACGCCTTCGTGCCTTACCTCGTCGCCACGCCGCTATTCTTCGTTCTCGGCGCGCTGCTGGTCTATTTCGTCGTGCTGCCGATGCTGGTGCGCTTTTCGCTCGGCATGCAGCAGATCGGGCCGGGGACCGACGCCCAGATCGCGCTGTTGCCCAAGGTCGGCGAATATCTCTCGCTGATGATGTCGCTGGTCTTCGCCTTCGGCATCGCCTTCCAGCTTCCGGTGATCCTGACGCTGCTCGGGCGGATCGGCGTCATCACCGAGCGGACGCTGCGCGAGAAGCGGCGCTATTTCATCGTCGGCGCCTTCGTTATCGCCGCCGTGCTGACCCCGCCCGATGTCATCAGCCAGATGTCGCTCGCGCTGCCGCTGATGGCGCTTTACGAAGGCTCGATCTACGCCGTGGCTTTCGTCGAGAAGAAGGCGGCGGCGCGGGCCAAACCCGCCGAGACCGCCGCCGCGCCGACATCCTCGCCGTGAGCCGCCCGCCGACCATTCAAGTAACATCGCTTCCATTCAAACGCCGATTCGCGCGCGGCGCGCCGGGACTGAGCCATGCATGACATCAAGTGGATTCGCGACAATGCCGACGCTTTCGACAATGCGCTGGGGCGACGTTCCGGCGAGCAGGTCAAGGCGCGCGCGCTGATCGATCTCGACGACGCGCGGCGCGCGGCGATCACGGCCTTCGAGCAGGCGCAGGCGCGGCGCAACGCGGCTTCCAAGGAAATCGGCGAGGCGAAGAAGGCCAAGGACGCCGCGCGCGGCGACGCACTGATGGCCGAGGTCGCCGAGCTCAAGGTCAAGCTGCCGGAGCTTGAGGCCGCTTCGAAAAAGGCCGACGCCGATCTGGCCGATGCCTTGGCATGGGTGCCGAACTTGCCTGCCGACGACGTGCCCGACGGCGCGGACGAGCACGGCAACGTCCAGCATCACCTCTTCGGCGCGCCGCGCAGTTATGATTTCACGCCCAAGCCGCATTTCGATCTCGGCGAGGCGCTGGGGCAGATGGATTTCGAGGCGGCGGCGAAACTCTCCGGCGCGCGCTTCGTGGTGCTGAAGCAGGGCCTAGCCCGCATGGAGCGCGCGCTGGCGCAGTTCATGCTCGACCTGCACACCACCGAGCACGGCTATATGGAAATCGCGCCGCCGATCCTGGTGCGCGACGACGCTATGTTCGGCACCGCGCAATTGCCGAAGTTTCGGGAGGATCAGTTCGCTGTCGCCAAGGGCGAGGACATCGCGGCGGCTGCGTTGAATGCGGAGAATTTCTGGCTCATCCCCACCGCCGAAGTACCGCTGACCAATCTCGTGCGCGAATCCATCCTTGCCGAGGATCAACTGCCCATCCGCATGACGGCGATGACGCCGTGCTTTCGCGCCGAGGCGGGCGCGGCGGGACGCGACACGCGCGGCATGATCCGCCAGCACCAGTTCAACAAGGTCGAGCTCGTCTCCATCACCACGCCCGAGGCCTCGCGCGACGAACATGAGCGCATGCTCGCCTGCGCCGAGGAGGTGCTGCGCCGGCTCGACCTGCATTATCGCGTCGTCACCCTGTGCACCGGCGACATGGGCTTCGCCTCGCAAAAGACTTACGACATCGAGGTGTGGATGCCGGGCCAGAACGAGGGCAAGGGCGCGTATCGCGAGATTTCGTCCTGCTCGGTGTGCGGCGATTTCCAGGCGCGGCGCATGAACGCGCGCTACCGCGACAAGGCGAACAAGGTCCGCCACGTTCACACGCTCAACGGCTCGGGCGTCGCGGTCGGCCGCGCGCTGATCGCGGTGATCGAGAACTACCAGCAGGCGGACGGCTCGATCGCGGTGCCCGACGTGGTGCGGCCCTACATGGGCGGAATGAGGGAGATCGGGAAGGGCGGCTAGTTCCGTACTGTCATGGCCGGACTTGTTCCGGCCATCCCGCTCGGGGACGCGCATCGTCTCCTGATCGGGATCACCGGGACAAGCCCGGTAATGACGCGATTAATGCATTCCGTGAAAGATCAGAAGTCGCATGCGCATTCTTTGTACCAATGACGACGGCATTCACGCCCACGGCCTCAAGGTGATCGAGGAAATCGCGCGCGCGCTTTCCGACGACGTGTGGATCGTGGCGCCGGAACTCGACCAGTCGGGCGTCTCGCATTCGATGTCGATGAACGATCCGCTGCGCTTGCGCGAGGTCGCGCCGAAGCATTTCGCCGTGCGCGGCACGCCGACCGACTGCGTCATCATGGGCGTGCGCCATCTGATGCTCGAACATCGGCCCGACCTCGTGCTCTCCGGCGTCAATCGGGGCCGCAACGCCGCCGAGGACGTGACCTATTCCGGCACCATCGCCGGGGCGATGGAAGGGACGATCCTCGGCATTCCGTCGGTGTCTATGTCGCAGGAATACGGGATCGAAAGCCGCCAGCGGCCGCATTGGGCGACCGCGCTGCGCCACGGCCCGGAGATCATCCGCAACCTGCTTGCCACCGGCATTCCGCCCGCGACCCTCGTCAACGTCAACTTCCCGGATTGTCCGCCGGACGACGTCAAGGGCATCGCCGTCACGCGCCAGGGCGCGCGCAATCTCGACCTCTTGCGCATCGACGAGCGGCGCGACGGGCGCGGCAATCCCTATTACTGGATCGCCTTCATGCGCGGCGTGAAGGCGGAAGAAAGCGCGGCCGACACCGATCTCGGCGCGCTCGCGGCCGGTTACGTCTCCGTCACGCCGTTGCGGCTCGACCTGACGGACGCCGCGTTCGCCGAAAAGCTCGCCGCCGCCTTCAAATAGTTCGACGGAAATTGTCGACAGCCGCCCGCGCGCGCCGCTTCCGCGCTTGCATGTGCGCGCGGATTGACGTTGCATCGGCGGTGCTGGCGAAGGGAGGCCGCCCGTGGGCGCCATGGGTCGTGAACCGGACGACAAGATGCGTTTCCAGCTCGGCTTGCGCCGGCGTGGGATCAGCGATCAGGCGGTGTTGCGCGCCATGGAGGAGGTTCCACGCGAGACGTTCGTGGAAAGCGCGGATCGCGACGAGGCCTATGCGGACACCGCGCTTCCCATTCTCTGCGGGCAAACCATCAGCCAGCCCTTCATCGTCGCCTATATGACCGAGCGGCTCGATCTCAGGCCGCATCATCGCGTGCTCGAAATCGGAACCGGTTCGGGTTACCAGGCCGCCATTCTTTCGCGCCTGGCGCGCGAGGTCATCACCGTCGAGCGCTTCCGCACGCTCGCCGACCGCGCGCGCGAACGGTTGAAGAAGCTCGGCTGCCGTAACGTCGACGTGCTCGTCGGCGACGGCGTCGACCTTCCCGATTCGGTCGGCACGTTCGATCGCATCGTCGTCACCGCCGCGCTCACCGAAATTCCGCCGCGGCTGGTGGAGATGCTCGAACCCGGCGGCGTGATGATCGCCCCGGTCGGTCCGCACGACCGCGCCCAGCGCCTCGTCAAGGTCGCCAAGACGGAGGAGGGAGTGACGACCACCGATCTGATCGACGTGCGTTTCGTTCCCGTGCTGCCCGGCGTCGCGCGCGAGCTCTAATTCCGCGTTGTCCTTGAGCGAAAATGGAAAACGACCCGCTTAATGGGTTGTTTACTCGCTCCATGTTTACTCAAACCGGTATCCTTTTGCGTACGGGTGAGTAACCATGTCCCGGGCTGTTGCGTTGCGTCGCTTGCGTCAATTTCCACCTGTCGCGACATTGGCGCTGATTTCTGTCGCCTTTGCGGGCTGTAGCTCGGATACGAACCGCTTCGGCGGCAATCCTTACGCAAGCCCATACGCCTCCCGCTCCGCGCCGCCCGAAACGACGGGATCTATCCCGCCGACCGCGCGCGCTCCGTCGAGCGTGGTGGAAAGCCGCCCGTTGCCGAATTACCAGCAGGGCTCCCAGCCACAATCTTACGCGACTTATGGTTCACAACCGGTTTCCGGCGGCGGCCATGGCGTCGGTTCCTATTCACCGCCGTCCTCGCCGATCGAAACGACCGGCACCACCACCGCGCCGAAATCGATCGCCGCGACCGACGGTTGGACCCGCGAGGGCGGAACCCGGGTCATCGTCGGCACGAGTGACACCGTCGACATTCTGGCGCGCCGCTATTCGGTGCCGTCCGACGCGATCCTGAAGGCCAACAATCTGGTCGGTCCGCGCGCGCTTCAGCCGGGTCAGCAGATCGTCATTCCGCGCCGGCTCGACGCCTCGACCGCGACCGCCTCGCGCGCCGGCGCGCCGGCGGTGGCCGCGCCCGCGACGCGGCCGGCTTCGACCTCCGAGTCATCGGACGCCAAGGGTGTTCACGTCGTCAATGCCGGCGAGACGCTGATGAGCATCTCGCGCCGCTACAAGGTCAGCCTCTCGCAGTTGAGCAAGGCCAATAATCTCGCGCCCGGCGCCAAGCTCAAGATCGGCGACAAGGTGTCGATCCCCGGCGGCAAGGCCGCCGTCGCGGCCGCCGCGCCGGCGCAAGCCGATGCCAAGAAACAGGTCGTGGCTTCCGCGAACCCGGCGCCGAATTCGGCGCCGCCGGCCGCCGCATCCGAACATAAGGCACGGGTCGCGACCGCCACCGGCGACACGGATGCGGCCGAACCCGCCGCCAAGCCGTCCGAGACCACCTCGGGCCTTCCGACATTCCGCTGGCCGGTTCGCGGCCGGGTGATTTCGGGCTACGGCGCCAAGACCAACGGCAAGCAGAACGACGGCATCAACGTCGCCGTCCCCGAAGGCACGCCGATCAAGGCGGCCGAGGACGGCACGGTCGCCTATGCCGGCAACGAGCTCAAAGGCTACGGCAATCTGGTTCTGGTGCGGCACTCCAACGGCTTCGTCAGCGCCTACGCCCATGCAAGCGAATTGATGGTCAAGCGCGGCGATCCGATCAAGCGCGGCCAGATCATCGGCAAATCCGGCCAGACGGGCGAGGTGTCGTCGCCACAGTTGCACTTCGAGATCCGCAAGGGCTCGACGCCGGTCGACCCGCAGCAATTCCTCAACGGCGTTTGAGAACGGACGCGGTCCGCCAGGCTCGCGTCGGCGCTCAGCGCGAGGGCGCGAGCCGCACCCCGAGGCGTCCGGCCAGATCCTGCACGAACTGCCATGCGACGCGGCCGGAGCGCGAGCCGCGCGTCGTCGCCCATTCGAGCGCCTGGGCGGACAGTTCCTCGCGCCCAATCCGGATGCCGAAATGGCCGCGATAGGCCTCGACCATGTCGAGATATTCGTCCTGGCTGCAACGGTGAAAGCCGAGCCAGAGGCCGAAGCGATCCGATAGCGACACCTTTTCCTCGACCGCCTCGCCCGGATTGATCGCGGTGGAGCGTTCGTTCTCCATCATCTCGCGGGGCAGAAGATGGCGCCGGTTCGAGGTCGCGTAAAGAATGACGTTGTCGGGCCGGCCTTCGATGCCGCCTTCGAGCGCGGCCTTGAGCGACTTGTAGGAGGTGTCGCCGCCGTCGAAGGAAAGATCGTCGCAGAAGATGATGAAGCGATAGGGCGACGCGCGCAGGAGCGTCATCAGCGCCGGCAGGCTCTCGATGTCCTCGCGGTGGATTTCGACGAGCTTGAGCGCGCCGGCGACGTCTCGCCGCGCGTTGACGGCGGCGTGCGCGGCCTTGACTAGCGAGGATTTGCCCATGCCGCGCGCGCCCCACAACAGCGCGTTGTTGGCGGGCAGGCCCCAGGCGAAGCGCTCGGTATTCTCGATCAGGATGTCGCGGACGCGGTCGATGCCCTTCAGAAGGGCGAGCTCGACACGGTTCACCCGCTCGACCGGGGCAAGGTGACCGCTCGGATGCCAGATGAAGGCCGACGCCTCGTCGAGCGAAGGTTTCGCGCCGCTCGCGCCGGAACGGGAAAGGCTCGTCACGATCGCTTCGAGCGCGGCGGCGATCCGGGCGCTCGTGAAGGCGTTGCCATCGGGCGCGTCGGTTTTGGTCGCGACGCGGCGGGCGCGGGGGGCGGATTTTCCCCGCACGGCCCGTCCCTGAGCTTTGCCGCGCGGCGCTTGCTTGCTCGGAGCCTTTGACATCCTTGAACCTTTCGCCTTGTTCCATGCCTTATCGGGGTCGCGGCCGGCCCGCAAGATCGCCCTCCTTGGGCGGGCGCCTAAGGGCGCGTCGCGGGGTCGCGGATGGGGGCCGGCGCCGGCGTTGCAATTGGGCCGGCGGTAGCTATAGTCCGCGCGATTTCGCGCCCGCGACGAGGCGCCGCGCGGCCCTGCGGGCGTTTGGGAGCGCGCGGCGGGCATCGTGAAGTGTTACGCCGTTCCAATCGTTTAGGCGCGCGCGGTGGGATAACGCGTCCGCTTCCGCCGGGTGCGCGCGCCGCGTCCGCCATTCACCTCTAAGAGGGATCGATCGATGTTGATTACACCCGCCTTTGCTCAGCCCGCCGTCGGCGGCGACGCCAACAGCATGTTGATGTCCATCCTGCCGTTCCTGCTGATTTTCGTGATCATGTATTTCCTGATCCTGCGGCCGCAGCAGCAGAAGGCCAAGCAGCATCAGGAAATGGTGAAGAACCTGCGCCGGGGCGACAGCGTCGTGACCGCGGGCGGCATCATCGGCAAGGTCACCAAGGTGGTCGACGACGAGCAGATCGAAATCGAAATCGCCGAAGGGGTGCGCGCGCGCCTGTTGCGGGCGATGGTCTCCTCGGTCCGCAGCAAGGGCGAGCCGGCCAAGGACGAATCGTCCGGCGGCTAGCGCATGTTCCGGCGAAATGGATACCGGTTCGCCGGCAAGAACATGCGCCAGCCTGTTGATTTGGCGCGATTTCCTGTCGCTCGCATGATTCCATGCGAGCGGAAAGCGCGCTAGGTTTCGGCGGACGCGCGCGGCAGCTCTCTCGGGATTGGCTCCATGTTGTATTTCACGCGGTGGAAGGCGGCGGCGATCATTCTGACGGCGCTCGTCGTCTGCCTGTTCGCGGTGCCGAATTTCTTTCCCGAAAGCACGGTGAAGACCTGGCCGCGCTGGGCGCAGCGCCACCTCGTGCTTGGCCTCGATCTGCAGGGCGGCTCGCACATCCTGCTCGAGGTCGACTCCGCGGCGGTGCGCAAGGAAAAGCTCGATCAGATCCGCGACGACGTGCGCCGGTCCCTGCGCGAGGCGCGCGTGGGCTACACCGGCCTCGTGGTGCGCGGGGACGCGGTCGAGGTTCGCGTCAAGGAAAGCGACGTGCCGCAGGCGCTCGCCAAGCTCCGCGAGATGTCGCAGCCGCTCGGCGGTCTGCTCGGAACCAGCGGCCAGCGCACGGTCGAAGTGAACGACGCCGGCGGCGGCCTGATCCGCCTGACGGTGCCGCAGCCCGCCATTCTCGAACGCATCCGCCAGTCGGTCGAGCAATCGATCCAGATCGTCGAGCGCCGCGTCAACGAACTGGGCACGGTCGAACCGCTGATCCAGCGCCAGGGCATCGACCGCATTCTGGTCCAGGTTCCCGGCCTTCAGGATCCGACGCGGCTGAAGGAACTGCTCGGCAAGACCGCCAAGCTCGACTTCCGCATGGTCGATCTGACGGTGCCGCCGGATCAGGCGGGGCAGGGGCGCGTGCCGCCGGAATCCGAGCTGCTGATGAGCTCGCAGACGCCGAAGCAACCCTACGTCATCGAAAAGCGCGTCCTCGTTTCCGGCGCCGACCTCACCGACGCGCAGCCGGGCTTCGACCAGCGCACCAGCGAGCCGATCGTCTCGTTCCGCTTCAATACCTCGGGCGCGCGCAAATTCGCACAGGCGACCTCGGAAAACGTCGGCCGGCCCTTCGCCATCATTCTCGACAACGAGGTGATCTCCGCCCCCGTCATCCGCGAGCCGATCACCGGCGGCGCGGGTCAGATTTCCGGCGGCTTCACCGTGCAGCAGGCCAACGATCTCGCCATTCTTCTGCGCGCCGGCGCCTTGCCCGCGCCGCTGACGATCATCGAGGAGCGCACCGTCGGTCCCGGCCTCGGTCAGGATTCGATCGATCGCGGCACGCTCGCCTCCTATGTCGGCTCGATCCTCGTCATCGTCTTCATGACGCTGACCTATCGCCTGTTCGGCCTGTTCGCCAACATCGCGGTCGCGATCAACGTGGCGATGATCTTCGGCGTGCTGTCGCTTCTCAACGCGACGCTGACGCTGCCGGGCATCGCCGGCGTGGTGCTCACGGTCGGTATCGCGGTGGATTCGAACGTGCTGATCTACGAGCGTATCCGCGAGGAGATACGCGGCGGACGCACCGCGATCTCGGCGATCGACGCCGGGTTTTCGCGCGCGCTGGCGACGATCATGGATTCCAACATCACCACCTTCATCGCCGCCGCGGTGTTGTTCTACATCGGCACCGGCCCGGTGCGCGGCTTCGCGGTGACGCTGGGCATCGGCATCATCACCACCGTGTTCACGGCGTTCACGGTGACCCGCCTGATCGTCGCGGCCTGGGTGCGCTGGCGCCGGCCGCAGCGCGTGCCGATTTGAGGGGCGGGCGGACATGACCCTGACGATTTTCCTCGCGGTCGCGGCCGGCATCGTCCTCCTGACGGTGTTGTCGGTCTATGGCTTCATTCCGGCGCTGCGCATCGTTCCGGACGACACCAAGTTCGACTTCATGCGCTTCCGGCGCGTCAGCTTCCCGATATCGGCGCTGCTGTCGATCGTCGCCATCGTGCTGTTCTTCACCCACGGCTTGAATTTCGGCATCGACTTCAGGGGCGGCACGCTGCTCGAGGTGCAGGCGAAATCGGGCGCGGCCGACATCGCGAAAATGCGCGCGAGCCTGGCCACGCTCAATCTCGGCGACGTCCAGCTTCAGCAGTTCGGGGGACCCGCGGACGTGCTCATCCGCATCGCCGAACAGCCCGGCGGCGACGCCGCGCAGCAGGAGGCGGTGCGCAAGGTGCGGAGCACGCTCGGCGAGGATGTCGACTATCGCCGCGTCGAGGTCGTCGGCCCGCGCGTGTCGAGTGAATTGCTCGCCTACGGCACCGTCGGGCTGATGCTCGCGGTCCTCGCCATTTTGATCTATCTCTGGTTCCGGTTCGAATGGCAGTTCGCGCTCGGCGCCATGATCGCCAACGTGCACGATCTGGTGCTGACGATCGGTTTCATGTCGATCGCCCAGGTCGACTTCGACCTGACCAGCATCGCCGCGCTGCTCACCATTCTCGGCTATTCGCTCAACGACACCGTCGTCATCTACGACCGTATCCGCGAGATGCTGCGCCGCTACAAGAAGATGTCGATGCCGGAGCTGCTCAACATCTCCGTCAATTCGACGCTGTCGCGCTCGATCATCACGCACGCCACGGTGACGCTGGCGCTGCTGGCGCTGCTTTTGTTCGGCGGCCACGCCATTCACTCCTTCACCGCGACGATGATGTTCGGCGTGGTCCTGGTCGGCACCTATACGTCGGTGTTCATCGCCGCGCCGATCCTGATCTATCTTGGCGTGGGTACGCACCGCGTCGAGGAAGAAGAGACCACGAAGTGACGCGCGCGCGATGACGACGGGCGCGCCGCGGTCGCCGCATTTTCCCGGCGCGGCGGCGATCGAGTCCTACGGCAATGGCGGCTTCCGTTTCGCCGGCATGTCGCATCGCGGCTCGCTGTTGTGCCTGCCCGACGGCATCTGGGCCTGGGAGGTCGAGTCGGCGGACGACATCGGCGAGGATGATTTCGCGCCGGTATTCGCGCGCGCGGGCGCGATCGACACGCTGCTTGTCGGCACCGGGCGGGCGATCTGGCGGGCGCCGGCGGCGCTCGTCGCGCGCATGCGGGAGCACCGCGTCGTCATGGAAGTGACGCAAACGGGTCCGGCGCTGCGGGCCTATAACATCATGGTCGGGGAGCGGCGCCGGGTGGCGGCGGCGCTGATCGCGGTCGCATGACGCGCGCGGCCGAGGACGTGGCCTATTGCGCGGCGCTCGCGCGCGCGCATGACAAGGACCGCTTCATCGCCTCGCTTTACGCCCGGCCCGAGCGGCGCGCCGCGCTGCAGGTGCTCGCCGCCTTCGCCGTCGAGATCGGACGGGTGCGCGCGCTCGTCCGCGAGGCGCTGCCCGGCGAAATCCGCCTGCGATGGTGGCGCGACGCGTTGTCCGGCGTGGATCACGGCGGGGTGGGCGGCAATCCCGTCGCCGCGGCCTTGCTGGCGGTCATCGACGCGCACGGCCTTCCGCGCGCGCGGTTCATGGCCTTCATCGAGGCGCATCGCGTCGCGCTCTATGACGAGCCGCTCGCGACGGCGGGCGATCTCACCGCGCATTTCGACGCCACCTCGGGCGCGTTGATCGGCATGGCGCGGGCAATTCTCGGCGGCGAGACGCCGTTCGACGCGCTCACGCAAGCGGCCGGGCGGGCCGAGGGCCTGACCGCGATGGTGACGCTGCAATCATCCGGAGGCTCGCCGCTGACGCTGGTGCCGCGCGAAATGACCGAAAAGGCGGGCATAACGACCGAGGACATCGCGGCGCGGCGGGACGGGCCCGCGCTGCGCCGGATGACCGGCATGCTGGCCGGGCTCGCGCGCGATTATCTGCGGCATGCGGAGGCGCAATCGCGCGGGCTTTCGCGCGTGGAGCGCGCCGCGCTGCTGCCGCTCGCGCTCGTGCCCCGCCGTCTCGACGCGCTCGCCCGCGCCGGCAACAATCCGTTCGCGCCGCTCGCGCCATCGCCGCTGGCGCGGCTCTGGACGATCTGGCGCGCCGCGCGCGGATAGGCCTTGCCATCGCGCGCGATCGGCATGACGGCCGGTCGAGAAAGGCGGAGCGGGGATGGTCACGCGATCGCGTGCGCCTCGCGCCATGCGTCGAGATCGGCCAAGGCGCGTGTCGTCAGCGCCTTCTTCTTCGCCAGCACCTTCTCCGTGCCGCGCAAACGCGTGCCGTCCCGGTCGCGCGCGGGCGAGGTCGCCAGCGGCGGGAACAGTCCGAAATTGACGTTCATCGGCTGAAACGAACGGGGCCCCGCGTCGATGGTGGCAAGATGCCCGCCGGTGACGTGGGCGAGCAGCGCGCCGAGGGCCGTCGTGGGCGGTGGCGGCGGCAGTGTCGCGCCGCGCGCCTCGGCCGAGGCGAACAGGCCCGCGACGAGCCCCAACCCCGCCGATTCGACGTAGCCCTCGCAGCCCACGATTTGCCCCGCGAAACGCAGGCGCGGCGCGGCGCGCAGCCTCAGCCGTTCGTCGAGAAGCTTCGGCGAATTGATGAAGGTGTTGCGATGAATGCCGCCGAGCCTGGCGAATTCGGCGCGTTCGAGCCCGGGAATGGTTCGGAACAGGCGTATTTGCTCACCATGCTTCAGCCGCGTCTGGAAGCCGACCATGTTGAACAGCGTGGCGAGCTGGTTGTCCTGGCGAAGCTGCACGATGGCGTAGGGTTTCACGCCGGGCTGGTGGCGGTTGGTGAGGCCGAAGGGCTTCATCGGCCCATGGCGCGGCGTTTCGACGCCGCGTTCGGCCATCACCTCGATCGGCAGGCAGCCGTCGAAATAGGGCGTCGTCCTTTCCCAGTCGCGCAAGGGCGCGCTGTCGGCCGCCACGAGCGCGTCGATGAAGGCGTGGTATTGCTCGCGGCCGAGCGGGCAATTGATGTAGTCGGCGCCCGAGCCGCCGGGACCGGCGCGGTCATAGCGGGACTGAAACCATGCGACCGACATGTCGATGCTGTCGCGATGGACGATCGGCGCGATCGCGTCGAAGAAGGCGAGTTGCGCTTCGCCCGTGAGCGCGCCGACCGCCTCGGCGAGCGCGGCGGAGGTGAGCGGGCCGGTCGCGATGATCACGCTGGCCCAGTCCTCGGGCGGCAAACCCGCGATCTCCTCGCGGCGGATTTCGATCAGGGGATGGGCGCTGAGCTCGGCCGACACGCGCGCGGAAAAGGCGTCGCGGTCGACCGCCAGCGCGCCGCCCGCCGGCACCTGGTGCGCGTCGGCCGCGCGCAGGATGAGCGATCCGAGGCGGCGCATCTCGGCGTGAAGGAGGCCGACCGCGTTATATTCGGCGTCGTCGGAGCGGAACGAGTTGGAGCAGACGAGCTCGGCGCAGGCCTCGCCCCGATGCGCTTCCGTCATACGGACCGGCCGCATCTCGTGCAGCACCACGGGCATGCCCTGCCGGGCGATCTGCCAGGCGGCTTCCGAGCCGGCCAGGCCCGCGCCGATGATGTGAATAGGACCCTGCATCGTTCTCCCTGGCCGCCCGCCACGCGCGCTCCGCGGGGCGCGGATGGAACGGCGGAAGAAGAGGGGATAACGCTTCCGCCGGAGGGATCAAGCTTGGCGGGGCAACGCGCCGCGATCTTGCCCGCCACACATGGGAGGCTTCGGGGCGGCGGCGTTCCGGCGACCCTGAGGATCGCGGGCGCACAAAAAGAACGCCCGCCTTCCGGCGGGCGCGCTTTCGCGTGGGGAGGGTGCTTGCGGCGATCAACCGTGCTTGAAGGCCGAAGCAGCGATGCGCTGAATATCCGAACGCGAGATGCCGATGTCCGAGAGCTCGCGATCGCTGAGGGCCGAAAGCTCGTTCAGGCTGCGGTAGTATTCGCGCACCGCGTGGATAAAGCGAACGACCGAATGCAGCATTGTCGTGGTCTCCATAATCCTGCCCGGCGGGGCCGGGTTGTTGACTGGCAATATAGTGCTCGTTTTGGCGATGCAACATTGGAAATGTTGCGGTGCAGCTTTGCAAAATCAGCATGCCAAATTCAACGAATCATTTAGAAACTAAGGCCTGCCCATGGTGGGAAGCGGTTATTGGATACCTTAGTGGCGAATTTTATGTGCAACAAAATTGCAATATTTCAACGTGGTATTGGTGAATTGATAGATGTCAGCGAGGCTTAGCGGGGTCAGTCGACCCTGCGGCGGTTGAGCGGCGTCTATGCAAATTTGTGGTGCTGATTGCGGGATTCATTCGGGCGACGAACAACAGGAATCGAGCATCCCGCAGGCGCGGTCGGGACCGCCGGGTGACGCCGTCCCCGCGTCCGGCATGGCGGCGTCCAGCCCCCCGCATTGCCTCGCCCCAGGCGTCCGGCGCGGCGCTCTGTGGCGCTCCGTGGCGCTCTGTGGAGCTCTGTGGCGCGCTGGGCCGTGGCCGCGTCGCTGGCATTTTGTTGACACGCCTTCATCGCGCGGTGCTACAAAATCGGCGGAACGCGAAGGCGCGCCCCGTAGCGGACGACGCGCGGGAGCATGCCCGGCGCGTGGAGGGTTGGAACGCATGGGCGGGCGATCCCGGCTCAAGCAGATCGCGCATAGGGCGCTCGGCGTCGCGCTCGCCTATGCTCTCGCGCTGCAATCGCTCGCGGCGATCGCGAGCGGGGCGATGGCGATGGACGCCGGCGGCGCGTTCGATCCACGCGCCTGGCTCTGCGCCAATCTCGCCAATCCGGCGGCCGACCGCCAGATCGACCAGCGCCCGGGACAGGACCAGGACCGCCGCGATCCGGAGGGGCTGGCGTGCCATTTCATGGCGGGCTGCGTGTCGTCGGCCTGTTCGATCGACGGTGGAATGGCGGCGACATCGGCCGAAGCCATTCCCTATCCCGCCGCGATCACCAGCGCGCTTTTCTCGGTCCATGGCGTCGGCCCGACCGACGGCAATCGCTACCGGCCCGCCAACGCGCGCGCCCCGCCGCTTTCCTGACGCATCGGCTCAACGATCTCGATCCCATTTCGCGTCAAGGAAAAGGACTTCCATCATGACGATCTTCACTCACGGCCCGATCGGGTCATCGGCTCGCCTTGAATTGCGTGGCGCTTCGCGCGCGCTCGCCCTCGCTTCCGTCTGCGCGCTCGCGCTCTTGCCGGCAACATCGGTCTTTGCCGAGACGGCACCGGCTCATATCCGCGTGGCGCAGGCCGCGCCCATGGCGCCGCCCGCCGCCGAGCAGACCATCAAGGCGGGCGACCTTGTGCTCGTCGCGCCCTGGACGCGCGCGACCCCGGGCGGGGCTTCCGTCGCCGGCGGTTTCGTCCGCATCACCAACAACGGCAAGGCCGCCGACCGGCTCGTCGGCGGCTCGTCGGTGGCCTCCGGTCGTTTCGAGGTCCACGAAATGACCATGAACGACGGCGTCATGCGGATGCGGCCGGTGATCGGGGGCCTGGAAATCAAGCCGGGCGCCACGCTCGAGCTCAAGCCGGGCAGCTACCACGTGATGTTCATGGAACTCAAGCAGCAGTTCAAGGAAGGCGAGGGCGTGAAGGCGACGCTCGAATTCGAGAAGGCCGGCAAGGTCGACATCACCTTCCGCGTCGGCGGGCTCGGCGAAGGGGCCTCGCACAACAAGCATTGAGCCTCGTGACAAGCGGGGCGCGGGCGCGGGGTTCATCGCCGCGGCCGCGCCGCCTTTGCGACGGCCGTCGTCGTCGTCACGCCGTGCGGGCGAAGCTCTGGACGAACGCCTTGCCGTCGCGCAGGCCGAGCTCGTAGGCCTCGCGGATGCCTTGCGGATCGGTGACATCGAACTGGCTGACGCCGATCTTTCGCGACGGCTGCACGTAGCGGCGGCCGGGCACCTTCGGCAGGTCGTCATAGACCCGCGTCAGCAGCACCAGCGTTTTGCCCCCGGCGCGTTCGATCTCCTCGATCGGCGCGACCGGCACGTTGTCGACGAGCCCGCCGTCGAAGGCCGGCGCGTCGCCGATCCGCGTCACCGGCATGAAGGGGGGAACGCAGGCCGTCGCGATGAGCAGGTCGTGGAACGCCTCCGGGGTGTCGAGGTCGCGGATGGCGATGAAGTCCTGCTTGTAGCCCAGCATGCGGCCCAAGCGCGGATGGACGGGGTGCAGCGTGTGCTTCTCGATCTGGTAGGCGGCGATGCCGATCGCCGCGCCCGCGACCGGCGGCAGGCCCTTGGGCAGGCGCGTGACCGCGACGCGAAGGTCGGTCAACGAACGAAGCTTCTCGTAGGCGCCGGCGTCGAGCACCGTCTCGATGAGGTCGCGATACATCGGGCCGACGGGGCAGAGCGGCTCGCCCCTGCGCCATGCGTCGAAATCAAAATTGCGCAGATGCGGCCCGCAGGCGCCGATCACGCTTTCGCGCACGCGCGGACCGAGGCCGAGGAGGGCATAGCTCGCCGCGAAGGCGCCGGCGCTCGCCGCCACCACCAGACGGGGGGTGAGCGGAAATCGCTCGGTCACGGCTTCCCAGAAGCCGCCCTGCCAATAGCAGCGATTGCCTCCACCGGCGAAAACAACGGCGTCGAACATGGGCCACCAGATATCAGATCGCGCGGGATCCGCATATTAGGCGTATTTTTGGCAGCATCCAGGCGGTCATGCTTGCGCCCGCATTGGCAGGCTCTATTTCAGCGTCTAGGCTCCGGCCATATCGGATACCGAACTCGGCCGCGCGGGCGGGCGGGCGGTTGTTCAGGGAGAGATTGAATGAGCATTTTCGGAAAGATCATGGGCGCCATTTTCGGGACTCCGGCCTCGGCCGCTCCCGCCGCCGAGGCGACCACGGGCGCCGGCGCGGCGGCGCAGGTCGACGTGACCGCCATTCTCGACGCGGCGGTCAAGGCGCAGAGCGAGAAGCTCGACTGGCGCAAGTCGATCGTCGACCTGATGAAGGCGCTCAAGCTGGATTCGAGCCTGAGCGCGCGTCAGTCGCTCGCCAAGGAGCTCGGCTACACCGGCGACATGCACGACTCCGCCAAGATGAACATCTGGCTGCACAAGCAGGTCATCGCCAAGCTCGCGGCCAATGGCGGCAAGGTGCCGGACGAACTGAAGTAAGGCGAACTGAAGCAAGACGAACCGAAGTAAGACGAACCGAAGTAAGACGAACCGAAGCACGCGGGGCGAACCCTCGCGACAATCGAGCCCGGCCGCGAGGCCGGGCTTTTTTTCGCCGAACGCGCCCCCACGAAGAAACGGCGCGAGCGGCGTCGAATTCAACGGGAGGCGCGCGTCCTTTGTGATCGTCGAGGCGGGACGCGGCCCGGCCGGGCATTGTTGACCCTCGTCAACGATGGATCGTCGCGGCGGGAATATTTTTCGAGCTTCACCAGTGGGAGAAGCACGCCATGTCGTGTTCAAGATCCGCGTTGCTGGCTTTCTGTCTTGCGGTCGCGGCGTTCGTCATTCCGTTCGCCGATGCGCGCGCGGCCGACGGATACAGCGCCGAGGCAAGGTGCGTGATCACCAAGGCCTACGGCTCGGCGCGAGGATTTCCGTCAAGCCGGGAAGCCATCGCCGCCGCGATTTCGAATTGCACAGCGAACGGCGGAATTCGTGCTTGATGTGCGGAGGGAGCAAGGCTCCTCAGTGCGCCGGGAGCGCCAGCACAACAGCAGCAGACCAAGCAGACCGGACCGACGCCGCAGACCCAGAAGGGCAAGCCGCCGGTCACCACGCAAAAGCCGCCGCTCGGTCCGCCGGGCGAATTGATGACGGAAGCCGACTGCGCCGCGAAGGGAATGAAGTACGACGTGTCGACGCGCAAATGCGTGACGGGCGCGCCGCTCGGGTGCGGCATGTGCCGCGACGAGGAATGCTGCGGCGGCGCTTCGCTCGGCTGGAAGCTGTGCAAGAGCAACTGCCCGCCCGGGCAGTATGTGTGCATGAGAGTGGCGACGTGTCCGTGATCGGAACGCGCGATGGCGCGGTCCGCTCACGTTGATCAGGCTGCCTTCACGCGGCTGCCATGACACGGCTGCCATGACACGGCTGCCATGACACGGCTGCCATGACACGGCTGCCATGATCAGGGTGCTTTGTCGCGGTTGCCTGATGTTTGCCCGGGCGCGGCTCGTCGTGACCTTGCCTTTCCGTCATCGCGGGGCTTGCAGCGAACTCCGGGCAGGCGGCATCAATTCGCCTGCGTGGCCATCCCGATTGCGTGGCCATCCCGATGGGGATCGCGCGCGCGTGCCCTCGGCGGGATGCGCCGGCGTTCCGCGCGCGTGACGCGCGCGAGGATGAGGCGACGAGATCCCGGGTCGTCGTGAGCTCCCGAACGTCTCGGGATTTCTTTCGCGCCATCGCGAAACTCCACACCGCCATGGCCGGGCGTGTCCCGGCCATCCCGATGAAGACGCATGATCGATTTCGCCCGCGCGATCTCAATCCGCTGCATGTCGCGGAGGGGCGTCAGCCCTTCACCTACCGCTCCCCGGGGCCCTGGCCGAACGTCTCAATCCGCTGCATGTCGCGGAGGGGCGTCAGCCATACCATCGTCCTCGACCGTCGTTATCAGGCCATGTCTCAATCCGCTGCATGTCGCGGAGGGGCGTCAGCCATCACGCTGAAGTCGCTCGCCGGCACGAACGCGTCTCAATCCGCTGCATGTCGCGGAGGGGCGTCAGCCCGGGCATGCCTCATGAAGGGGGTGCCACGGGGGTCTCAATCCGCTGCATGTCGCGGAGGGGTGTCAGCCCTACGTGAGAAAGGATCAGGCCGCAGCATTGGGTCTCAATCCGCTGCATGTCGCGGAGGGGTGTCAGCCAAAAACGCGCAGATTGCCCGCCGCGTGCTGACCGTCTCAATCCGCTGCATGTCGCGAAGGGGCGTCAGC
>WBZS01000132.1_pt1 | contig 145540 bp, 133 predicted proteins | sample 5204201 | NCBI WGS metagenome assembly WBZS01 (sample SAMN12344357, study PRJNA552823) | activated sludge metagenome | biome: Activated sludge suspended growth; feature: Nitrification reactor; material: Wastewater; isolation source: activated sludge from nitrification reactor of wastewater... | reverse complement strand
AGCCGAGGACATCGTCGTTGGCTCCGGCGGGAGTCCGGAAGCGGCCCGACACCAGGTGCGTCCAGGCGGGCACCTGGCCGTAGGCCGACAGGTTGATCGCGCCGCCCTTGCCGTTGGCCGCGAAGACTTCCATCTCGTCGGCGGTGGAGTCGATCAGCATCAGGTCGGTCCACGCATCGCCACCGAAATTTCCGGCGACGATGGTCGTCCAGGTCTTGCGCCAACTGGGGTGCGTGTGGAGATGGGTCAACTGTCCCACCTTGTCGACGGCGTAGAAGTCGCCGGTGCCGCCGGTCGGCTCGTAGAAGAACAGGTCGTCGTAGGCGCTGCCGCCGAAACTGCCGACCACCACCTTCGTGCATCCCTTCCGGAGCGTGGTGTGCTGCGCCGCAACGGTCAGCGTGCCGAGACCGTCGGTGATCTGGAACTCGCCGAGACCGGTGGCGGCGTCGTAGCAGAACAGGTCCGCCCACGACTCGCTGCCGAAGCGGCCGGCGACGATGGACGTCCACGAGGTTCGCACGCCGGTGACGGTCTTCAGCAGGTAGAGCCTTCCGCCCTGGTTGACCTGGTAGATGTCGATGGTTCCGGTCGACGGCTGATAGAAGAGCAGATCGTCATATCCGCTGCTGCCGAAATTCCCGACGACGACCTGACTGCACCACTTTCGCAGGGACGGATAGGTGGTGACCAGGGTGAGCAGATTGTTCCTCGGGTCGGTCGTGTAGACGTCGCCCCGTCCGGCGACGGCGTCATAGCAGAACAGATCCATCGGGCCGCCGCAGCCGAAGTTGCCTCGCATGACGTGCGTATACGAGCCCAGGATGTTCTGATGACTGCTGCCGTAGCTCAGCTGGCCATTCGTCACGGCGAAGACGTCGGCCTGAGATGTACCCATGATTCCCCCATTGTGTGCAGAAGCCGCTGATCAATCGTGTCCATGCGCATCGGGTGCGGCTACTGCGCCGAAGGGATCTTCTCGCAGCAGGACATTCGGCGAGTGATCTGCCATTCCGACATCCTGCGCCGCATGTCCGATACGCCAGAACTCTGGGAGTAGCAGCATCATCCCCGGCCAGATCGGCTCGGGGCGGTATTGATCAGCACGCCCCCTAGTTCCGCTAACTTATTTCGACACGCTACACCTCCTCTCGCCAGAATGGTGAGGAATTGAGTATTCGAATGTATCTCGCGGGCGGGCGCCGTGCGACATAAGGCTGTTCCGTCGTGGAGGCCAGCGGACGCCGGTTACGCCAGACGCAGCACCTGATCGGCGCGGGCGATCACCGCCGGACGGTGTGAGACGGCGATGGTGGTGACGCCGAGACCCGCCACGGCGTCCAGCAGTGCGGACTCGGTGGCGCCGTCCAGACCGGCGGTCGGCTCGTCCAACACCAGGAGATCGGCATCGCCCCGCCGGACCCGCAGCAGTGCCCGCGCCGCGGCGACCCGTCGCCGCTCGCCGGCCGAGAGTCCCTCCCCGTCATCGCCCACCCCGCGGCGGTGGTCGAGGCTCTCGCCGCCGGCGAGCCGGAGGGCGGTGCGGACGGCGTCGTCGGTTGCGTCCGGGACGCCCAGCCGGACGTTGTCGGCGATGGTGCCGTTGACCATGCCGGGAGTCTGCCCGACCCAGGCGATCCGGGCGCGGCGGGCGGTGGTGTCCGCGGGGACACCGTCGAGCAGGAACCGGCCCGACGCCGGGGCGACGAACCCCATCAGGGCGTAGAGCAGGGTGGTCTTACCGGTCCCCGAGGCGCCGGTGATCACGGTGAGCTCGCCGGTGCGCGCCGCCAGGCCGACGTCGTCCAGGATCGGTGCGGCGGCGCCGGGGTAGCTGACGGTCAGTCCGGTGATCCGGAGCAGCGGCGGGTGTTGCTGGCCGGTGCCGGTGCCCGTTCCCATTCCCGTGCCGAGAGTGGCGAACGGAGCCGCGTCCGGGTGGGTCTCGGCAGGCTCGACCTGCGGTGGTGTGCCCGGGCTGGTCCGGGCGTGCTCGACCGGCGACGTCGTGGTTGATCTGTGTCGGTCGGAGCTGTCGACACCACTGTCGGTGGAGCCGTCCGGCGCCTGCTCGGCGCCCTCGATGATCGCGAAGGCCGACTCGGCGGCCGCCATGCCGTCGGCGGCGTCGTGGTAGTGGACGCCGACCTGCCGCACCGGGAGGTAGACCTCGGGGGCGAGGATCAGCACGAAGAAGGCGGTGGTGAGGTCCACCTCGTGGAACACCACCCGGAACCCGATCGCTACGGCGACGATCGCCACCGAGAGGCTGGCCAGCAACTCCAGCACCAGGGCGGACAGGAACGAGATCCGCAGCGTCCCCATCGTCTCCCGCCGGTGCGCCGCCTCGGTGCGGCGCAACCCCTCGGCTTGGGCGCGGGCGCGTCCGAACACCTGCAGCGTGGGGAGGCCGGCGATCAGGTCGGCGAAGTGTCCGGCCAGCCGGGTCTGCACCCGCCAGCGCTTCCGCGTCCGGGCCTCGGTGGTCCAGCCGACCAGCGCCATGAAGATCGGGATCAGCGGCAGGGTCAGAGCCACGATGAGCGCCGAGGTGAAGTCGGAGGTCAGGATCGCGACCCCGATGATCAGCGGCACGGTCACCGCCAGCACCAGCTGCGGGAGGTATTTGGAGTAGTAGCCGTCCAGGGCGTCCAGACCTTGGGTGAGCAACGTGACCAGGGACGCCGTCGACGGCTCCGGCCGGACCGGATCAGCCAGCCGCGCGGCCAGCACATCGCGCCGCAAGCGCGATTTGACCGCCGCCGAGGCCCGCTGCGCCAGCCACTGATTGAGCCAGGCGAGGACCCCCTTGCCCGCGAACACCGCGACCAGCACCGGTACCGCCCAGGACAGGACGCCGAGCAGATGGGTCTCGAAGATCTCACCCAGCGCCGACGACAATGCCCAGGCCTGCACGATGGTCAGCACCGCGGTTGCCGACCCGACGGCCACGCCGGCGATCAGGTAACCAAGGGTGGCTCGTCCGCGCCGCAGCAGTCGCGGGTCGAGCGGCCCCCGGCGGCGGGCACTCGTGGCTCCGGACGTCGTGCTCACCCGGCCATCCTTGCGCATCCCCTCAGCGCGAATGCCCGCCGCGTGACCCACCAGGCACCACGAGACCCCACTAGGCCCTCCCTAATCAGTTCAGCCCTCCCGTATAGGGCAGGGCGCAACTGATTAGGCAGGGCCTACCCGGTAAGTGTTCGGGGTCAGGAGACGGGTTCGGTCTCGGGGACGTCGTCGGGGATATTCTTCGTGCTCAGCCGGCGGCGGAACACCCAGTAGGTCCAGGCCTGGTAACCGAGCACGATCGGGACGAAGAAGACCGCCGTCCAGGTCATGATCGTCAGCGTCATCGGGCTGGCGGATGCGGTGATGATGTTCAACGGTGTGGACGCCGCCGAGTTGTCGAAGCCCAGGTCGGGGTACATCCGCAGGAAGATGCCGATCGCGATCACCGCGGTGGCGACCGCGGTGCCGACGAAGGCCCAGCCGTCCCGGTCGGAGCGCACCATGTACCAGGCCAGCACCAGCCCGGCGGCCGCCACCACCGCCAGGATCCAGCCGGACGCCCCGGTGCCGTAGGCCAGATTCGACCAGAGCAGCCAGAGGCCGCCGCCGCCGATCACGCCCAGCCCGAGCCGTTCGGCGAACGCCTTGGCCCGCTGGTGGATCTCGCCGCGGGTCTTCAGCGCGATGAAGATCGCACCGTGGAACAGGAACAGCGCCACCAGCACCACGCCGCCGAGCAGCGCGAACGGGTGGAACAGCGACCAGAAGCCGCCGGTGAAGACGTGCACGCTGGCCCGTCCGGGTGCCACATCGACCGGGATGCCGATCACGAAGTTCGAGAAACCGATGCCGAAGATCAGCGTGACCAGGAACGAGCCGATCGCCGCGCACCAGTCCCAGCGGTCCTTCCAGGCCTGGTCGTGCCGCTTGGCGCGGTATTCGAAAGCCAGGCCGCGGATGATCAGCCCGACCAGGATCAGGAACAGCGGCAGGTACAACGCCGAGAACAACGTCGCGTACCAGCCGGGGAAGGCGGCGAAGGTGGCGCCGCCGGCGGTCAGCAGCCAAACCTCGTTGCCGTCCCAGACCGGTCCGATCGTGTTGATCATGACGCGCTTCTCTTTGTCGTTGCGCCCCAGGAACCGGATCAGCATGCCGACGCCGTAGTCGAAGCCCTCGAGAACCAGGAAGCCGATCCACAGCACGGCGATCAGGCAGAACCAGACCAACTGCAGGGCGGTGGGTTCAACAGTCATTGCTCACTCACCCCTTCTCAGTACGCGAACGACAGGACGTCGTCATCGTCGGTTATCTGTTCCACCGGTTCCACCTCAGGAAGGCCCAGCTTGATGTACTTCAGCATCAGCCCCACTTCGACGACCGCGAGTGCGCCGTACAGCAGCGTGTAGCCGATCACACTGATCAGCATCTCGGTCGCCGTCACCCCTGGTGAGATGCCGGCCATGGTGGGTAGGACCCCGGACACCAGCCAGGGTTGCCGTCCCATCTCGGTGAAGATCCAGCCGAACGAGTTGGCGAACAGCGGACCGAGCGTCATCGCGATCATCAGCAGCGTCCAGATGATGTGGTTCGGTGGCAGCCGGCCCTTGCGCAGGAACCACAACAGGAGCACTGCCACGCCGATCGCGGCCATGCCCAGGCCGATCATCAGCCGGAAGCTCCAGTAGGTGACCGGAATGATCGGGGTCACCGTGTCCACGCCCCAGGCCTGCATGTGTTCGGCGTAGGCCTGCTGCAGGGTGTTGTCCGGGTCGACCAGCTGGCCCTGGGCGTGGGCCTCCTTCAGTTCGTTGATGCCCTGGACCCGGCCGTCCCAGGTGCCGGTGGCCAGGAAGGACAGCAGGTTCGGCACCTCGATCGCGAAGATCGGACGGGAGCCGTCCAGCGTGCCGATGGTGAAGATCGAGAACGGTGCACCGGTTCCGTCGCCGCCCGCCGTCTCGTAGAGCGCCTCGGCGGCGGCCATCTTCATCGGCTGCACCTGGGTCATGATCTTGCCGGATTCATCGCCGGTCAGGGTGAGGCCGACGCCCGAGACGAGCATCGCGATGGCCGCGAAGGTCGCCGCGAACCGGTGGGCGGCCTCGGTGTTGTCCTTGGGCTTCGCAGGATCGGCGTCGGCGGCCCCGGCGTCCGGCTCGGCAGCGTTCTTCTTGCGGTTCAGCTTGGACAGGTGCCAGCCGGAGACGGCGGCGACCAGTCCGGCAGCGGTCAGCCAGGACGCCATCAGCGTGTGAGGCAGCGCCCAGAGCATCACCGGGTTGGTCAGCACGGCGCCGAAGTCGGCCATCTCGGCACGGTCGGTGACCGGGTTGTACACGCCGCCCTGCGGGTTCTGCATGAACGAGTTGGCGGCCAGGATGAAGATCGCGCTCATGTTGGTGCCGATCGCCACCATCCAGATGCAGGCGGCGTGAATCTTCTTCGGCAACCGGTCCCAGCCGAAGATCCACAGGCCCAGGAAGACCGACTCCATGAAAAAGGCCAGCAGCGCCTCGAGCGCCAGTGGGGCGCCGAAGATGTCGCCGACGAACCGGGAGTACTCGCTCCAGTTCATCCCGAACTGGAACTCCTGGACGATGCCGGTCACGACGCCCATCGCGAAGTTGATCAGGAAGAGCTTGCCGTAGAACTTCGTCAGCCGTAGGTACTTGTCGTTGCCGGATCGCAGCCACAACGTCTGGAAGATCGCGACGATGAACGACAGCGCCAGAGTGATAGGGACGAAAAACCAGTGATAAACCGTAGTGATGCCGAACTGCCACCGCGCGATCGTGACCGGATCCATGCCCGGCAGTGTACCCGGTCGGCACCGGTGCGCGGGGTCGGGATAGGTGAACTTCCTTCTAGCTGGCCGGATCCGTGCGCAACTGAGCGGACGCGGCAGGCGCCGATGAACTCCGGAGGAGATGTACTACAAAGCGTCGTAGAACGCTGACTTGGGGCATAGGATGCACTCATGCCGGTGTTAGGCGAGCTGGAACAAGCCGTGATGGAGGTGCTGTGGGAGAGTCCCACGGCGCTCCCCGTGCGTGATGTCCAAGCCAAGCTGTCCAGTGAGCGGCAGCTGGCCTACACCACCGTGATGACGGTGATGGACCGGTTGGCCAAGAAGGGCCAGTTGCTGCGCGAACTGGACGGACGCGCCTGGCGCTACAGCCCGGCCTATTCCTGGGTGCAGCTGGTCACCGACGAGGTCGTCGCCCTGCTGGCCACGGGGACCTCCGAACAGCAGCGCGCCGTGCTGGATGAGGTGCGGCAGCGCGTCGGCTGAGCTTGGTTGTCGATCGGGAGCCTCGGTCGAGCTTGGCGAAACCCTTTACCGTCGCGCGACAAGGGGTTTCGGCACAATCAACCAGCGATGCAGCCGCCGCCAAGGAGACGCTGACCTTCGTCGGTCGAGCCTGTCGAGGGCTGAACGTCGATCGGCCGGCAATGGCGTAGACACTCGGTCAACGGTGGTCGCATCTGATCAGCGGTCTGCGTCAGCGAGGGTGCCCAGACGCCCAGCGGAAACCCACCCGGTCGCCGGGGCGTGCCTGCGCAAGCAGGTCGCTGGCCGCCTCGGTGAGCACACCGATCACCGGGTAGCCGCCGGTGACCGGATGGTCGGCGCCGAAGATGACCGGCTGCCCGTCGGGCGGCACCTGGATGCTGCCTCGCACCATCGGCTCGCTGGGCAGCTCGCGTCCGGGGGTGTCGGGGTGCCGCGCCAGTGGTTCGCCGAGTAGTCGCACGCCGACCCGGTCGCTGCGCTCCGAGACGTGCCAGGTTTGCCTGGTCAGGGCGGACGGGTCGGCGATCCAATCGGCGCGCGGACCGGGCAGCACAGCGAGCGTGACCTCGGCGTCCGCGTGTGACGACTGGGGTGCGCTGTCCACACCCGGGAAGCGCGACCTGGCCGGCCCGACGCTGAGCCGGTCGCCCGGACGGACGCGCGGCGGCCCGACGCCGGACAACGTGTCGGTGCTGGCCGAGCCGAGCACCAGCGGCACCTCGAACCCGCCGGCGGTGGCCAGATAGCAGCGCAGCCCGGCCGCGGGGACGCTCAGCCGCAGCACCTCCCCCGGCTGCAGGTAGACGGGTCCGGCGTGGGTGACCGGACGCCCGTCAACGGTGGGTGCGCAATCGGCTCCGGTCAGGGCCACCAGGCAGTGGGATGCGGCCCGGACGGCCAGGCCGCCCAGCATGATCTCGAGGGCGGCGGCACCCGGCGGATTGCCCACCAGGCGATTGGCGAGCCGATAGGACGCCCGGTCGGCCGCACCGGACGGCGACACCCCCACGGCCGCATAGCCCGGACGCCCTGCGTCGACCAGCAGGGCCAGTGGTCCGGTGGCCAGCACGGTCAGTGCCTGGGGCGTGTCGACCCCCCGCGGGCCGGCACGGCCCGGCTTGTCTGAGTCTCCGGGTCGGCCGGGATCGGTCTCGACGGACTCAACCATCGGTGGGCCGGGAGCGGTTTCGACAAGCTCGATCGGCGGTGGGTGGGGAGCGGTTTCGACACGCTCAACCGGCGGTGGGTCGAGTGAGGTGGTGACAGGGTCCGGCGTCGGTTGGTCGAGCTTGTCGAGGCCTCCCTCGTCGACCGACCGGAATCGGACGCGGGCGCCGGGCTGTAGCAACGCCGGTGGCTCGCGCTCGGCGTCCCACAGTCCGACATCGGTGTGGCCGATCAGCTGCCAGCCGCCGGGGGACGCGCGTGGGTAGATCCCGCTGAACGGACCGGCCAGGCCCACCGCGCCCGCGGGCACCCGGGTCCGAGGTTCGACCCGGCGCGGCACCCGCAATCGTTCGTCGCCTCCGGTCAGATAGGCGAAGCCGGGGGCGAATCCGCCGAAGGCGACGACCCAGTCGCGCCCGGTATGCGCCGCGATCACCTCGTCGGGTTGCAGGCCGGTGAGCCGGGCCACCTCGGCCAGGTCCGCGCCGTCGTAGTGCACGCCGATCTCGACCGGTTCGACGCGCGCGGCAGTCAGAGCGGCGGGGTCCAGGCCGGGCAGCAGGCCGACGACCGCCCCGCGAACGCCGGGCAGGGCGTCCGGGTCGTCCACGCCGAGCAGCACGGTGGTCGCCGCCGGCACCACATCGCGGACGGCGGCGAATGCGCCGCGGCCGGCCAGCGCAGCCAGTGCCGTCCGCAGCGCCATCACGGCGTCCAGGTCGGCGACCTCGATCAGCACCGCGCGTTCTCCGCAGGGCAGTAGCCGGCCGTCCATCAGGCGAAGGCCCGCACCTCGACGCCGGCCTCTTCCAGCGCTCGGCGAACCTGTCGGGCCATCGCCACCGCACCGGGGGAATCGCCGTGCGTGCACAGTGATTCGGCGTGCATCGGCACCCCGGTGCCGTCCACGGCCGTGATCACGCCGTCGTTGACCAGCCGGAGCACGCGGGCCGCGGCGACGTCCGGCTCATGGATCAGATCGCCCGGCTGTCCGCGCGGCACCAAGGTGGCCGCCGGGGTGTAGCCGCGGTCGACGAACGCCTCGGTGACCGTGCGGAGGCCGGCGCCGCGGGCCTGGTCGAGCAGCACGCCACCGGGGAGTCCGAGGACGGGCAGGCCGGGGTCGAAGGTGCGGACGGCGCTCACCACCGCGCGGGCGTGCGCCTCGTGGCGGACCACCGTGTTGTACAGGGCGCCGTGCGGCTTCAGATAGGCCAGCGAGGTGCCGGCGGCGGTACACATCGCCTGCAATGCACCCAGTTGATACAGCACATCGGCCCGCAACTCCGCCTCTGAGCAGTCGAGGAAGCGGCGTCCGAAACCGGCCAGATCGCGGTAGGAGACCTGGGCGCCGATCCGGACGCCGCGCTCGGCAGCCAGTGCGCAGGTGCGTTCCAGGGTCAACGGATCGCCGGCATGGAACCCACAGGCCACATTCGCGCTGGTGACGATCTCAAGCATCGCCTCGTCGTCACCGAGGCGCCACGAACCGAACGATTCGCCCAGATCGGCGTTGAGATCGATCACCGCCATGCCGAAACCCTACTGGCGGTCGATCTGAAACAGCCCCACTCTCGCGCCCTCGACGGCCAGGTGGCCGGCTGGCGGTTGACTGCCGGAATGGCGCGCCGGACGGCGGACCCAGACCGGCTCACCCGTCCAGGTCGACAAGGCGGTGCCAGAACGCCGTCCTGAGGCAGCCGAAGCCGCGCCGATGTCGGCGCGCGCGAAACAGCGACCGATTCGGGAGGCGATTGAGGCAGGTGAGGCGGTATGGCTCCTGAATCGGTCGCCATCTGACGGACAGGCTGCGAAACCCGAAGCCTCACGTCCCGTGCTGCTCGGGAATGCCTACCGCTCACCATTGCTCCCCGCGTGAGCGCGCGTACCGGTACGGAGGGACGGTTCTTTTCGGTCCACTTCGGCGGTGGGATGGGTCCCCGTGCGCGTCGGTACGACTGGTGCGGAGGGACCGCCGGTCGAAGTACGACCGGTACGGAGGGACGGTTCTTTTCGGTCCACTTCGACGGTCGCGCGAGATCGCGGCCACGTCTCGATCAGCGGCGGCCGGGCAGCCCTGTGGCGGGAATGTTCGCCCGTCCTGGGACCGTTGTGCAGGTTGTGACCGACGCGACCGAACTGCTCGACGTTCCGCTGTCCATCCTCGACCTGGCCCAGGTGTTGCCGGGCGAATCGGTTGCGGACGGCCTGACCGCAACCGTGTCACTGGCCCGGAACGCCGAGCGTTGGGGCTACCGGCGGGTCTGGTACGCCGAGCACCACAACATGCCGATCATCGCGTCCTCGGCGACCGCGGTGCTGATCGCCCACGTCGCGGCGCACACCTCAACCATCCGGCTGGGTGCCGGCGGGGTGATGCTGCCCAACCATGCGCCGCTGGTGATCGCCGAGCAGTTCGGCACGCTGGCCGAGCTGCACCCGGGCCGGATCGACCTCGGTCTCGGACGGGCGCCCGGCACCGATCAGACCACCGTCCGGGCGCTGCGGCGCACTCCCGGTGCCGCCGACACTTTCCCCTCCGACGTGCGGGAGTTGCAGGGGTTCCTGGGCGACTCGATCGTGGCCGGGGTGGCCGCGACGCCGGGAGCCGGCACCGGCGTTCCGTTGTACCTGCTCGGCTCGTCACTGTTCGGTGCCCAGCTGGCCGCTGCGCTCGGCCTGCCGTACGCGTTCGCGTCCCACTTCGCCCCGGACGCGCTGGAGGCTGCGGTCGCCACCTACCGGCGCGACTTCCAGCCGTCCGAACAGCTGAGCGAGCCGTACGTCATCGCCGGCGCCGGGGTGATCGCCGCCGACGATCAGGACGAGGCGCGCAGGCTGTTCGAGCTGACCCGCCGGGCCCGGGTGAAGACCTTCCTGGGTCGCGGCCGGACCCTCACCGACGACGACGTCGAGGTGCTGCTGGACGGCCCCGGCGGCGCCCAGGTCGACCACATGCTGCGCTACACCGGCGTCGGCACCGGCGCCCAGGTGCGGGACTGGCTGCGCCGCTTCGCCGTCCACGCCGGCGCCGACGAACTGATCCTGGTGTCGTCCGCCGTCGAACGGACGGCGTCCGTGCGCACCCTGGAGCTGGTTGCTCCCACGGGCGACCTGACCTGAGGAAGCGCTGATCAGTCATGTCCGGGCCGATCGCCGCCCCGGTGGTCGAGCTTGTCGAGACCTTCAGCGATGCGATGTTGGCATGGGTTTCGACAGGCTCAACCGGCGGTGGCTGGTTTGGTGCGACACGAACCGGGGCGTTCCGGGAACGACCCCGGGGGTGTGCTGGTTAGCGGAGGAAACCAGCGATGGCCTCTCGGCGTTGCAGGAATCCGGCCAGCGCCCGCTCGGTGCGCTCCGGCTCACCCTGGGCGGCCAGGTTCCGCATGCCTTCGTCGCCGCGCCGGACCGCCTCGCGAATGCCGTCGATGGCCAGCTGAGCGCGTGGCCGGACGGCGTCCAGCACCGTCAGCGGGTCGGTGCCGTAGGCGTCGGCGAAGACGCGCAGCCGTCGGGCTGACTCGGCGTCGGGGAGGGGGCGGACGAGTGGGATCGCCGTCCAGGCGGTGTGGCCCAGGTCGCAGACCGGGTCGGACGGCCCCGCCAGATCCCAGTCGAACACCCCGGCCACCTGGTCGCCGTCGAACGCCACGTTGTACGGGGCGACGTCGTTGTGGGTGATCAGGGTCGGGGCATCCACCCCGAAGAACCGCCACGGACCGGGGTGTCCGAAACCGGACGCCGCCGCATGCAGCGCACGCAGCCAACCACCCAGCGACGCCAGCCGGGCGTCACTGAGCACCTCGGCGCCCACGTCGATGACCTCGCCGGGCTGGAAGTCGAGCACTTCCCGGCCGCGGGCGTCGATCCCGTGCACCCGCGGGACGGCCGGCAACCCAGTCTCGCCCAGATGGGCGAGCAGGGCATGGACGGCGGGCGTCCACGGCCCGGTCGGACGCCGCACCGTCGCCCCGATCCGGACGGCGCCGCCGACGTTCCCGCCCGGCAGCCGCTCCCCGTCCAGCAGCAGCTCGCGCAGTTCGGCCAGGAAGGGACGGTCCGGTTCCAGCCAGTCGACGTCGTCCAACCGCTCGGGGGTCAGCCAACGCAGCGCGTCGTGTTCGGTGCCGGACGGCTCGCCGTCGACCAGCGTGCAGACCGCCACCCGCAGTTCCAACCGGCGTCCGCGGTCGACGCCCTCGACGGCGCCGGACAGCCAGCCGTCCACCCGGACGGCGCAGCCCAGTTCCTCGGTGATCTCCCTGGCCAGCGCGTCGTCCGGGGTTTCGCCGGGGTCCACCTTCCCGCCCGGGAACTCCCACCGTCCGGCTTCGGCGGCTGGGTAGCTGCGCCGGGCGGCCAGCACGCACCCATGCCGGACGATCGCCGCCCCCACCACGCTGATCACCCGCCGACCCTATCCAGCGACCGCCGTCCCAGCCGGATCGCGGTGCGCGCTGGACTTCGGGCTGGGGTGCTGGCCCGGGATGGGCAGTGGCGCGTTGTCGAGATAGCTCTTGGATGGAGAGGAACGTCGCCGATCTCGGGTTCTTACACGAGATCGGCGAGGTTTCCCCTTATCGGACGACGTTGTCGAGAACGCCGCACCCGGGGATGCGGGCTGGGCGTACCACACCGCCGCCGTTACGCCGCCTCTTCCTCATCCACCAGGCCGCCGGCGAACTGGGAGCGGTACAGGCGCTGGTAGGCGCCGTGGTGCTCCAGCAGGGCGTCATGCGAACCCTGCTCGACGATGGCGCCGTCCTCCATCACCAGGATGGTGTTGGCGTCGCGGATGGTGGAGAGCCGGTGGGCGATCACGAACGACGTCCGGCCGCCGCGCAGCGCGTTCATCGCGTTCTGCACCAGCAACTCGGTGCGGGTGTCCACCGACGACGTCGCCTCGTCCAGGATCAGGATGGCCGGGTCGGCGAGGAAGGCCCGGGCGATGGTGATCAGCTGCTTCTCGCCGGCCGACACGTTCGAACCTTCGTCATCGATCACCGTGTCGTAGCCGTCGGGCAGCGAGTGCACGAACCGGTCGACGTAGGTGGCCTCGGCGGCGGCCAGGATCTCGGCCTCGGTGGCGTCCGGACGGCCGTAGGCGATGTTGTCGCGGATGGTGCCGCCGAACAGCCAGGCGTCCTGCAGCACCATGCCGATGTTCGCCCGCAGTTCACGTCGCGGCACGTCGGTGATGTCGACGCCGTCGATGGTGATCCGGCCGGCGTCGGTGTCGTAGAACCGCATCAGCAGGTTGACCAGGGTGGTCTTGCCGGCCCCGGTCGGACCGACGACGGCGACGGTCGACCCGGGCTCGGCGACCAGCGACAGGTCGCTGATCAGGGGTTTCGCCGGATCGTAGGAGAACGCGACGTGTTCGAACTCGACTCGGCCCTGCAAGGGTTCGGGCAAGTGCCCGGCTGCGTCAGAAGTCTGCTCCTCGGCGTCCAGCACCTCGAAGACCCGCTCGGCCGAAGCGACACCCGACTGCAACAGGTTGGTCATCGAGGCCAGCTGGGTGATCGGCTGGGTGAACATCCGGGCGTACTGGATGAACGCCTGGACGGCGCCCAGCGTCATGGTGCCGGCCGCCACCCAGATGCCGCCGATCACCGCGATCGCGACGTAGCTGAGGTTCCCGATGAAGAACACGCAGGGCATGATGATGCCGCTGATGAACTGGGCCTTGAACGAGGCCTCGTACATCTCGTCGTTCTTCGCGGCGAAGCCGGCGGCCACCTCGCGCTGGCGTCCGAACACCTTGACCAGCGAATGCCCGGTGAAGGCCTCTTCGACGTGTCCGTTCAGTTCGCCGGTGGAGCGCCACATGTCGACGAACCGGCGCTGCGACCGCTTCATCACCTGCGCGGTGACCAGCGCGGTCAGCGGCACCGAGATCAGTACCACCAGGGCCAGCGGCGGCGACAGCCAGAGCATGATGGCGAGCACGCCGAGCACGGTGAAGATGTTGGTCAGCATCTGCGCCAGGGTCTGCTGCAGCGACTGGGCGATGTTGTCGATGTCGTTGGTCACCCGGCTGAGCAGTTCACCGCGCGGCTGCCGGTCGAAGTAGGTGATCGGCAGCCGGTTCAGCTTGGACGCCACCTGCTCGCGCATCCGGTACACGGTGCGCTGCACGATGTCGTTGATCAGGTAGCTGGCCCACCACAGCACCACGCCGGCGACCACGTACACCGCGAGGGCTTCCAGGATCACCGTGCCCAGCGCGGAGAAGTCGATGCCGCCGCCCAGGGCGCCGTCGAAGATCAGGTCGGTGCCGCGGGCCAGGATGACCGGGCCGAGCGAGTTGCCGAGCGTGGCGAGCGCCGAGATCACGATGACGAAGAGGATCAGGTTGCGTTCCGGCCGCATCATGCCGATCAGCCGCTTGGCTGAGGCGCCGAAGGTGACCGCCTTCTCGGCGGCACCCATCCCGCCCATCGGACCGTGGCCCATGCCGCGACGCGCCTGGGCGGCGTGCTCGGGACGGGCGTTCGCCTTGCGTGGGGCCTCGTTGGTTGCCTGCTGGCTCATGCTGCTGCCTCCTCGGCCTTGAACTGGGACGCGACGATCTCGGCGTAGGTGGGGCAGCCGGCGAGCAGTTCGTCGTGGGTGCCCTCGCCCACGATGCGCCCGTCGTCGAGCACCACGATGGTGTCGGCCTCACGGATGGTGGATACCCGCTGCGCCACGATCAGGACGCCGGCCTCAGCGGTCTCCCGAGCCAGTGCCGCCCGCAGCCGGGCGTCGGTGACCACGTCCAACGCCGAGAAGGAGTCGTCGAACACGTAGATGTCGGGCTTCTTCACCAGTGCCCGGGCGATGGACAGTCGTTGCCGCTGGCCGCCGGACACGTTGGTGCCGCCCTGCGCGATCGGGGCGTCCAACTGCTCCGGCATGGCCCGGACGAAGTCGGCCGCCTGCGCGGTTTCCAGGGCCGCCCACAGTTCGTCGTCGCTGGCGTCCGGTTTGCCGTAGCGCAGGTTGGACGCCACGGTGCCGGTGAACAGGTACGGCTTCTGCGGCACCAGCCCGATTCGCGACCAGAGCAGATCGGGGTCGAGGTCGCGGACGTCGACGCCGTCCACCTCGACCTGGCCGCCGGTGGCGTCGAACAACCGGGGGATCAGGCTGATCAGGGTGGTCTTGCCGGCTCCCGTGGAGCCGATGATGGCGGTTGTCTGACCCGGTCGCACGTGCAGGTTGATGTCGGTCAGCACTGGTTGCTCGGCGCCCGGGTACTTGAACTCGACGTCGCGCAACTCGATCCGACCGTGGGCGTCCACGGCACGCACCGGCTCGGACGGCGGCACCACCGACGAGTCGGTGTCGAGCACCTCCCCGATGCGGCGGGCGCTGACCACGGCGCGCGGCGCGATCATCAGCATCATCGTCGCCATCATGACGCTCATCAGGATGGTCATCAGGTACTGGATGAAGGCGAGCAGCTGGCCGGTCTGCATGTAACCCTCGGCGACCCGGAAGGCCCCGAACCAGGTGACCCCGATGGTCGACACGTTCATCACGAAGAAGACCGCGGGGAACAGGGTCATCATCCGGCGTCCGACCCGGGTGGCGGTGTCGGTGAGCTCGGCGTTGGCGACCGCGAACCGTTCGGTTTCGCGGGGCTCGGCGGTGAAAGCCCGGACCACCCGGAGGCCGGAGATCTGCTCGCGCAGCACCCGGTTGATGGTGTCGATCCGGACCTGCTGGGTGGCGAACAGCGGCATCATCTGGCTGACGATGGCGCCGATCAGGACGCCCATGATCACCACCGCCACCGCGATCGTCCAGGTGAGGCCGGGGTCTTCGCGCAGGGCCATGATTACGCCGCCGACCATCATGATCGGTGCCGCGACGATCATGAACGCCGTCATCATCACCAGCTGCTGAATCTGCTGGACGTCGTTGGTGGTGCGGGTGATCAGGCTGGGTGCGCCGAATTTGGCCACCTCGCGGGCGGAGAAGCTGAGGGTGCGGTCGAAGATCGCGGCGCGCAGGTCGCGTCCGAACGCCATCGCCGAGCGGGCGCCGAACCAGACCGCGCCGATCTGCGCCGCCATCTGGACGACGGTCACGCCGAGCATCAGGGCGCCGAGCTGCAGGATCAGCCCGGTGTCGCCGGTGGCGATGCCGTCGTCGACGATCCGGGCGTTCATGGTGGGCAGGTAGAGCGCGGCCGCGTTGGCTGCCAGCTGCAGCAGCACGACGAACGCGAGTGGCCCGTAGTAGGGCCGCAGATAGTCGCGCAGAATGCGGATCAGCATGAGGTGTCCTCGGTGGATTCGATGGCGATGCCATGCAGGATGAGGCGGGCGAGCTGACGGGGATCGGCGGCGTCCGGGTGGTCGTCGAACGGAATGACGGCCGCGAACGCCATCGCCGAGATCGCCCAGCAGGCGGTCGGCGTGCCGACGGTGAGCCGGTCGTCGAAGCGGGAGAGTACTCGGGTCATCGCCTCGTCGATGGCCAGATGGTAGTCGCGGTGCGGAGGCTTGGGCCGGTTGCCGTGCGGCTGGGAGCTGTGGCTGATCGCCGACATCAGCGACCGGATCTGCTGGATGCGGGCATGCAGAACCTTGACGATCCAGGCCACGGTGTCCTCCAGGCCGAGTTCCGCCGGGATCGCGTCGATCGCGGCGATCACCGGCTCCGGGGCCAGGCAGTCCTGCACCACGGCCTCGATCAGGTTCTGCTTGGTGCCGAAGGCGCGGAAGATCGTCCCCTCCGCCACCTCCGCGCATTCGGCGATCTGCCGGGTGGTGACGTTCAGTCCGTGCTCGAGCAGCAACGGACGGGTCGCCTCGATGAGCGCCCGCCGCCGCTCGTCCGGCGTCATCGGTTGTGCTCTGCTCACGAAGGACGAGTGTATGAGTGAGTACTCACTCATTCAAGCCCGGGTGGTGGGCGGATTGGGCCGGCTTCGGTGACTTCGCCCTGCTTCGGCTTCATTGACTCGGTTTCAACCACGGAAAGGACGCCGAACCAGGGCGAAGTCGCGTCGGGCAGGACGGTGCAAGGGTCGCGTCAGAGGTCGAGACCTTGTCGAGACCCTCGCCGCGCGAGGCTGATCTGCGTTCGCCAAGGCGTCCGGTTTGCCTCGGTGAGGTGCCTTTGGCACCCTGGGTCGCATGTGGAACTGACCTCTCGCCCTGCTCCTGCCCAGCGATCGAGGTTCCTCCATGTCCGCATCACTCTTCCTTTCCGGCGTCGCCGCCTCCTTCGGTGCGCGCCCGTTGTTCTCCGGTCTCGACCTGCGGCTGACGCCAGGCGATGTGACGGCGTTGGTCGGCCCGAACGGTGCCGGCAAGACCACGCTGCTGCGGATCGTCGCCGGACTGTATGCCCCGGACGCCGGCACGATCCGGTTCGCCCCGCCGGACGCCACCCTGGGCTACCTGCCCCAGGAGCCACCCGCGCCGGACGAGACGATCCTCGACTACGCCCGGCGGCGTACCGGGGTGGGGCCGGCTCAGGAGGCCTTCGAGGCCGCGGCGGCCGCACTGGCCGGCGAGGATGCGCCGTCCCCGGACCCTTTGGTCGGCGATCGGTCGCCCCGGACCTCGTCGTCATCCCCGGACCCTTCGTTATCCGTGCGGACGCCGAGGTCCCCGGACCCGGCGAGCGAGGGCCGGCTTTCCTCATCCCGACACTCCTCGTCATCCCCGTGTATGCCGTGGTCCCCGGACCCGGCCGACCGCTACGACCACGCCCTGGCCACCTGGTTGGCGCTCGGCGGTGCAGACCTCGACACCCGCTTGGCCGAGGTGCTGGCCGGTCTCGAGCTGGACGCCGACCTCGACCGTCCGCTCGGCAGTCTCTCCGGCGGACAGGCAGCCCGGGCCGGGTTGGCATCCATCCTGGTCAGCCGCTACGACCTGCTGCTGCTCGACGAGCCGACCAACAATCTGGACGCCCGCGGGTTGGCGGCGTTGACCGAGTTCGTCCGGGCGTTGCGGGCTCCGGTGCTGATCGCGTCCCATGACCGGGGCTTCCTGGACGCGGTGGCCACCTCGGTGCTGGAACTGGACGAGGTCCAGCAGCAGGTCAACCACTACACCGGCGGTTGGAGCGACTACCGCGCGGCCAAACAACTCGCCCGTGAGCAGGCCGAAGCGGCCTATGCCAGCTACACCGACACCCGCGACGCTCTCATCGAACAGGCCCGCCGCAAGACCGATTGGGCCCGAGCCGGACGCGCCGAGGCGGCCAAGCTCGGACCCGGCATGAAATTGGAGAAGAAGTACCGGGAGGATCGGGCCCGCCGGATGGACCAGCGCGCCGCCCGCGTCCGGGACGCCGTCGAACGCCTGGACGAGGTGGAGCAGCCGCGCAAGGAATGGCAGTTGCGCTACACGATCACCGAGGCCGCGCCGTCGTCCGAGGTGGTGCTCACCCTCGATCGGGTGCTGGCCCGCAACGGCGACTTCACCGTCGGCCCGGTCAGCGCCCAGGTGGTGCGCGGCGAGCGGGTGGCGCTGCTCGGCGACAACGGTTCGGGCAAGACCACCTTGCTGGAGGCGATCCTGGGTCACCGCCCGGTCGCCGACGGCCGGATCTCGTGGGGCACCCGGGTGGAGCTCGGCACGCTCGGTCAGGCCCGCAGCGAGATCGCCGGCGAGTGTCCGCTGCTGGACGCTGTCGCCGCCGCTCTCGGTGAGACCGATCGCGGCGCCGTCCGGACTCTGTTGGCGAAATTCGGCCTCGGTGCCGAGCATGTCGCCCGGCCTTGCGCGAGCCTGTCGCTGGGGGAGCGCACCCGGGCTTCGTTGGCCCTGCTGCAGGGGCGGGCGGTCAACGTCGTCGTCCTCGACGAGCCCACCAATCACCTGGACGCCGCCGCCATTGACCAGCTGCAGGACGCGCTGGCCGAATTCACCGGCACCCTGCTGATCGTCACCCACGACCTGACCCTGCTGGGCGCGCTCGGCCCGCTCACCCGTTGGCGGTTCATCCGGACGGCCGGGGATCGCGCCGAGGTCCGCGTGGATGCCGCCCTCGGCTCTAGCCCGCCGGCGATGTAGGCGGCCAGGTCGGTAAACGCCTGCTCAACCAGCGCCGGCGAGCAGCTTGCCCCGTCACCAGCGCGTCCAGGTGCCCGGTCGGTGTTGAGGGGGTTCACTGACTGGCATGACTGCCGTCCCGACGCCGACCGTGCCCGAGCCGGCCGGTGGCGACCAGGCGCTGGTGCTCGGTCGGCTCGGCGCGTTGCTGTTGGACGCGGGAATGTCGGTGACCGATGTGCGCGACACCCTCGACGACGTCCGGACGGCGGAGCTGCCCGAGGAGATCAGCATCGGCGTCCTGCCCGACCTGGTGATCGTCACCCGGCGCACGTCCGGCGCCGCCATGTTGCTGCCGCGAGCCCAGAGCGACCTGTCCTTCCGCCAGTCCGGACGGGTGGGTCGTCTGATCCGCGAACTGCGCACCGGAAGGACGCCGCTGTCGCAGGCCGATGCCCGGATCGAGGAGATCCGTGCCGAGGTCACCAGTCATCCGGTGGCTCGCTGGGCGTTCGGCAGCGTGCTGTCCGCAGGCGGGCTGGCGGTGCTGTTCCGCTGCCCGTGGTGGGCGATCCTGGTCAGCCTGATGATCGGCGGCCTGGTCGGGTTGCTGATCGTTCTGTTGCAGCGGGTGCGCGGCGCCGCAGCCTTGACCCCCTTCGTCGCCAGCCTGCTGTCCACGGCGCTGCTGGGTGTGGCTGCCACCCGGCTCGATCTCGGAGGGGTGCCGCTGCTGGCGGTCTGCGCGCCGATCGCCGTCCTGGTGCCCGGCGCGCTGATCACCAACGGGCTGCTCGAACTGACCGCGACAGACATTCTCACCGGCTCGGCACGACTTGTGTACGGCCTTGTCGTGCTTGCCTTCATGGCGGCGGGCATCGCGGCGGGTGCGGCCCTCACCGGCCTCCATCTGGACGCCGGCTCGGCCGCACTGGTCGGTAATGTGCCGCAGCTGGCGACCGACGCCACCGGCTGGGCCGCGCTGCCGCCGTTGTGGCTCTCCTGGGTGGGCATCCTCGTGCTGGGCATCGGCGTCGGGCTGGCGTTCGCGGCCGGCCCGGCGCTGACCGGGCTGATCGTGGCGTCGATGGCGCTCACCTACTCGCTGCTGGTGCTGCTCACCCCGCCGCTGGGCGGGATCGTGGCCACCGGTGCGACGTCCTGCGTGGTGCTGCTGCTGGCCCGCGTCCTGGAGCAGCGCACGCTCGCCGTCCCGACCACGGTGTCGTTCCTGCCGGCGTTCCTGCTCCTGGTGCCCGGCTCGGTGGCTCTGGTCGCGCTCGCCGCCGCCGACGTCGGTGCCCTGACGGCCGCGATGGCGACCTTCGCCAGCCTGTGCCTCGGCACCAAGCTCGGCTCGGTGCTGGGCGATCTGCTGCGCTGAGAGCCCGTTGGCCACTGATCTCGGACGGTTCCCTGTCCCAGGGGCGGGCCGCGTTCGACGCGGCCGCCGACCTGGTCGATCCGGACGCCGGCGGCGTCGATTCCGGCGCCCGGCGAGCGGACGGCGGGTGACGGCTGGCCACGGCGGGCTCACTCCGACAACGCCGATACAATCGCCCGGTGACCACGCCCGACGATGATGCTGCCCTGCCCGAACAGCTCCGCCTACGCCGCGAGAAGCGGGCCCGGCTGATCGAGGCCGGCAACGACCCGTACGCGATCAGCGTGGACCGGACGCACTCCGCGGCCGAGGTGCACGCCCAGTGGGGGCACCTCGAGACCGGTGCGGAGACCCAGGATGTGGTCGGTGTCGGCGGCCGGGTGGTGTTCGTCCGGAACACCGGCAAGCTTTGTTTCGCAACCCTGCAGGACGGCTTCACCGCGTCCGATTCGGGCACCCGGCTCCAGGTGATGATCTCGCTGGCCGAAGTGGGCGAGGAGCGGCTGGCCGACTGGAAGGCCGACGTCGATCTCGGCGACTTCGTCTTCGTCAAGGGCCGGGTGATCTCGTCGCGGCGCGGCGAGCTGTCGGTGCTGGCCAACGAGTGGCGGATGGCGTCCAAGGCGCTGCGGCCATTGCCGACCCTGCACAAGGGTCTCGGCGAGGAGACCCGGGTGCGGCAGCGTTACGTCGATCTGGTCGCCCGTCAGGAGGCCCGCGACATGGTGCGGACCCGGGCCGCGATCGTCGGCTCGATCCGGCAGACCCTGCGCGACCAGGGCTACCTCGAGGTGGAGACGCCGATTCTGCAGCTGGTGCACGGCGGGGCGGCGGCGCGTCCGTTCCACACCCAGCTGAACGCCTTCGACATCCCGATGACGCTGCGGATCGCGATCGAGCTCTACCTGAAGCGGGCCATCGTCGGCGGCGTCGACCGGGTCTACGAGATGGGCCGGATCTTCCGCAACGAGGGCGTCGACTCCTCGCATTCGCCCGAGTTCACCATGCTTGAGGCGTACCAGTCCTGGGGTGACCAGTTCACCATCGCCGCGATGACCCGCGACCTGATCGTCAACGCCGCCGCCGAACTCGGCGTCGACTCGGTGCAGACGCCGGCCGGCGAGGTGCAGCTGACCGGCGAGTGGACCTGGCTCAGTGTCTATCCGGGACTCTCGGACGCCGTCGGCGAGGAAATCACGCCGGACACCGCTCTGGAGCGCCTGCGTGCCATCGCGGATGCCCGCAGCGTCGAGTACGACCCGGCCTGGACCGACCAGAAGCTGGTGATGGAGCTGTTCGCCGAGATCGTCGAACCAACGCTGGTGCAGCCCACCTTTGTCAACGGCTACCCGGCGATCGCCCAGCCGCTGGCCCGGAACAATCCTGACGACCCGAGGCTGGTCGAGGCGTGGGACCTGATCATCGGCGGCGTCGAGCGCGGCACCGGCTTCTCCGAGCTGATCGACCCGGTGATCCAGCGGGACGTCCTGGTTGCCCAATCGCTGAAGGCTGCGGCCGGTGACCCCGAAGCCATGCAGCTGGATGAGGACTTCCTGCGCGCCCTGGAGTTCGGTGCCCCGCCGATGGGCGGCATGGGCCTCGGCATCGACCGCACCATCATGCTGTTCACCAGCGCTGGCATCCGCGAGACGATCCTGTTCCCCCTGCTCAAGCCCGAGGGATAGTTCTCCCCACTCGGTGCGTAGCCACCCAGCTAGGGAACACTGATCGTCGCGTCATCCCGGGCTCCGACCCGGGATCTCGGGCGGGAGAGATCCCGGATCAAGTCCGGGATGACGATGGATGGGCTTTGACCAGCGCTTCCCTGGCGATGACAGCAGGCAGGGGTCTCGACCCGCTCGACCCACGAGGTGGGCTTCGACCGACCAGGTGGGGCTTCGTCCGCAGTAACGGGGAGAAGCGCTACTTCCAGAGCGTGGCGATGCCGAATGCCGCCGCCATGCAGCCCATGCCGATCACTACGTTCCAACCGCCGAGGTCGCTCATGAAGGGGATCAGGTGGCCGGCGATGTAGTAGACCACCAGCCAGAGCACGCCGAATAGACCGACGGTGATGAAGGTGGGCGGCACCCAGCGCCGGCTTCCCGGCGCCGCCACTCGGCGCTGACGGTCCTTGCGGGCCTCGGCCGCAGCTTCCGCTGACGCCTGCTTCTTCTTGTCCGCTGCCTGCTTGCGGGTCTTCGGCTCGGGCATGGCGATGATCTTACCTTCCCGTCGTCGGGTAGCCCTACCCCGCCCTCGGAGAGGGACAGAGTTGCCGCAGCAGACCGGATTTCCCGCAATGCGCGAGAATGGCGCCATGGCGCGCATCCTGGTGATCGACAACTACGACTCGTTCGTCTACAACCTCGTCCAGTACCTGGCTCAGCTCGGTGCCGAGGTGGATGTCTGGCGCAACGACGATCCGAGGTTCAGCAGCGCCGACGACTGGGCCGACGGCTACGACGGCGTGCTGATCTCACCCGGACCGGGGACGCCGGAGTCGGCCGGGGTGTGCGTGGATGTGGTCCGCTCCCACGCCGGACGGCTGCCGATCTTCGGCGTTTGCCTGGGGCTGCAGTCGATCGCGGTCGCCTTCGGCGGCGTGGTCGGACGCGCGCCGGAACTGCTGCACGGAAAGACCTCCGAAGTGCTGCACGAGGGGGTCGGTGTGTTCGCCGGGCTGCCCAGTCCGCTGACCACCACCCGCTACCACTCGCTGGCCTTCGACCCGGCGACGGTGCCCGCCGAGCTCGAGGTGACGGCGGTGACGGCCTCCGGGGTGATCATGGCGGTGCGGCACCGCAGCCTGCCGGTCGAGTCGGTGCAGTTCCATCCGGAGTCGGTGCTTACCGAAGGCGGCTACCAGATGCTCGCGAATTGGCTCGCGGTCTGCGGGGACGCCGAGGCGCCGAAGCGGGCCGAGGGGCTCACGCCGTTGATGGCGCTGCGCTGAACAAGAGCCGTGCTGCGGTCGAGCCTGCTCGGTTCAGCAAGCTCAGCCCACAGGGGTTTCGACACGCTCACCCCCCGGGAGGGTTCGACACGCTACTAGCCGGACTTGGTGGGCGTCGGCGTCGGGGTGGGGGTAGGTGTAGGTGTGGGCGACGGAGTTGGGGGCTCCTTCGCCAGGACCAGCCGGATCGTCTGGCTGCGCTTGATTTCGTCTCCGGCCGCCGGGTTCTGCTGGAACACGTGCCCCTCGGGTTGCTCGGTCGTCTCCTGCTCGGTGAAGGTGACGTCGAAGCCCTCGCGGTCCGCCTGGGCCTGGGCGGCATTTCGGCTGAGTCCGTAGAAGTTCGGCACGATGCCTGTGCCGGGCACCACTGACAACACGATCGTGGTGTCCACGGTGACCGCAAGGCCTGGGCTGGGGTTGACGTTGGTCACCGTGTTGGGCTTGCCGGTCGTGTTGCCGGCGTCCGGCACCCGCTTGACGTTGCTGAAGTCCAGCGCCTTCAGTTCAGCCTCGGCCTTGGAGGCCGACATGCCGATCAGGTCGGTCGGGATCATCGCCTTCTTCGGGCCGACATTGACCTGGATGGTGACGGTGGTGCCTACTCGCACCTTGACTCCACCCGGCGGGTTCTGGTTCATCACTCGACCGACCGTGTCGTCATCGGGGCCGACGATTGGGTCGACGGCTACTTTCAGCTGGGCTTCGGCCAGCTGCTGTTCGGCCCAGTCCTGGCTGCGCTGCGTCACGTTGGGCACCTCGACCTGGGCGACAAAGGCGTCGGGGTTCATCAGGTAGTAGGTGCCGAAGCCCAGCCCGAGCACGGCCAGGAACGCGACCAGACCCCAGATCCACGGCCTGCGCCGTCGCTTCGGATCCTCGACGGCCCGCTGCGGAATGGTTCCGCTGTCGGTCGGCTCATCCGGAGAGCCGCCGGACGAGCCCAGCACCTGCGTCGTCGCCATCACGCTGGTCGGGGTCGGTTCCGGCACGGGCGCGACGGCTTGGACGGCCTGCCCGGCCAGCAGCCGGTTGATGTCCTCGCGCATCTCGGACGCGGTCTGGTAGCGCTGGCCGGCGTCCTTGGCGAGCGCCTTGAGCACGATGGTGTCCATGTCCGCGCTGATCATCGGATCGAGCTGGCTCGGCGGCACCGGTTGCTCGCGGACGTGCTGATACGCCACGGACACCGGTGAATCGCCGCGGAACGGGGGATGCCCGACCAACAGCTCGTACAGCAGGCAGCCGGCCGAGTAGATGTCGGAGCGGGCGTCCACGGTCTCGCCGCGGGCCTGTTCTGGCGACAGGTACTGCGCGGTGCCGATGACGGCCGCGGTCTGGGTCATCGTGGCCGAGGTGTCGGCGACGGCCCGCGCGATACCGAAGTCCATCACCTTGATCTGGCCGGCTCCGGTGAGCATCACGTTCGCCGGCTTGATGTCGCGGTGCACGATCCCGGCCCGGTGCGAGTAGGCCAGAGCGTCCAGCGCGCCGGCGGTGAACTCGAGCGCGCGTTCGGGCAGGATCTTGCGTCCGTCCCGCAGCAGTTCGCGCAGGGTGTGCCCCTCGACCAGCTCCATCACGATGTAGGGCACCGACACCCCGGTGTCGGGATCGGCTTCCTCGCCGGTGTCGTAGACGGCCACGATGTTGGGATGGTTCAGGCCCGCGGAGGCCTGTGCTTCACGGCGGAACCTGGCCTGGAAGGTGGGGTCGCCGGCCAGGTCGATGCGCAGCAGTTTGACCGCGACCTGCCGGCCGAGCCGGATGTCCCGGGCGCGGCGCACCTGCGCCATGCCGCCTCGACCCAGCAACGGACCGAGTTCGTAGCGGCCGCCCAGCATCCTGGGTTCGTCAGCCATGCCGTTGTCTCCTGTTCGTCGGAGTGGTGATTGTTGCCGGGGAGCGCCTCGCGGTCATCGGAGAGCCTCGATCACTGCCTTGGCGATCGGCGCCGCTACCCGTCCACCGGCGACATCGGTGGCCTCCATCTGGGCGTCCTGGACGAAGACGCAGACCGCCACCTCGGGATCATCCGCCCAGGAGATGAACCACGCGTACGGCGTCCGGATGTTGTCGGAGTTGGCCGTTCCAGTCTTGCCACCGACCGTAACCCCGGGGATCCGGGCCCGCCAGCCGGTGCCGTCGTTGACCACCCCGACCATCATCTGTCGCAGCTTGGCGGCGTTCGCTGCGCTGGTCGCCAGGCTTAGCTGTGAGGGTCGGGTCTGGCTCAGCACCTGCAGGTCGGCGGAACGCACCGACTCGACCAGGTAGGGCTGCATCACGACGCCGTCGTTGCGAACGGCGGCCGCCACCATGGCCATCTGGAGCGGCGTGGCGGCGACGTCGAAGCCGCCGATCGAGGACAGACCGGTCTGCGGCACGTCTACCACGTCCGGAAAGCGGCTGGCCACCGAACCGATATCGGACAGCGGCTTGGTGCCGAAGCCGAACTTCTCGGCTTGCTCGCGCAGCGCGTTGGCACCCAGCTTCACGCCGAGCCGGGCGAACGCCGCATTGCAGGACAGCGCCAGGGCGCGGGCCAGCGTCTGCTGATTGCCGCAGTTGCTGGCGATCACTCGGGTGGTGCCGGGCAGTTTGTATGCCGAGGAGTCCAGTTCGCTGTCCGGCTCGTAGCCGGCCTCCAGGGCCGCCGCGGACACCACCACCTTGAAGGTGGAGCCGGGCGGGTAAATCTCTCGGGTGGCCCGGTTGGACATCGGCTTGCCGGGGTCCTTGCTGAGCGCGCTCCAGGCCTTCTGCGAGCTGGCCAGCTGGTGGGTGGCCAGCTCGTTGGGATCGAAGGTCGGCGACGACACCAGAGCCAGGATCGCCCCGGTCTTCGGGTTGAGCGCCACCACGGCACCCTTGAGATCGCCGAGTGCGTCCGCGGCGGCCCGCTGCGCGCGGGCGTCCAGCGTGGTCTGCACGTTGGCGCCCTTGGGCTTGGCGCCGGTGGCCAGGTCGATCAGCCGGTTCACGAACTGCGAACTGTCGCTGCCCGACAACTGTCCGCCATAGCTCTGCTCCAGTTCGGACGAGCCGAAAAGGTAGGAGAAGTAGCCGGTGATCGGCGCGTACAGCTCGCCCTGCGGGTAGCGCCGCTGGAACTTGAACTGGTCCTTGGACGCCACCGTTTCGGCGACCGCGGTGTTGCCGACCATGATGGCGCCACGGTCCTGGGCGAAGGCGGCGTCGGTCACCCGGCGGTTCCGGGCATGGGCGTTCAACGAGTCCTGGCGGACCAGATAGCTGACTGTGACATTGACCAGCAGGGCCAGCGTCATCAGCATCGCCACCACCGTGACGCGACGGATCGGACCGTTCATGGCAGCCTCCCGCCCGGCCGGGTGTCGTCGTCCGCGGACGCCGGGACGTCCGTGGAAGGGATCGCCGCGGTGGACTCGTCTGCACCGGACGGCGTCGGGACGGCGACGGTGAGCTCATCGGGCCCGGACGGGGCGGGGATCGCGGTGGTGGGTTCGTCCGCACCGGACGGCGTCGGGACGGCGACGGTGAGCTCATCGGGCCCGGACGGCGTCGGGATCGCCGTGGTCGGCTCGTCCGCGCTGACCGGCGTCCGGACCGGGACGGTGACCGCTGACGCGGCGGTCGGCACCGGCTGAGGGGTGGGCGGACGGCTTGATGGCGTGCTGATCACCTGGGTCGTGTCGTGGGCCAGGGACTGCAGCGGTTCCGCGGCGGGCGGGCTGGGCCGGCGCACCCGGTGGGTGACCACCATCAGCAGCGCGATCATCGTGTAGTTGGCGATCAGCGACGAGCCGCCCTGGGAGAGGAACGGGGTGGTCAGGCCGGTCAACGGCAACAACCGGGTGACGCCGCCGATGATGGCGAACACCTGCAGGGCGAAGACGAACGAGAAACCGGCAGCGAGCAGCTTGCTGAACGGATCGTTCGAGGTCAGCGCGGCGCGCAGGCCACGCATCACGATCACCCCGTAGAGCACGACGATCGCCATCAACCCGGCCACCCCGAGTTCCTCGCCGAGCGCCGCGGCAATGAAGTCATTCTTGGCCAGCGGGGTCAGATTGGGCCGGCCCAGCCCGAGACCGGTGCCGAACAGCCCGCCCCAGGCCATGCCGAACTGGCCTTGGATGATCTGGTAGTTCTGGTCCCAGTTCGAGAACGGGTCGAGCCAGGCCGCCACCCGGACTTGGACGTGGCTGTAGAACAGCCCGGCCAGGACGGCGCCGGCGGCGAACAGCACGGCGCCGAGGATCGGCCAGCTGGGCCGTTCGGTCGCGACGTACAGCATCATCACGAACAACCCGAAGAACAGCAGCGAGGTGCCCAGGTCCTTCTGGTAGACCAACACGGCCAGGCTGGCCAGCCACATCACGATGATCGGGCCGAGATCCCGGGGGCGGGGCAGGTCGATGCCGAGGATGCGGGCACCGGCCAGCGCCAGCACCTCGCGCTTCTCGACCAGGTAGGACGCGAACGCGACGGTCAGCACGATCTTGGCCAGCTCGGCGGGCTGGAAGCTGTAGGGACCGATCTTGATCCAGATCCGGGCGCCGTGGTTCTCGAAGCCGATCAGCGGAAGCAACGGCATCATCAGGATCAGCATGCCGGCCAGGAACGTCAGATAAGGGAAGCGCTGCAGGACATGGTGGTCGCGCAGCAGTACCAGCACCAGGATGAACACCGCGACCGAAATGGCCGTCCAGGTGAGCTGCAGCTCGGCCGAGTGAGTCCGCTCGGCACCACCCAGGTCGAGCCGGTTGATCATCATCAGGCCCAGGCCGTTGAGCAGGTAGACCAACGGGAACAGCAGGGGATCGGCGTAGGGAATGCGCCACCGGATGACGAGATGGGCGACCAGGCCGATCAACACGTAGCAGCCCACACCCCAGTACCAGCCGTTGGGCAGCTTGCCGGACACGTTGACGTTCACCAACGCAAATCCAGTCACGGCGACCAACATGCCCATTAGGAGCATCACCAGTTCGACACCACGCCGCTTGCGGAAGACGACGACATCGCCCATGGTCAACATTCCCCCGGTGGCTGGGCGGTCGGTGCGACGCTGGGCGAGGGCGTGCCGGACGGGGAAGGGGAGCCGGCCGCGGGGGACGGGGTCGGGCTCGACGGGCTCGATGGGCTTGGCGAAGCGGTGGCGCGCGCGCGGTCCTCGCGTTGGTCGATGCACTGCTGCGCCTTCGCCCGCAGCTGGTCGGTGGTCGCGTGGGCACGCTCCATATCGGGCACGACGATCCCGCCGCGCACCTGCTCCTGATAGAAGAGCGGCAGATCACTGACATGGGTGTTGTGCACTTCGAGCACCGTGCTCAGCGGGAAGCCCAGCACGGTGTCCGGGACGCCGCGGAACACCGCGACCAGGTCGTTGTCCTCTCCCACGTAGTACTTGGTCTGGGTGAACGAGTACCAGCCGAACAGCCCGCCGCCGATCACCAGCACCGGCAATACGATGCCCAGCACCACCTTCACCCAGGCCGCCCTCCGCCCGCGGGTGGTCGGCTGATAGCGCTCCCTTTCGGTGAGCGTCCGGGGCCCGGCGTCGTCGGGTTGCTCGCCCTCCAGCGGCAGCGGCCGGGTGTCCTCGGTCGTGTCGGTCGCCGATTCCAGGTCGAGCTCGGTGGCCGCACCGAGCACCGCCGCTGCGCCCGGTTCGCCGTCGGAGACGACGTCGGCGAGAATGATGGTGATGTTGTCCAGGCCGCCCTCGGCGTACGCGATCCGGATCAGTTCCTCGACGACTTGGCTCGGATCCGCACCGCCCACCACCTGCTCGATGGCGGCGTCGGTCACCATGCCGCACAGGCCGTCGGAACAGATCAGGTAGCGGTCACCGGCCTTGACGTCCGACATCTCCAGGTCGGGCTGATGGTTGGACTGGCCGTTGAGAACCTTCAGAATCAGCGACCGGTGCGGATGCACCAGTGCTTCGGCCTCGGTGATCCGGCCGTCGTCCACCAGCGTCTGCACCCAGGAGTGGTCGCGGGTGATCCGCTCGAAGTGGCCGTCGCGCAGCCGGTAGCCCCGTGAGTCGCCGATATTGGCGACGGCGAGCCGCTCACCGTCGAAGAGCAGTCCGCAGACCGTGGTGCCCATGCCGTCCAGTGACGGATCGTCCGCGACCAGTTCGCGGATCCGTTCGTTGGCCCGCCCGATCGCGCTGGCGGCGACCTCCACCATGTCTGCCTCGCGGAAGTCGCCGTCCGATTCGCGCAGCTCGTTGATCGCCACGGCGGACGCCAGGTCGCCGGCTGCCGCGCCGCCCATGCCGTCGGCGACCATCAGCATGGTCGGTGACACGTAGGCCGAATCCTGGTTGTTCTTGCGGACGAGGCCGACTTCGGAGCGGGCCACGTAGGACAACGTGAGCGTCATGGCTACTTCTCCACCACCATCAGCGTGCGCCCGATGCGCAGCGTGTCGGCGGTGCCGAACGACGTGGTGGAGGTGATCCGTTCATTGTTGACGTAGGTGCCGTTGGTGGAGCCGAGGTCCTCCACGACATAGCCGTCGTCGGTGCGGACGATCTGGGCGTGCCGCGTCGAGACGTAGTCGTCGTCCAGGATCAGCTGGCAATCGGCGGCCCGGCCGATCTTGACGGCCTCTCCGAGCTGGAGGCTGAGGCCTTCCTGCTTGCCGCGAGTGATCCGCAGCCGGCTCGGAAGCTTTTTGGCGGGGCGGGAGGCCGTGCGTTTCTGCTTCTTCAGTTCATTGACCGGACGTAGCTCTCCGGCGTCGCCGGTGGCCAGCTTGCGGCCGAACATGTCCGTGCGGATGACATTGCCGACGAACAGCACGAACAGCCACAACAGCGCCAGGAACAGCAGCTTCAGCGCGAGAACGACGAGATCAGACATCGGAGCCCGGCGAGGTGATTGACATGCGGGTGGATCCGATCTCGATCCGGCTGCCCGGGGTGAGATCGGCATGGCGGACGCGCTGGCCGTCGATCACGATGCCATTGGTGGAGCCTAGGTCCTCAATGGCGATCTGCTGCTGTTCGCCCTCGCCCTGCACGACGATCCGGGCGTGTTTGCGGGAGACTCCCGGGTCGTTGATTCGCAGATCGGCCTCGGTGCCGCGTCCGATCACCAGGCCGGGTGGATTGAGCGGGTGCCGGACGCCGTTCACCTCCAGCACCAGGCTGGCCCGACGGATCTGGGTTGTGGAGGCGTCCGAACCGTCGACGCCGGCGACCGCGGCGCTCTGCACGGTGAACCGCCCGGTGGGCAGGCTGGCGTCGAGTTCGTAGTCGATGGTCACCGGGCCGTTGAAGATGTAGCCGTTGTCGGCGGCGTATTCGTTGAGCTGCGGGATGACCTCGGAGTTGAGCATCTTCGAATAGGGCGCGAGTCGGTCGTGGTCATGCCGGGAGAGCTGGATGGTGAAGTCGTTAGGCACCAGCCGGCGCTCGCGGGTGAGCAGCTTCGCCTCGGCGTCGAGTTCGCGTTGCAGCCGGGCGGTGATCTCGACCGGCTGGACGTCGCCTTTGAACGCGCGCGCGAAGACGCCGTTGACGGCGCCCTCCAGCTTTTTTTCGACGCGATCGAAGACTCCCATGCGGAACAGAGTAGTGGAATGGTCCGCGGCGAAGCTCGCCGCGGTGGTCGGGGTCTGCAGCACGGGTCGAGGCATCCCGGACATGGCCCGGGCGGCCGCGACCGCGCGCCCGCGGCTGCGGGGTGGCGTCCGCTTGGTCAAGGGCACCCGCGGCGCTGTGCTAATCTCTTCCGGGTCGCCTTGAGCGGCACGCGCGAGTGGCGGAATGGCAGACGCGCACGGTTCAGGTCCGTGTGTCCGAAAGGACGTGGAGGTTCAACTCCTCTCTCGCGCACCGAGCGAAAGGCCTCTGGCTAGGGATTTTCCCAAAGCCAGAGGCCTTTCGTCAGGTTCGGCGCCGGTAGCCGGGTCCGCCAGCCGGGGAGCGGCAGCACCTCCGGACTTCCGCCCGCGACCGCGGGCGGATCAGCTCGCCCAGCAGAGCCGGGTCAGTAGCACCTCGTCGGCGGGAGCGTCGACCACGACGGTCACGATCCCTGCGCCGGTGAGGGTGACGGTCTCCGGTACCTGCTGGCCGGCGGTGACCGACTGGGTGGCGACCTGGGTCCTGGCCGCGTCGTAGGCGGTTGCCGTCGGCGCCTGGGCGAAGTGCGCCAGGGTGAGGTCGACCCGTGAAACCGGCTGGGCGAACGACAGGATCGACGAGTGGTACAGATGCAGCCCGGTGATGCCACCCCAGGTGGTCACCTGGGTGTCGGGCATCGGAGCGTTCAGGTCACTGGTCTCGATCGTGACCGGACCTACCACGCGCGGATTTGCGTCTTTGTCGGCGACTGCGAAGTCGACGCACTCGTCCGGCGGCTCGCAGTTGCGGACCACCAGGCCTTCGATGGTGCCGACCAGCTCACCCTCGCCGCCCTTCTCGCTCGGCTCAAAAGCGAACCGATAGGCTGCTGTTACCTGCGCGCTGGTCAGCTCCGGCTCCCTCGACCGGACCAGCCGGCCACACAGCCGTCCCTCGAGCACACCGACGTCGCCGCACTGCTGACCGCCGTTGAAGGCGGGCTCTCGGTGTGTGCCCTCGTTGGTCATGCCCGACAGCCGGCCGGTCACGACCCCAACCGAGGTTCGCCACTGGAAGGTGCCGGTATGCAGGCCCCGGCGCAGTCCGGAAGCGTCGACAAAGACGGTGGTCAGGTCACGGATCGTGAGGCGACCATCGAATAGTCCACCGACCTTCGAATCGCAGTCGTGACTGGATACCTCCGCGCGGATCGCATGGCTCGCGACCAGCGTCCGGCAGTCGAACGTACGGCAGTCGTGGCCGTCCGCGTCGAGTATCAGCAACTCACCCTTGACGTTCTTGGACAGTTCGTCCAGGCAGAGCACGGCTCTGGCCAGTTCGTCCGGCCGTACGTCGCACACGCTGAATGCCATCATCGGTTCCTTTCACCGGCGGTCCGCCCGATCGGACCTGGATGTGTGGAAGTACCGTTCGTGGCGTCGGTTGATACACGTTCGGTGACGAGTGAGCGCGACGTCGCTCGGAGCCCGTTCCGGCCCGAACCTCAGGGAGCGGGTGCCATCGCCTCCAGCAGCGCCTCCGGGCTCGCTGGTAGCGGCCCTTGCCGTCGACGGCGGCAGGTCCAGCAGGGATGCCGCTTCGGCGAGCGTGAAGCCGTCCCAGTGGACGAGTCGGACGAGTTCAGCCAGGTCGCCGTCGAGCCTGTCGATGGCGTCCCTGAGTGCGAGGCCCTGGTCCGCAGGTGGGGCACTGCGCGCGTGCAGCGTGGCCCGGAGGCGATCCGCGAGCCGCGAGCGACGAATGGACCCTCGTTGCGCGTGCAGCAGCACGTTGCGGGCAATTCCGAACAACCACATCCGCGCCTCTTCCGCAGCAGTCGGGAGTGCGTCGACCCGCGTCCAGGCGATCGCCATCACTTCGGCAACCGCGTCCGCCGCGTCCTCCGGGTCGAGGCGTCGAAGGAAGTAGCGCAGCAGGTCGTCCGAACACTCGTGCAGCGCCACTGTGAGCCTTCTGCGGGCGTCGCTCATGAGCAGATCACCTGGCCGCTCATGGTCGTTCCCTCCGGCCATGACAGGCCATGCGCGGCCATTGCCTTGTCGACTCGCATGGTGACCGCCCAGCTGAGACCGAGCTGGTAGGCGTCGTCGTCGGTCAGCGGATTCTGTGGGTAGTCCACATGCTTGGCGCCGTTGACGACGTCCGCATCGCTGAACGTGGCATTGGCAAGCGTGTCCCGAACCACCTGCTCCACCTCGGGCGAGGCGCCTTGCAGGTTTCCCCTCCGGTACTCGCACCGTGCGCCACTGGGCAGCTGGAACGCGACCGCCAGGTAGGGATCCTCCTGTGCCCACCGATCCCACACGCCCGCTGCAGCGGCGGCCACGCCGGCACCGCTGAGGGTCACAGCCGCCACCACGGTCGCCGCGATCGGCCGGGCGTATCGACGCCGGCGCCGGGGCGCCGACTCCTCGACCAGCGCCGCGAGCAGCTCCCGCTCACGGCTGGTCAGTTCGCCGGCGGGATCGCATCCGCTCACCCATCGGTCCCATTCGTCGGTCTGCATGGTGTCCTCCGCTCCTGAGATGTCTCACCCTGGACATTCCCGCGACCGGCCGATTCGTCCACTCCGATCTTGTTCCGTGCCGATCTCACTCGGCAATCAGGCGGTCATGTCGCCGATGCAGATCGGAAGTCACCCGTGGTGGATGAGGGCGGGTGGGGGCCGCCGAGTTGTCGGGCCAAGCTGAGAGGCAGTTCGATCCATCATCCCCTTCCTTCCTCTCCCGGCAGGAGCCTTTACATGCAGAAGCCGCTCGCTGGCCTCACCCGGCAGAACGTCGGACGCGAGGTCCTGGCCGGAGTCACCCTGCTCGCGATCGCCGTTCCGTTGAACATCGGCTATGCGCAGATCGCCGGCCTGCCCGCGACGGCGGGGCTGTATGCGCTGGTACTGCCGACCGTGGTCTATGCCCTGGTCGTGTCGTCACGGCAGGTGGTGGCCTCGCCCGATGCGGCAGCCGCCGCGTTGGTGGCGAGTTCCGTCGGTGGGCTGGCGGCCGCCGGCAGCGCCGACTACGCCACCATGGCGATGGCCCAGGCGATCATCTGCGGCGTCATGTTCATCCTGCTGTCGGTGTTCAAGCTGGGCTTCCTGGCCAATTTCCTTTCCAAGCCGATCCTGGTCGGCTTCGTCGGCGGCCTGGCCCTCGACATCCTGGTCAGCCAGGTCGCCAAGATGCTCGGGGTCAAGATCGACTCCGGTGGCGAGTTCGTCGAGAAGCTCACCGATCTGATCGCCGGGCTGGGGACGGTCAATCCCTGGTCGCTGCTGATCTCGGTGTGCGCGCTCGCCATCCTGCTGGTCGGACGCCGCCTGCTCGCCGCCGTGCCGTGGGCGTTGATCGTGCTGGTGGCGGCCACGGTCACCGTCATGGTGACGCCGGCCGTCGAGGCCGGGGTCGCCGTCCTCGGTGAGGTGCCGGCGGGGCCGCCGACCCTCACCTGGCCGACCACCCTGAGCCTGGCCCAGTGGCTCGCGCTGGTGCCGTCCGCGATGGCGCTCACCCTGGTGACCACCGCGGAGGGCCTGCTGGTCGCCCGCTCCTACGCCGAGAAGCGGCGCTACCCGGACGACGCCAACCGGGATCTGCTGGCCTTCGGCGTCGGGAATGTGGCCGCCGGCATGAGCGGGTCGTTCTCCGTCGGCTCCTCGACGTCCCGGACGGCGGCGATGGACCAGGCCGGATCCCGCACCCAGCTGCCGTCGATGGTCCTCGCCGTCGGGACGCTGCTGCTGCTGTTGTTCGGCACGGCCCTGCTGGCCGACATCCCGTCCCCGGCGATCGGCGCGATCGTGGGGGTGGCGGTCCTGCCCCTGCTCGGCATCCCGGAGTTCAAGGAGCTCTGGAAGCTGGACCGCTTCGAGTTCTGGATCGCGGCGGTCTGCTTCCTGGTGACCCTCTTCGTCGGCTCGATCATGGGCATCCTGGTCGCTTTCGTGCTGGCGATGATCAACATGGCCAAGCGGGCCGCCTCGCCGGCGATCGACGTCCTCGCCAGCAACGACACACCGTCCGGCTCGCTGCTGGTCGCGGCACCGGTGGGCACCAGCACCGCACCCGGCGTCGTCGTCGTCCGGATGGCGGCACCGTTGTTCTTCGCCAACGGCAACGTCTTCTCCACGGCCGTGAAGAACGCGGTCACCGCAGTGGACGGCAGCCAGCCGGTGCGTCACCTGGTCATCGACATGGAAGCCGTCACCGACGTCGATGTGACCGCCGCCGAGGCGTTCGAGGGCCTGCGGGACTGGCTCGACTCGCACCAGGTCGAGCTTTCGTTCAGCCGCGTCCGGGCGGAGGCCCGGGACCGGCTCAGCCGGCTCGACATCGTCCAGGACGAGCGCATCTTCGGCACCAACCGGGACGCCCTCGCCGCTCTTGCCGCAGGCGCCCCCGCGGCCAACGACGACTAGATCGAGGAGTTCGCCATGGGTTCTGTCATCGGTGCGATCCTGCCGCTCGCGCTCGGCATCGCGATCAGCCCGATCCCGATCATCGCGGCCATCCTGATGCTGCTCTCGCCCAAAGCGCGGGTCACCAGCGTCGGGTTCATGCTGGGCTGGGTGATCGGCATCGTGGTCGGCGTCAGCGTGTTCACCGCGTTGTCGTCGGGGCTGTCCGGATCGGACGAGAACGCGTCCCAGCCCGTCAAGGGAGTCATCCAGCTGATCTTGGGCGGCCTGCTGTGGTGGCTGGCGCTCAGTCAGTGGCGCAAGCGGCCACGTCCGGGTGAAGACCCGGTGATGCCGAAGTGGATGCAGGCGATCGACACAATCTCTTTCCCGATGGCCTTCGGCCTCGGCTTCCTGCTCGCTGCGGTCAACCCGAAGAACCTGCTGATGGCCGCCGGAGCCGGCACCGAGATCGGTGGCGCCGGGCTGAGCGGCGGGAACATCGCCGTCGTCATCGTGGTCTTCACCCTGATCGCCGGATCGACCGTGCTGATTCCGGTGATCGGGTACCTGGTCGCCGCCGACCGGATGCGCGAGCCGCTGGACACCCTGCGCGGCTTCCTCTCCAAGGAGAATGCGGTGATCATGGCCGTCCTGCTGCTGGTCATCGGGACATCCGTGATCGGCAAGGGCATCGGCAGCTTCTAACGGATAGCGGAGCAAGGTCTCGACAAGCTCGACCAACGATGGGACGAAAAGAACCGTCCCCGGCGTACCGGGGACGGTTCTCAAGGGTCTCGACAAGCTTGACCAGCGTGCCTAGCTCACTTGGCGGCTTGGGATTCCCACCAGGGCTTCTGGGTGTCGACCAGGGCCATGAAGCGCTCGAAGCGCTCCTGCATCAGCTTGGTGCCGTCCGCGGTGGGCTCGACCGTGGTGGTCGTGGTGCCCATCGCCTCGGACGCCTCGGTCAGGTTGGCGAACCGGCCGATGCCGACCGCCGCCACCATGGCGACGCCGAGGGCGCCGCCCTCGCCACCGACCGGGATCTGGATCGGCTTGCCCATGGTGTCGGCGAACAGCTGCGGCCAGATGTCCGACTGGGTGACGCCGCCGACGACGCGGATGTCCTCCACCGCGAACGCGTCGACCAGCGGATCGCAATGGATCCGGTGGTTGAAGGCAATGCCCTCGTAGATGCCGCGCAGCAGGTGTCCGCGCTTGTGCCAGGCCCGCAGCCCTGACACCGACGCCGAGGCGTCGATGCCCATCGGGTTGCCGTACAGGAATGGCAGGAAGGTGACCGGGTCGTCCAGCCCGACCTCGCCGACCTCGCGGTCGATGAAGCCGTACGGGTTCAGCCCGGCCCGGCGGGCGGCGTCCATCTCGGCCGTGCACAGCGTGGTGACGAACCATTCCAGGTTCGCCGAACTGGCCGGCGAGATGGACATGTTCATCCAGGTGTTGTGTTCGACGAACGCCCGGCAGAACCAGGTGTCGCCGGTCACCGGACGGTCCGAGATCACTTCGTTGATGCTCCAGGTTCCGGCCATCACAGCCAGCTGGCCGGGATTCACCGCGCCCGCACCGATCGCCCCGGCGTCCACGTCGTGCATGCCGGCGATCACCGGCAGCCCCTCGGGCAGCCCGGTCGCCAGATGTGCCAGCCGGCTCACGCTGCCGACGATGTCGCCCGGCGCCGAGATCGGCGGGGCCTTCCCTTCGAGCTCCTCCAGGCCGTACAGGATGAACGCCTCGGGCGAGTACTCCTGGGTATGCACGTCGGTGAAGGCAGTGCTGGCCTCGGTCAGATCGGTCCCGAACGAGCCGGTCAGCATCCCGCGCAGGAAGTCCTTCGCCGACAGGAACCAACGCGCCTTCTCCAGAGACTCGGGCTCGTTCTCCTTCAGCCAGGCCAGCACAACGCCGGGGGAGGCCGGGCCGACCCGCTGGCCGGTGACCCGGAGCAGGTCGTCGCCGACCGACTCATTGAGCCGGGCGGCGGTCTGGATGGCGCGTGAGTCGAGCGACAGGATGCCCGGACGGACCTGGTCGCCGTTCTCGTCGATCAGCCAGGCACCGTCGCCGTGGCAGCCGACGCCGATCACCGAGAGGCTTTCGCCGGCGGCGTCCACCTGCTCGACCAGGTCGCGCAGCATCTTGCTGAACAGCTCCCAGAAGTCGCGGCCGTCACGCTCGACCCAGTACGGCTTCGGCATGTCCTGAATGGACGCCTCGCGCGCCCGGAAGCGCGGCTTTCCAGTGTCGTCGAATGCGACGACCTTCATTCCGGTGAGGCCGAGGTCAACTCCGACGATCAGGCCTTGTCCGCTCATGCTTTCTCCTTCTGCGGGATGAAACGGGTGAGGTAATGGTGGTAGGCGGCGATCTCGGCCTCGCGGCGGTCGTCCGTCCACTCCAGGACGCGGGCGCAGACGTCCGCGACCGGTTCGATGACCCGCTGTCCCAGGTCGTTCTCCAGCCCGATCATCGTGCGCCGGGCGATCACGTCGGCGAGCCGGTAGGCGTGCTCGTGGATGATCGCCCACTCGACCTCGCCGACCGTGAGGCCGAACTCGTCGTCGATGACCTCACGGCGCTCGTCCGAACTGGTCACGAAGGCCACCACGTCCGGCGCGATGCTGCCGTACTGGGCCACGAACCGGTCGATGGTGACCTTCGGCAGATCCGATCCGGCGATGCCGGCGCGGATCTTCGCCGCGTCCGGCTGGCCGCCGCCGGGCAGCGGCAGCTTGTGGGTGACGCTCTTGCGCTTCAGCCCGAACCGCTTCATCAGCAGGTCGGCGAAGTCTTCGCCGACTTGGCGGAAGGTGGTCAGTTTGCCGCCGACCAGGGTGTACAGGCCGTCCGAGCCGGGCAGTTGCCGGATGTCGTGCCGGCGGGTGATGTCGGCGACGTTGTTCGCGTCCACGTAGGGCAGCGGACGCACCCCGGTGTAGGAGTAGTGCACGTCGTCGATGCTCAGGTTCGCACCCGGCAGCACCTTGTTGGTCTCGTGCAGGATGTACTCGTACTCGTCGGGGGTGGCGGACGCCATGTCGAGGTCGTCTTCGAACCGGATGTCGGTGCTGCCCAGCAGGTAGCGGTCCATCCACGGGATCACCATCATCGGGCGGGCGTCTTCGGACTCGTAGTAGAAGGCGTCCTTCGGTGCGCCGGGGAACGGGTCGACGACCAGGTGGGTGCCCTTGGTGCCGCCGTTCATCCGGGGCAGCTTCAGCTCCTCGGCGTTGCTCCAGACGTCATCGATCCACGGCCCGGCCGCGTTCACCACCGCGGACGCGGGCACCGTGTGGTCGCCGCCGCCGATCTCGTCGTGGAAGTCGACCGAGACGACCTTGCCGTTGCGGACGTTGAGCTTGGTCGCCCGGCAGTGGGTGAGCACCTGGGCGCCGGCGCGGATCGCGGCCTCGGTGATCTCCCAGCTGAGCCGCTCGGCGTAGTTCACCTGGGCGTCGGAGTAGATCGCGCCGCCGGTCAGGCCCTCCGGGTTCAGCCCCGGCTCGCGCTGCAGCAGCTTGTCGCGGGTGAACATCGAGAACCGCTGCAGCGATTTGTCGAAGCTGAGCGCCTCGTAGGCGACCATGCCGAGCCCGAGGACCGCGGGCGAGTGTGCGTTCTCCTTGTAGAAGGGGATGATGAAGCGCAGTTCCTTCACCAGGTGCGGCGCAGCCTGCAGCAGCCACTCGCGTTCGCGCAGCGACTCGCGGACCAGCGGGACGTCGTACTTCTCCAGGTATTTGAGGCCGCCGTGGATCATCTTGCTCGACCACGACGACGTCCCAGAACCGATGTCACCCTTCTCGAGCACCAGCACCCGCAGGCCGCGCAGCGCGGCCTCCCAGGCGATTCCGGCGCCATTGACTCCGCCGCCGACGATAACGACGTCGAAACCGGAGCGGGTTCGTTCGATGCGGTCCGCACGGCGTTGCGTGGGACTCTGACTCACAGCTGCCTCCTTGCAGGTGTTCAGGGTGCCCCGACCTTAGGGGCGGGGTTGAAGGTATGGCAAGAACCCTAGTGCCCGCCGTGGACATCGGGTCGCCGCGGCAGCAGGCTGCTCCGGCGAATCAGTCCAACCACCGCTGGTTGAGCTTGTCGAAACCCCTTGCCGACTCCGTATCGCCGGAGGTCTCGACCCGCTCGACCGACGATGATCGGCGCCGACCTACTTCTGCGGCTCGAGGATGTCCACCATGGTGTCGATCACCTTGCCGGCATATGTGCGGCCGTCCGGCAGCTTCGACTCGTAGTCGAAGTAGTGCTCCTTGATGTTGTGGTTGTACGGGCCGAGTTCGATCATGGTGATCTTTCCGTCGCGCATCGCCTCGTTCCACGGCGACGCCTTGGCGATCGGCCAGCGTCCGGCGAACAGCAGCTTGCCGGAGGCCTGCAGGAAGTCCTTGGTGCCGTACAGGTGCCAGACGTGTTCGACCCGGGCCAGTGCGATGTCGTCGGACAGCATGCCGCCCAGCGACAGCAGCGACGTCCGCAGGCCCATGGCCTGCAGATACCAGGTGGCGCCCAGCGCGATCTGTCCGCCGCCGCTCCAACCGAGCAGCACCACCTCGTCCGCCCGGCCCGGACGGTGGCCGTGCCGCACCAGCGAGCGATGGATCTCGCCGGCGGTGCCCATGTTGTAGGTGGGGCCGTAGCGCCGGTCGGCGCAGACGAACAGCTGCAGCAGGTTGCGGATATTGATCAGCACCGCCAGGGCGGCGTTGGGATTCTTCATCCGGACCTGGTCGAGCCAACGCCACAGCCGTCCCAGCACCCGTTCCGCGGTGAGCCCGCGGTTGTCCACCGCATAGGGGAAGACGTCGTCGATCACGACGTGGTCCGGCAACCGCCGCTTCAGGTCCTCGACGAACGGCACCTCCTCCTCGGGGACGTCCTTGGCCGCGATGGCACCGATGCCGGACAGATAGACCACGAACTTCCGCGGCTGCGCGTCGTCGACACCGGGCTCGGCCTCGGTGTGGGTAGCCGCGGTGAGCTCAGCATCGGTATCGGGCTCCTCCACCTCTCGAGTGGCCCACCAGTGCAGTGACTCCAGGGGTGCAAGCACCATCGCCACCACCACGAGCGCGAGGATGAGGATCAGCAGGTCGTCGATGATCATGCCGACACCTCCGAGGCGATCATCGGGCTGCCGTTCAGCACGTCGGAGCCCGAGACCCGAATCGGCCGTCCGGTCACCCGGTAGAACCACAGGGCGAGCGCGCGGGAGAACCACGGTGCGCACACGGTGGACAGCACCTGCATGACCAGCCAGGACGCCGCCACCATCGCCAATGCCGTCCAGCGTCCGACGCCGAAGATGCCGGCGGTGGCCGCCCACAGCACGATTGCGCTCCACGCCGACAGGAACCGGTTGATCGCGGTGCCCATGTAGGGGATGAGTACCAGGAAGCCCCAGATCTGGGGGGCGGTGGAGATCAGGACGCCGGAGAGCACGAGCAGATAGGGGATTTGCTCGCCGCTGATCAGCGAGCCGAGCGCCCACAACACCACCGACTCGACGACGTGCAGCACGACCAGCCAGAACGCGCTCAGCAGCAGTCCGGCGGCGAGCCACCAGCCGGTGATCCGGTTGAGCAGCAGGACGACCGCGTGCCCGATCATCACCGAGAGTGCGGCCATCAGCGCCACGCCGACCGCCACCGAGATGGAGAACGGGTTCTCCTTCACCCAGGTCAACACGGCCGGGTCGAGCCGGTAGGCCCGTCCGATCAGCTCGAATACTCCGGACAGGTACCGCCAGAACTGATCCATCCGCGCCGCTCCTTGTGCCTGGGCGGGGTCGCCCTGGCCGGCAGATTAGTGCGCCGCAGCCTGCCGTTGACGGACGTTCACACCGGGCAGGTGATCGAGTCCGATATCCAGCACCCGCGCGCTGTGGGTGAGCCAGCCGACGCTGATCAGGTCGACGCCGGCCTCGGCGATCGGCACCGCGGTGTCCGGCGTGATCCGTCCGGACGCCTCGGTCACCATCCGGCCGCCCGCCATCGCCACCGCCTCACGCAGCAGGTCGGGGGTCATGTTGTCGAGCAGGACGACGTCGGCGCCGACCTCCAGCAGTTCGGCCAGCTGAGTGAGCGAGTCGACCTCGACCTCGATCTTCACCAGGTGGCCGACGTGAGCCCGTGCTGCTGCTACTGCGGCCCGGATGCCGCCCGCGACGGCGATGTGGTTGTCCTTGATCAGCACCGCGTCGTCCAGGCCGAAGCGGTGGTTCGACCCGCCGCCGCAGACGACCGCGTACTTCTGTAGCGCGCGCAGGCCGGGGATCGTCTTGCGGGTGTCGGCCACCCTGGTCGAGGTGTGCGCGATGGCGTCGGCGATGGTCGCGGTGCCGGTGGCCACCCCGGACAGGTGGCCGAGAAAGTTCAGCGCCACCCGTTCTCCGGTGAGCAGCCCGCGGGCCGGCCCGTGCACGGTGGCGATCACGCTGCCCGGCTCGACCCGCGACCCGTCCGGCAGGTTCACCTCGCAGCTGATCCTGGGGTCCACCAGCTCCCAGGCGAGCGCCGCCAGCGGCAGCCCGGCGACGACGCCGGGTTCGCGCGAGACCAGCTGCACGGTGGCCTCGGCGTCCGCGGCGATGATGCTGTCGGTGGTCAGGTCTCCGGCTCGGCCCAGGTCTTCGGCCAGCGCGGCCCGGACGATCGGTTCGATCACCACGCGGGGAAGGGCTCTCACGCGACGGCTCCTTGCAGGTCGGAGTGAATCAGGTCGGCGGTCAGGTCGGCTCCGTCGAACCCCGTCGCGCCGGCCAGACCGGCCAGCGAAACCAGGGTGTGCCGCGGCTCGTCCAGCGCCGGGAAGTCGGTGCGGGTGTGCCCGCCGCGGGACTCGGCGCGGCGCAGCGCCGAGTGTGCCAGCAGGTAGCCGACCAGGCCGGTGTCGTCGTCCAGGTGGGGGCGCAGGGCGTCCAGGACGCGGCGCAGGCCGTCGGCGTCCCGCAGCACCCCGGCCCCGGCGGTGACCACGGCCCGGATCTGCTCGACCAGCGGGTCCTGCTGCCGCCACCCCGGCTCGATGCGGTCCAATCTGGGACGGTACCCGGCCCGGTCATGCCGGCGAACGCCAGGCCTTCCCCCCGCCGGACCGCCGAGCCGACGGACATCCGCGACCGGCGCCGGGATCGCCGTAACCTCCGTCGTGCCGTGGGCCTGCTGGAGGTGCTGCCCGACCCAGCGGCCGCACACCACCGCCTCGAGCAGCGAGTTGGACGCCAGCCGGTTGGCCCCGTGTAAACCGGTGGAGGCCACCTCGCCTGCCGCGTACAGGCCGGGGACGGTGCTGCGTCCGGCGAGATCCACCGCGACGCCGCCCATGTGGTAATGCGCGGCCGGCCGGACCGGCAGCAGATCGCGGGACGGGTCGAGGCCCGCCGTCACGGCGGTCGCGTGGATCGACGGGAACAGCTGCGCGAACCGCTCGCCTGGGGAGTTGCGGGCGTCCAGGAAGACCCGGTGCCCGGACTGCAGCTGCGCCCACTCGGCGCGCGAGACGACGTCCCGGGCCGACAGCGGGTTGGCCAGCACCCATTCGCCGCGCTCGTTGACGATGATCGCGCCCTCGCCGCGGACCGCCTCGCTGACCAGGGGCATCGGGTCGATGGCGACGTCCAGCGCGGTCGGGTGGAACTGCACCATCTCCAGGTCGCGCAGCACCGCGCCGGCCCGGAAGGCCAGCGCCAGCCCCTGGCCGCGCGAACCCAGCGGGTTGGTGGTGTGGCTGAACAGGCCGCCGATACCGCCCGTCGCCAGCACCACGGACGGGGTCCGCAGCAGCACCACGCCGCCCGGCATGGCTACCTCGACCCCGGCGACCCGGCCATCCTCGACCACGATCCGGCGGGCCGGCGAATGGTCCCACAGCTCCACCGAATCCAGCCGGCAGGCGGCGTCCACCACGGTGCGCAGTAGTTCGGCGCCGGTGCCGTCGCCACCGGCGTGGACGATGCGGCGGCGTCCGTGGGCGCCCTCCAGGCCGAGTTTCAGCGACCCGTCGGTGTTGCGATCCCAGCGGGTGCCCTGGCGGGCCAGCCACTCGATCGCCTCCGGCCCGGCCGCGGTGATCGCGTGCACCACCTGCTCGTCGCACAACCCGGCACCGGCGGCCATCGTGTCGGCGGCATGGTCGTCGGGGGAGTCGTCCGGGCCGACGGCGGCGGCCACACCGCCCTGTGCCCAACCGGTGGAGGTGCCGGTGCTGAGCGCACCGGCCGAGAGCACGATGCAGCCGGCCGGCGCCAGTTCGATGGCGCAGCTCAACCCGGCGAGCCCGCCGCCGACGATGACCGGGACGTCGGCGACGACCTCGGTGCGGTCGGTCACTTCGCTCCTACCGCCAGCATCCGCTCGACCGCGGCGCGGGCCCGGTCGGCGACAGCCGCGTCGATGGTGACCTCGTTGGTCATCGTCTCCAGGGCGTGCCGGATCGAGGCCATCGTGTTCCGCTTCATGTGCGGGCACATGTTGCAGGGCCGGACGAACTCGACATCGGGGTACTCCTGGGCGACGTTGTCGCTCATCGAGCACTCGGTGATCAGCGCCACCCGCTTCGGGCGCCGTTCCGCGACGAAACCGATCATCTGCGCGGTCGAGCCGGCGTAGTCGGCCTCGTCGACGACCTCGGGCGGGCATTCGGGATGCGCCAGCACGGTGACGTCGCCGGCGTAGTCGGCGCGGATCTGCCGGATGTCGGCCGGGGTGAACCGTTCGTGCACCTCGCAGGCACCCGGATGGGTGATCACCTTCACGCCGGTCTGCCGGGCCACGTTCGCGGCCAGGAACTGGTCGGGGATCATGATCACCTCGGGCACCCCGAGGCTCTCGATCACCCGCACGGCGTTGCCCGAGGTGCAACAGATGTCGCTCTCGGCCTTCACCGCCGCCGAGGTGTTCACGTAGGTGACCACCGGGACGCCGGGATGCTGCCGGCGCAGCTCGCGGACGTCGGACGCCGTGATCGACTCGGCCAGCGAGCAACCCGAACGCAGATCGGGGATCAGCACGGTCTTGGCCGGGTTGAGCAGCTTGGCCGTCTCCGCCATGAAGTGGACGCCGGCCAGCACGATCACGTCGGCCTCGACCGTGGTCGCCTCGCGGGCCAGCGCCAGCGAGTCGCCGACGATGTCGGAGACGCCGTGGAAGATCTCGGGGCGCATGTAGTTGTGCGCCAGGATCACCGCGTTGCGCTCGCGCTTGAGGCGCAGGATCGCGTCCACGTCGTCGGCCATGGTCGCCCACTCGACGGCGGGAACGACGTGGTCGACGCGCCGGAACAGGTCCGCGGCGCTGATCAGGGTGGTGGTCATCGGGTCCTCCTCGGATCGAAGCATCCTTATGCTACATCTGAGCAAAAGAGGGTGCAATTCGGTCCTCATCTCGCTGTCGCACGCGATCTCGACATCGTCGCCCGGTCGAGAGAACCTCGCCGATCTCGCGTTGCAGCCCGTAGGTCAGCATCGGTGAGCGATCACGACATCGCTGCATGTGCCCCGTAGCCAGCCGCCCAAAGACCGCAGTACCGCGGGTCGGGACGGCGAGCGCGCCTCGGGGGGCAGCGCGCCCAGCTGGGTCGCGCACTAGCCGCAGATCGGTGATGAGGGAACCACTGATCATCGCGTCATCCCGGGCTCCGACCAGGGGTCTCAGGCGGCAGAGATCCCGGATCGAGTCCGGGATGACGATGGATGGGCTTTGATCAGCGCTTCCTTAGCGGGATCGTGGCGCCGGCAGTTTCGTGCCGGCCGCCTGGCGTTCCTGCAGCACTTCGCGGCGGAAACGGTAGAGCCGCGCCGGGCGTCCGCCGGTGCCGGTGCGACCGCCGGTCTCCTCCACCAGCTGCTGCTGTTCCACCAGCCGGCGGAAGTTCTGGGTGTGCACCACCCGGCCGGCGAGCGCCTCCACGCAGGCCTGCAACTGGCCCAGGGTGAACTGCGGGGGCATCAGTTCGAACACCACCGGGCGGTACTGAATGGTGGCCCGAAGTCGGGCGATTCCGGTGGCCAGGACCCGACGGTGGTCGCCGTCCAGCCGCTCACCGGGCACCAGATCCTGGCGGCGCCACTCGGGCGGCGACTCGGCGACCAGGCCGGCTTCGTACAGGACCTCGTAGCGCTGCAGCGCGAGATCGGGGTGCCACGGGCGTCCGTCCAAGCCGAAAGTGATCACACAACGCTGTCTGCGCGCGCGATCGCCGGTCTTGGCCCAGGCGCGCAGCGAGGGCGCGACCACCTCGTGGAGCAGGGTGTCGTCGGCGCGGTGATCCTCCCAGGGAAACAGCGAATACCAGCGCTGCCACTGTCCCGAGCGCGCGCGCAAGCCCCGGACCAGGCCCAGGTACGACACCGAGATGGTGCGTCGCCCACCGCCTTCGCGATCGCGGTCGGCGAAGGTGTAGAGCTGCTCCAAATAGCCGATCCGCAGGCCGGTCTGCTCTTCGACCCACGCGCGGACGGCGGTCTGCAGCGAGCGGTGGTCGGGCAGCACCGGGCCGGCCGGAAGCCGGGGCGCGTCGGGCAGAGTCAGCACGCACGGCTCGCCGTCGATGAGGGCCACGACCACAGCCAGCACCTCGGCCGCGATCGGCTCGCTGGTCATCGGGACTCCTGGTCGGACGGGGTGTCCGAGAAGGATACCGGGGTGGGACCCGACGCGGGCGGGATCGTGCGAGACGTTGCCGCGCCGTCTCGGTCGGCGACCCCGAAACCGTAGCCTGACTAGGGATTGCGCGGCAAAGTCACCCCCGGGGGTGACCGCGTCCGATGACGATTTGTGCCCTGCCGCCGTCGATCCTGTGAGTTCCCCAAGGTCTCTCCATGTGCCCTTGGTTCCGGTCGGCGTCCCGTCTACAGTCACATCCATTGAGCCCGGGAAGTGACTCTCGAAGAGCTGGCAGCAAGGTGGCAGGCCGGCCGCGTCCGCAGCGATGCACCACTTGTCCTTCCCGGGCTCGCCAACGTTCGGAGCCGATCTGGCACGCTGCGGCCCATCCTCCTCGGTCGGGCCTGCCGAGCCGTCCTTGGGTGGGCCTCCTCCGGGTCTCGAGCTCGATCAGGCGAGCCCGAGATACTCCTCCAAGGTCAGGGTGCTGTTCGCTCCGAAAGCCTTGGCGCGTGGGCCGATGTAGCGGTAGTGCCAGGGCTCGAAGGCGTACCCGGTGATCTTCTCCTTGCCGTTGGGGTAACGCAGGATGAAGCCGTAGCGCCAGGCGTTCTTCCACAGCCACTTGCCGGTTTTGGTGTTCCGGACGCCAACGCCCCAAGTGGCCCCGTCCCAGAGGTCGACGGCCAGTCCGGTTTGGTGTTCGCTGCGCCCGGGTGCGGCGTTGTAGCGGCGGGCGAGCGACTCGCTGCCGTACTCGCGGACCTTGCTGGTCAGGATCTGCGCCTGCAGGGCATAGCTGCGGTAGCCGCTGCGCACGTTGATCCGGACGCCGTCGGCGCCCGCCGCGGCGATCATCCGAGTGAGGGCGCGCTGGGTTTCGCGGGTCAGCCCGTAGGGTGAGGTGGCGCTGCTGCGTCGGTAGCGGGAGTTGATCGGGTGCTTCTTGGAGATTACCGGGATGCCGTCGACCTCGAAGGCGCGCGAGCGTTGCGCCGCTGTCCGGTTGTCCTGCGGACGCATGGTGACGCCCCCGCTGGGCGACGCCGATGGCGTGCCCGAGGCGGTCGTGCTGCGCGGCGGGCTGCTGGAGGGCGGGCTCGTGCTTGCCGAAGGCATCGTGGTCGCCGGCAGCCCCGGCAGGGTTGATGGTCCCGGCGGCGGGTCCGTTGGCGCGGACAGCGGCGGCGTCGACGTGCAGCCGGCGAGGGCAACGGTGACCGCGACGGCAGCGGTGAGGCCGACAGCGGCGATACGCAGCGGGACGCGCCTGCGGGCAGAGGGCTGATGCACGGCGTCACCCTAGTCGTGCTCTGGGAACTGTCCGCCCAGTGGGGTCGTGGGCGTCCGGACGATCGCGAGGCTCAGCGCTTCGCCAGCCCCAAGTACTCCTCCAGGGTCAGGTTGGTGTTCGGTCCGAAGTCCTTCGCTCGGGGCCCGATGTAGCGGTAGTGCCACGGCTCGAAGGCGTACCCGGTGATCTTCTCCTTGCCGTTGGTGTAGCGCAGGATGAAGCCGTAGCGCCAGGCGTTCTTCCACAGCCACTTGCCGGTTTTGGTGTTCCGGACGCCGAGCCCCCAGGTCACCCCGTTCCAGAGGTCGACGGCCAGTCCGGTTTGGTGTTCGCTGCGCCCGGGTGCGGCGTTGTAGCGGCGGGCGAGCGACTCGCTGCCGTACTCGCGGATCTTCCTGGCCAGGATCTGCGCCTGCAGGGCATAGCTGCGGTAGCCGCTGCGCACGACGATCCGGACGCCCTTCGCACGGGCCGCGGCGATCATCCGCTTGAGCGCTCGCTGGGTTTCGCGGGTCAGCCCGTAGGGCGAGGTGACGCTGCTGCGTCGGTAGCGGGAGTTGATCGGGTGCTTCTTGGAGATCACCGGGATGCCGTCGACGATGAACGCACGATAGAGCTGCGACTTCGTCCGGGTGTCCTTCGGTGCCTTCGGCCGCGGTGGCGCGGTCTTGGTCGGCGATGCGGACGGGGTGGTCGAGGCGGTTGCGCTGGGTGACGAGCTGCTCGACGGCGGTGCTGTGCTCGCCGCTGGCGACCTGCTCGGTGTCGCGCTCATCGGTGGCTCCGTCGCGCAGCCGGCGAGGGCCACGGCGATGCCGATGGTGACGACACTGAGGCCGAGGCGGTGCCTTCGGTCGGAGATTGCACGCACGGCGGCACGATACACGGGTGCGCGGCGGAGGGCTGATTCGCCTGGGCGCGAGGCTGGGGTGATGTGAGTGGACACGCTCGGATACAGCCGACCTGCGGTGGGTGCGTCGGCTGCGGGCAGGGCGGGATCAGCCGGACAAGCGGCGGGCCTCCTCGCCCAGGTTGACCTCGGCGCGCGTGGCCCACAAGCGGCGGCCGGTGTCGGTGAGGTACATCGGCCGTCGGCTCAGCAGCCCCCGCACCACGCTCAGGCGGCCGACTCGGAACTGCTCGTCGTCGTAGCGGGCGTACTCCTCGCGGACGTCCCGCAGGTAGACGTGGTAGCGGCCGCGCACCTGACCGAGGATGGACAGGTCGGCGTCCACCAGCAGGGCGGCGTCGACGTCGTCCGGATCGGGGTCGTGCGCGATCGTGGTGCGGACCAGCCGGGCCACCTCGGCGGCCTCGGCCGCGCCGACCAGAGGGGTCAGCGATTCGTCGGCCAGCGCCGCCGAGGCCTCCTCGTCGCGTTGCGGTTCGCCCTGGTACACCGCGTCGTGGAACCAGGCGGCCAGCGTGACCGGCCGGGGAGTCGGAGTCTCGGCGGCGAGTTGGCCCAGTGCGGTCAGGCATTGCGCCAGGTGCCGGACGTCGTGGTAGTGCCGGTGCGGCTCCGACCAGCGTGCGAGCAGCTGGTCGCCCAGGGCCGGCGCATCCGGGAGCAACGCCCGCCAGGATGCCTGCGCCGAGGCTAGGGCGGCGGGCTGCTTCGGGGTGCGCTCCTGTGGCCGGACGCGTAGCCCGGCGCCCACCAGGCGGCGCAGCAGCTCACCGGACGGCACCGGCAGCGCGCCGGCGTCGATCAGCTCCGGGTAGCGGGCCACCGGGACGTCGTAGTGGTCGTGGTCGAACGCCCGCGGATGGATTCCCGCGGCGTGCGCGAAGGCGTGCAGCTCATCCAGCGACGAATCGGACACCAGGTGCCCGAACTCGGTGCCGTGGGCCGGCCACCGTGGCGGATCGACCAGGATCGCCACGTCAGCTGCCGGTCCGCCCGCGGGTCAGTCCGAGCAGCGCGGCATGGGTGGCCTCAACGGCATGGTCGACCTGCGGGTAGCCGACGAAGTGGCCCTCGCTGACGTGCGATTGCACCATCGGGATCGCGACGGCGACGTTGGAGACGGTCATGCCCAGGGTGATCAGAACTTCGGTGATCGCCGCCGCGGCACGGGTGCCGCCGCTGACGCCGCCGTAGCTCGCCACCGCGACCGGCTTGCCGCGCCATTCGGCGTTCAGGTAGTCGAGCGCGTTCTTCAGCGGTGCGCTGAAGGAGTGGTTGTACTCGGGCATCACCAGCAGGTACGCGTCGCCGCGGCTGATCGTGGCGCTCCAGGCCTTGGTGTGCTCGTGCTCGTAGCGCCCCAGCCGGGGGTGATGGGGCTCGTCCAGCAGCGGCAGGTTGACCTCGGCGAGGTCGACCACCTCGATCTCGAAGCCGCCCTGGGCGGCGAGCCGTTCGACGATGTAGTCGGCGACCAGCCGACCGACTCGGCGCGGCCGGGTGCTGGCGACAATGACTTGCAGGGTGGGAGTGGACACGTCCGGAGCCTTTCTTGAAATCTCAACCACAATACCGCGAGGAGATCGGGAGAGTGTCGCGGGATCGAGCTCGACGGGTAGCCCACTTAGCCGGCGACGTCGAACAGGTGGTGCTCCAGATCGTGCAGGAAATAGGCGCCCAGGGTGGCGACCGTGAACAGCGAGCCGTTGCTGCGGGTGCCCTTGCGCTCCCATTGATCGGAGCGGACCGCCGCGAACCCGGCGGCCATCCGCTCGGCGCCCTGGTCGTAGGCATCGGCGACCGCTGCGGGATTCTCGGTGAAATAGCGCCCCGCGCGGGCGGCCGCGTCCTGATCCCAATCTGCGAAGGTGGGATTGTCCTCGGTGAGCAGCTGTTCGAGCCGGCCGGCGAACACCCGGCAGACGTCCCGGACGTGACAGCCGTACTCCAGCGCCGACCAGCGGTCGGGCCGGGTCCGGGCGCTCACGTCGCTGCGCTCCAGGACCGCACGCCAGCGCGGCCCGGTGGCTCGGACGCGGGCGGCGATCTCGGTGGCCGGCGGCGGCGCCCAGCCACATTCGGGGCAGCCCTGGGTGATCACCCAGGTCCAGTCCTTGGTGTCCTCGGGAAGCGCGGGCGGCTCAGTGACCATCTCAGGCCGCCACGGCGAAAGTCGCGGTGAACGAGGCGCTGGCCAGGGCGTGCGCCAGCAGGTTGAACCGGCAGGCCGCACTGGTGACGCCGTCGGGAACCCCGAGTTCGACGACGTCCAGCGCGTAGACGGTGAAGACGTAGCGGTGGGCCGGGCCCGGCGGTGGGCAGGGTCCGCCGTATCCGGCGTAGCCATAGTCGTTGTCCCACTCCCGGGCCGGCGTCGGGAGCGCCGCGCCGGCGTCCAGCGAGGTGACGTCGGCCGGAATGTCGAAGCCGATCCAGTGCCACCAACCACTTCCGGTCGGGGCGTCCGGGTCGAAACAGGTGAGCGCGTAGCTGCGAGTGCCGTCCGGAGCGCCCGACCAGCGCAGGTCGGGGCTGATGTTCTGGCCCCCGCAGGACGGCTCGGCGTAGACGAGCTCGATGGTCGAGCCCTCGGGGATGGCGTCGCTGCTCAATTCCATAAGGTCAGACTAGTGCTGTCCGGCGGAAGTCCTTCCGGGGTCTTTCGGTGCCGGGGCGCCGCCCGGTGGCGTTCTCCTCAGTCGCCGTGCGACCCGGCTGGGAGAGGACGGCGCCGCCGATGTCGGCGCTCCCGGGCGCAGGCATTAGCGTGGGTCCCCATGGAGTGGGTGGAGGTGCTGGCCGGGAGCCGGACGATCGTCGAGTTGCCGCAGGGTGACTCCGACGACCTGGTGGCTGCAGGTGAGGTGCTCGTCCAGGAGGGCCTGGCGGCCTGGACCGTCCCCTTCCCACGGCGCGCCGAACTGATCGGCCTGCGCGAGGTGTTCGGACGCCGGGTGCGGCTCGGTGTGAGCGACGTGCGCACCGCCGACCAGGTCGCACTGTGCGCTCGTGGCCCGGCCGACCTGCTGTTGTCCCCGTTCGCCGCGGGCGAGCTGCTGGACGCCGCTTCGGGCATCCCCGTGGTGCTCGGCGGCCTCACCCCGACGGAGGTGGCGGCGGCGTTGGCACTCGGGCCGGCTGCCGTTCAAGTGATTCCCTGCGATGCCCTCGGCTCGCTCTACGCCCGTACGCTGACCGCCATGTTCCCGGGTGAGCCACTGATCGCCACCGGGAAGCTGGAGCGGTTCCAATGCGAGATGTGGTTGGATGCAGGTGCGCTGGCGGTATGTCCGGTGGGCGCATTCGGGGGTGACGACATCGCAGAGCCCGACCTGGCCGGTCTGCGAAACCGCTGCCAGGGCTATCGCTACGACTGACCTGCTTTGCGGGTCGGCTGACGGCTTTTGTCGCCGGCGGTGGGTCGCGGCGCCGTCGGAATGCGAGGCGTCCGATTTGGGCGTATGGAATCCTTAGAGTAAGTTTAGAAATCGTCCTAAGATTTCTCAGGAGGTTGTACCGGATGTATCAGCCGCGACGGGCCGTCGGCCCCGCTGCGAATGAGTCGTACTCGGAGGCGCCGGAACGCGCCACAGGGCAGGACCGTCGTGCCTGGCATCTGAACGCCGCCGACCGGATCGGTGCCGCGTTCGTCGGGCTCGCCATCACGGCGACCGCCGGTGCCTTGGCCATGTCCGGAACGGCTGTCGCCGCCCCGCTCCCGGCACCGATGACGACGCCTGACGTATCGGGACGCGACGCCGCCGCGGCATCGCGCGACGTGCCGCCTCCGCAGATTGCCGCTGAGGATGCCTTGGCCGTCGCGGCTGCCAGCCGAACCATCACGAGCCCGACGCTCCATCCCACGCGAATGATGTACGCCAAGGACGACGTCCCGGCGATCGCCAGGCCCGCCGACGGCGCCTCGAAGGTGACCACGCTGAAGGTGGGCGCCAGAGTCCGGGTCACACCCGAGACCAACGGCAAGTACCGGATGGTCGAACTCAAGGGCCGCCAGGCCTGGGTGCCGACATCGGCCCTTTCCAACTCCAAGCCGTCGCCGAAGCAGGTGGCCGACGCGAATGCCCCGGCGGCCACCCGCAAGGTCCCCTCGGGATCGGTGCTCGGCCTGCAGCCCGAAGCGATGGTCGTCTACCGCGCGGTGATGGCACGCTGGAACGTGAAGGACGTCGGGGGCTGGCGTGCGACCAGTCTTTCGGTGCACCAGTTCGGCCGGGCGATCGACTTCATGACCTACTCCAACACCGCCCAGGGCTATGCGATCAGCAAGTTCCTGGTGGCGCATGCCAAGGAGTTCGGGGTCGACCACATCATCTACAAGCAGCAGATCTGGACGCCGTACCGGCCGACCTGGCGGCACATGGCCGACCGTGGTGATCCCACCGCCAACCACATGGACCATGTTCATGTCGCGGTCAAGGATCGCTGACACTCAGCACCCGGGCCAGCACCTTCGCCCACTGCGCGACGCCCCCATGCGGGGCGTCGCTGCGTTTTCCTCCGTCGCCCTGCAACTCGGCGTTCATCGGGCGGGAGATTCCGCCCGCCGGGAGTGACCAGCCCGGGTCAGCTGGTTAGGCTGCGTGTCATGCAGACACCCGTTGATCCCACCACGACCGCGGCCTGGACACGGCTCCAGCAGCTCCACTCAGAGCTCGTCCCCGACTTGCGGGGCGCCTTCGCCGCCGATCCAGAGCGCGCCTCCCGGCTCACCTTCACCGCGGCAGATCTCTACGTCGATCTGTCGAAGAACCTGATCGACGACGACATCGTCGACGCTCTGATCCAGCTGGCCGATGAGACGGGCGTGGCCGCTCATCGCGAAGCCATGTTCAGCGGTGAGCACATCAACGTGACCGAGGATCGCGCCGTGCTGCACACCGCGCTGCGCCGTCCCAAGGGTGACGTGCTCGAGGTGGACGGCGTCGACGTCGTCGCGCAGGTGCACGAGGTGCTCGACTCCATGTACGCGTTCGCCGAGCGGGTCCGCTCGGGCGACTGGGTCGGGGTTACCGGCAAGAAGATCAGCACCATCGTCAACATCGGCATCGGTGGCTCCGATCTGGGCCCGGTGATGGTCTACGAGGCACTCAAGCCCTACGTCACCCCGGGCATCGAGGCCCGCTTCGTGTCCAACATCGACCCCACCGACGTGGCCGAGAAGACCAAGGGCGTCGACCCCGAAACGGTGTTGTTCATCGTCGCGTCCAAGACCTTCACCACCCTGGAGACCCTGACCAATGCCCGGATGGCCCGCGACTGGCTGCTGAACGCGCTCACCGAATCGGGGGCCATCGACGGCTCCGACGAGCAGCGCGCGGACGCCGTCGCCAAGCACTTCGTCGCGGTCTCCACCGCGCTGGACCGGGTGGAGGCCTTCGGCATCGACCCGGCCAACGCGTTCGGCTTCTGGAACTGGGTGGGCGGCCGCTACTCGGTCGATTCCGCGGTCGGCCTGCCGCTGATCCTCGCTCTCGGCCCGGACAACTTCGCCGACTTCCTGGGCGGTTTCCATACCCTCGACCAGCACTTCCTGACCGCGGAGCCGGCGAAGAACGTGCCGCTGCTGATGGGCCTGCTGAACATCTGGTACGTGAACTTCGTCAAGGCGAAGTCGCACGCCGTGCTGCCCTACGCGCAGTACCTGCACCGGTTCGCCGCCTACCTGCAGCAGCTGACCATGGAGTCCAACGGCAAGGGTGTGCGGCTCGACGGTTCGCCGGTGACCACCGAGACCGGTGAGGTCTTCTGGGGCGAGCCGGGCACCAACGGCCAGCACGCCTTCTACCAGCTGATCCACCAGGGCACCCAGCTGATCCCGGCCGACTTCATCGCCGTGGCCAACCCCACCCACGCCCTGAAGGACGGCGACGTGGATGTCCACGAGCTGTTCCTGGCCAACTTCTTCGCCCAGACCAAAGCGCTCGCCTTCGGCAAGACCGCCGACGAGGTCCGCGCCGAGGGGACTCCGGAGGCGATCGTCAGCGCCCGCGTGTTCAAGGGCAACCGGCCCACCACCTCGATCATGGCGCCGGCGCTGACCCCGTCCGTGGTGGGCCAGTTGATCGCGCTGTACGAGCACATCACCTTCGTGCAGGGCTCGATCTGGGGCATCGACAGCTTCGACCAATGGGGTGTCGAGCTCGGCAAGCAGCTCGCGCTGCAGATCGCACCGGCCGTCGCCGGCGACTCCGCCGCACTCGAGGCGCAGGATCCGTCGACGAAGAACCTGGTCAGCTACTACCTGCAACACCGTTCCTGACAAGCCCTACCACGTCGAGCCGCCGGTACCGAGTTCGTCCCTCGGTGCCGGCGCCCGGCGGCGGTCCCCGACAGACGGCAGTCCATCCCGCGCTACACTCGCTCGGGTGCTCCGGAGGGGCACAGGAAGGAGTTGACCGTACCGATGAGCCTGGCTGAGAGCGCTGCACGTGCCGGTCTGCATCGGGTCGGGGCTCGCCCGGGATTCCTGAACTATCTGCGCAGCGCCTGGGAGCGGCGCACCTTCGCTTGGACCATGGCAAGGTTCCGGCTCGAAGCGGGCCAGCAGAGCAACCGGTTGGGCCTGCTGTGGCTGGTGATCAAGCCGATCCTCAACGCTGCGATCTATGGTCTCATCTTCGGCCTTCTCCAGGGCGGTAATCGCCCGCCCGACTATCCCGCCTACGTTGTTGTCGGCGTGTTTCTTTTCGACTTCTTCACTTCGTCACTCAATAGTGGTGCGCGGTCGATCACGGCGAATCGAGCGTTGGTCCAATCACTGGCATTCCCGCGGATCACGTTGCCGATCGCCGGTGTTGCGCAACAATTCATGTCACTCCTACCTATGTTGGCCGTCATGGGGGTACTGCTGACCCTGCTCGGCCACCCGCCGGACTGGCGCTGGCTGTTGATGATTCCCTTGCTCGCCCTCTATACATTGTTCAATCTGGGCGTAGCAATGATTGCCGCTCGTCTGACGGTGCATGTCGCCGACCTCACGCAGATTCTGCCGTTCGTCAATCGGATTCTGTTCTATTCGTCCGGAGTCCTGTTCGCTGTGGACAAGATTCTCGCATCTCATCCCACGATCATGGCCATCTATGATTTCTACCCGCTCTACCAGGTGTTGCAGATCGCCCGAGGTGAGCTGATGAAGGGATCGCACTATCCGCCGTCCTATTGGGGCTGGTTCGCACTGTGGTCGGTGCTGAGCTTCGTGGTGGGTCTGGTCTTCTTCTGGGTGGCGGAGGAGCGGTATGGCAGGGACTGAGTCCAAGCCGGTCATGATCGTCGACAACCTTCATGTCGAGTACCGGGTGCTCGCCGGCGGGCGCCGGGCCAGTGGCAAGGACCGCAACGGATTCCTGTCCCGGACGCGAGGGGTGCGAGTCGTGCACGCACTCAAGGGGGTGACTTTCACCGCCTACGAGAACGAGTCGATCGGTGTGATCGGACACAACGGGTCCGGCAAGTCGACGCTCATGCGTGCGATGACCGGGTTGACGCCACCCGCGGCGGGGGTTGTCTACGCCTCGTCGCGGCCCAACATGCTCGGTGTGGGTGCCGCATTGCTGCCCACTCTTTCAGGCGAGAGCAACATCGTGCTGGGGGGGCTGGCGCTCGGTTTCAACAAGCGCGAGATCAAGTCGCTGCGGGACGACATCGTCGCCTTCGCGGAGTTGGAGGAGTTCATCGATCTCCCGATGCGGACCTATTCGTCGGGCATGCAGGCCCGGCTCAAGTTCGCCATCGCGACCTCGAAGAGGCATGAGATCCTGATCGTCGACGAAGCCCTGGCGGTTGGTGACAAGGGGTTTCGAGAGCGCAGCGAGGCGCGCATCAGGCAGATCCGCAATGAAGCCGGAACAGTCTTTCTGGTCTCACATTCGATGAACTCGATTCGAGACACCTGTGACCGCGTGTTGTGGATTCACAAGGGCACCCTGCGCATGGACGGTCCCACCGACGATGTGCTCAAGGCCTATCAGGCGTCCCGCTGAGACTCGGGCTGCTGCGGTGCGTCGACGCCTTTGCTGATCGTGTCCAGAAACACTGCCGACGTTCGGGCCTCGGGGCGGATCCACGACTCGGGAATCGGGATCATCGTGACTTCGACCCCGCAGCCCTGAAGTGCCCGCGGAAGAGTCCGGGTCACCGACGACGGAAAGCTGAGCACGGTGCGCGCAACGGGACCGCGCCGTGCAGTGACCTCCAGAGGCAGCTCTGGATGGACGATGTGGAGGCCCGTCCGTGCGCTGATCGCCGCGAGTTTGTCCGGTGCCTCGCGACGGTGTGCGTAGTACCTCCCGGCGCCGGTGTCGCGGGTCAGGTCGGCCAGGCCCGCGATCAGTGCCTCCTGCTCCACGATGCCGGACTCCACCAAGGACGTCCCGACGATGTCGAGGCCGGGTGTGACGTGCGGCGCCGGGAACCGTGCGCGCAGCCACGCGTAGTCGTTGTCGATCACGGTCAGGTGCGGCACCGGCCGGGTCGGCCACAGCGTGAATACCTCGATCGGACCTGACCTGGCGCTGAAGCAGCGGGTTGCCGCACGCGCCAACTGAGTGCGCAGCAACGGACCGGAGCGGCCAACCGGTCGATGCCACCGCAGCAGGGGGCGGCCTTCAGCGACCCGATCCACGAACTCCATGGTGGATGTGCCGTCATCCACCACGACGATCCGGGGTCGCCGGCGCAGGGTCAGCAAGAGAGCCTGAACCAGGCCGGAGAAGGGGTCTCCGATCACCAGTGTCTGTGCCCGAGCCATCGTGCGGCGGATCGCAGCCGTCTCGGTGACCCGCCGGCCCGGTCCGGTGCGTGGTTCCACCCAGGTCACCTCGATCGAGGCTTGGGCGGCCAGGTCCGCCATGGCGCGCAACTGCTGGCGATTGCGCTCCTCGCCATTCGCCAGCACGAGCACCTGCAGGCTCGGCAGGAGGCCCTTGACGTGGCCGTACTCGATCGCGTTGAGCAACTGGGCGGGGCTCTCAACGAGTGCCACCGGACGATCGAGGCTGGTCGCCCCCTGGAGGGGACTCAGTGCACCCTCCGGAGCTTCTTCATAGCGGCGACCTCGCCCTCGTAAACCTGCTTCACACCGTCGCCGAGTGCGGCTTCGGTCACCCGGATGTCACGCACTAGACGAGTCAGGCCGGCCGGTTCCACGGAGGCGGACTGATCCGATCCCCACATGGCGCGGTCGAGGGTGATGTGACGCTCGACGAAGCAGGCACCAAGCGCCACTGCGGACACCGTGGTGGAAAGACCGGTCTCATGACCCGAGTAACCGACCGGCACCTCGGGGTACTCGCTCATCAGGGTCTGGATCATCCGCAGGTTCAACTGCGCCGGCTGGCAGGGATAGGTGCTGGTGGCGTGGCACAGGATCAGATTGTCCATGCCCAGCACCGAGACGGCGTGCCGGATCTGCTCCGGAGTGGAGGCGCCGGTCGAAAGGATGACGGTGCGTCCGGTATCGCGCAGGGCGCCGAGCAATTGGTCGTCGGTCAGTGAGGCGGACGCGACCTTATGGGCCGGGACGTCGAACTTCTCCAAGAAGGAGACGCTCTCGACATCCCAGGGGGAGGCAAACCAGGCGATGTGGTTGGCCCTGCAGTACGCGTCGATCGCGGCGTACTGATCCTCATCGAACTCGACACGGTGCCGGTACTCGATGTAGGTCATGCGGCCCCAGGGGGTGTCGCGTTCCACGTCCCACTGATCGCGCGGCGTGCAGATCTCCGGCGTACGCTTCTGGAACTTGACCGCATCTGCGCCAGCGGCGACCGCTGCGTCGATCAATCGGAACGCGTTGTCCAGGTCGCCATTGTGGTTGATCCCGATCTCACCGGTCACGTAGACCGGGTGGCCGAGCCCAACGAGCTTGTCGCCAATCTTCCGGACTGCGGTACCGGTGATCGATTGGGTGGTCAAGATTTCTCCTCCTGTAGCAACCGCGAGGCGATCTCGCGGATGGCGCCGAATCCGCCGGGCGTTCGGGTGACCAGTCGGGCCGCGCGACCGACGATCGGATGGGCGGAGGCGACCGCAACCGGCCAGCCAACCACAGCGAATGCGGCTAGGTCGTTGACGTCGTTGCCAACATACATCACCCGCCTCGGGTTCCACTTCTCCCGCTCGCACCACTCGCGGAGCGTCGCACCCTTGTCGGTGGCCCCGTGAACCACCGGGACGTCGAGCTTGCGGGCCCGCGCGGTGACGACTGCGTGCTGCTCGGTGGACAGCATCGCCACCGGCAGGCCGGCCCGTTTGAGCGCTGAGATGCCCAAGCCATCGCCACGATGCACCAGTACTCGCTCATCGCCGGTCAGATCGATCAACACTCTGTCATCGGTCTGGGTGCCGTCGAAATCCAGCACCAGCGCGTCGAGGTCCGCAACCGTCGGCCACGGCTCGTCGTCCAGCCAGGGTGCGAGGAGCCGGGCTCGCTCGAGATCCTTGGGCTCGTCGATCTCGAGCACGCGGGCTGGATCGGTGACCACCAACTCGGTGCGTCCGAAGAAGCGGTGTCGATGCTTCCGGAAGCCCGCTACCCGGGCAGCGTAGGCGTTGCCGGTCTCCAGGTACTCCTGTTCACGGTCCTGTCGTCGCGGCCGGGACGCCTTGTCGTGGTTCACCCCGACGGCTCCGTCCGGGGTCACCCGCCATAGGAAGCCATGGGTGGGTGCCGCAGTGAAGGCGGTGTCCGCGCCGTTCAGCACCGCACGAGCCACTCCCTCGACCTCGTCGGTGGTGAGGAACGGGCTGGTGCACTGAACCATCACCACCACATCGGGGTCACCCCCATTGGCAGCGGACCAGGCTTGCAGGGTGTGCAGGACCGCGGACTCCGAGGTGGCCGTGTCGCCGGCCAGCTCAGCCGGTCGCTCGACAATCAGCGCACCCGCCGCCCGAGCGGCGGCGGCAATCGCCTCGTCGTCGGTGGAGACGGCGACGGCGCTCACCGAGGGCGCCGCCAGACTTGCCGAGACAGCTCGGCCGACCAGCGGGCGACCGCCCACCGGAGCCACGTTCTTGCCGGGTACGCCCTTGGAGCCCCCGCGCGCGGGAATCACGACCAGAACCTTCGGTTGCGTCATTTCTGGACCTTTCGGAGCTTGCGCAGCCGCCATCGGGCGTAGTGAGAACGATCAGGTTGCCCCACGGAGGATCGCCACTCTAGCCGCAGTTCGCGCGTGCGGCCTTCAGCCGCAGTGCGGACGTCCGGGCCGGGAACACTCCGCCGGGCAGCACGAGTGCTGTCCGGCGGAAGTCTTTCCGGGGCCTTTCGGTGCAGGGCGGCGCCCGGCGGCGTTCTCCTCAGTCGCCGTACGACCCGGTACGTCTCCCTCGTCGACCTTGCCGGGCATCCACCCTGACACCGCCTTTCCCCGGAGAACTCCCGCCGGACAGCACTAGGCTGAGGGGGTGGATGGCAACGGTCGGCAGCAGACTGGCTCGGCCCCGCGCCCCGAGGATGCGTTGCTCACTGTGGAGGCCTACCGGCATCAGGTCCTGCGCCTTGCCGAGGGGTGGGCACCACGAGTCGAGTGGGTGGAGTTGTCGGCCGCGAGCGGCCGGGTGCTCGGCCAGGATCTGATCGCCCGATACGCCGTGCCACCATTCGACAACTCGGCCATGGACGGGTTCGCGGTGGTGTCCGCGGATGTGGTGGGGGCGCCAGTCGAGTTGCCGGTGGTCGGTGAGAGTGCCGCGGCAGCCGGTCCGCTGCCGCGGGTGCTGCCCGGGACGGCGGCCCGGGTGATGACCGGAGCCCGGATCCCCCCGGGCGCGGATGCGGTCGTCCCGGTGGAGGACACCGATCAGAGCGCCGGCGCGGTTCCACTACCCGCTCGGGTGCGGATACTGCAGGCGGTGGCGCCAGGGCGGCACATTCGCCGGGCTGCCGACGATCTGGCCGCAGGTGCCTCGGTGTTGCCTGCCGGCACGTTGCTCACCCCGGCGGCGCTCGGTGCCGCCGCCAGCATCGGGTACGGGAACGTGGCCGTGCGGTGCCGTCCCCGCGTGGCGGTGGTGGCCACCGGTGCCGAACTGGTTGCGCCCGGCCGTCCTCTCGACGAGGGGCAGATCCCGGATTCGAACTCGGGAATGCTGGCCGCGCTGGCGACGGCGTCGGGAGCCGAGGTGGTCGCTGTGGAGCGAAGCGGAGACGACCCGGCGGAATTGGCCCGTGTGCTCCGCGATCTGCCGCGGGTCGATGTGGCATTCACCGCCGGCGGGGTATCGGCGGGGGCCTATGAGCCGCTGCGCCAGCTGACTGCCTCGTTGTCGTTCCATGTCGTGGCGATGCAGCCGGGCAAGCCACAGGGCTGCGGGCTGGTCGGCGGCGTGCCGGTGGTTTCCTTCCCGGGGAACCCGGTGAGTGCCTTCGTGTCGTTCCACGTCTTCGGTCGTCCGCTGCTCGATGCACTGTCCGGCGTCAGGCGTCCGGCGGTGCGGCGGTTCGCTCCGGCGTTGGACGCCTGGCGATCACCCGCCGGACGTCGCCAGTACGTCCCGGTGACCACCGGGGCGGACGGGATCAGGCTCAGTCATCGGCTCGGCTCGGGGTCCCACCTGGTTGCTTCGCTGCACCTGGCCGACGCGCTGGCGATCGTGCCCGAGGCGAAAGAGTCAGTGTCCATCGGCGATCTGCTCGAAGTCATGGCAGTGTGATCGAATGCGTTTCACTCACCTTGACGATGCCGGGGCCGCCCGGATGGTGGACGTCACCGGCAAGCAGCCGACGGTTCGGGAGGCGAAAGCCACCGGTTTGGTGCGCTGCTCGGCAGCGGTCGTCGCGGCCCTGCGCAGCGGCAGTGTGCCCAAAGGAGACGTGCTGGCTGTCGCCCGCGTGGCAGGCATCGCGGCGACGAAGCGAGTGCCGGAACTCTTGCCGCTCGCCCATGTGATCGGGGTGCACGGCGTCGTGGTCGATCTCACAATCGAGGACGAGGGAGTGGCTATTGCGGCGACCGTCCGCACCGCGGACCGTACCGGCGTCGAGATGGAGGCGCTGACCGCGGTGACCGTGGCGGCGCTCGCCATCGTCGACATGGTGAAGGGCGTGGACCGCTCGGCGGCGATCGCCGACTGCCGGATCGTCGCCAAGTCGGGTGGCCGCAGCGGCGATTGGACGCGGTAGCGCGCCTCCGAGGGTGGGGTGCGCACGCGGCCCGACGTCGTCCGAACACGGTGAACGGGGCGGGCGCACGCCGAGGCGGGTTCCCTGCGGCGGGATCAGGGGCCGGCGTGGCCGCTGCCGGCGTGATCGCCGCCGTCCAGCTGGTCGATGAGGTGGGCGACAAGGGGGCCGACCACCGCGATCGTGTCCCGGACGCCGCCGGTCGACCCGGGTGCGTTCACCACGAAGGCTGCCGGTCGCTTGGCGGAGGTCACGATGCCCGCCTCGGCGCGCGACAATACCGCCGTCGGAACCTGCTCGGCGCCACGGCGGCGGATCTCGTCCACCACGCCCGGCAGTGGCAGCGAGAGCAGTTCGGCGGTGACCTGCGGCGTCACGTCGCGGGGGCTGATACCGGTGCCCCCGGTGGTCACCACCACTCGGGCGCCCCGCTTGAGCGCCGACCGGATGCCGCGCCGGATCGCAGTCGGCTCGTCCGGGACGACCGCCAGGGTGGCGTCGACGCCGTGCGCGGCGAGCAGGCTCACCGCGAGCGGTCCGGACCGGTCGGGGTACGCGCCGGCACTGGCACGATCGGACACCGTGAGAACGGCGCCGGGGATGCGGGTCATTGGGTCACGCTAGCGGGTTGTCTCGCCTCCGTTGGCTGTCGAACCAGGTTCGCTGCACCGGAAGGGGTCTGGACGAGCTCGACCGGCAGTGCGCAGGGAGGTTCGCGACAGGGCGTGTCCGGGGGACCTCAGTGCGGAAGGCCGCCTCGTCGTAACTCGTACAACGCGTACCTGAAGCTGCGGCCCTCCCGTTCGACCACGACCGGCGTCTCGGTGAGATCGCCCAGCCCGCCCAGGGTGCGAGCCAGCTCGGGCGCTTCGGCCTCGGACCAGATCGCCAGCACACCACCGGGTGCGAGCCGCTCGGACGCCGTCCGCAGCCACTCCCCGGCGTACACCCGGGCGTTCTGATCGTGGATCAGGAAACCGGGGCCATTGTCGATGTCGAGCAGGATCGCGTCGAAGGCGTCCTCGCGGCGCGGCAGCCACTCCGCGATGTCGCCGTGGTGCAGCTGGATCCGCGGGTCGTGCGCCACCCGTCCGAGTTGCTCGGTGACGCCCTGCACTGCCCAGCCGATCAGCGGCTCGGCCAGCTCGATCACGTGAACGTGCCGAGCGCCGTTTTCCAGCAGCCGGGCGGCGGTGTAGCCCAGACCGAGCCCGCCGACCACAACCGATCCGGGCTGCCGGCCGGCCGCGTCGCCGAGGGCGCGTTCGCTGGCCACCTCGGCCGAGTCCATGGCGAAGACACCGTTGACGATCAGTTCGACGACCCGGCCGCGCCGGCGCAACGCGATCTCGCCGTGCGGCGTCCGGGCCCGGGCCAACTCGTCCGGCGGTGTCGGTGTCACCGGTCGCGCTCGCGGAGCAGGTCGTCGGCGAGAATCGCGCAGACCACGCCGTTGACGTAGCCGGCGAGCACGTCGCTGGCGTAATGCTGGCCGTTGTACAGCCGCGACCAGCCCAGCAGCAGGAGGTAGCTCGCCACGACGGCGCGGACGGTGACCCGCAGCGGCGCCGGTGCGGTGGAGGCGCCAAAATCGAGCGACGCCGCCAGCGTGGTCATGGCGCCGACATGTCCGCTGGGGAAGCTGGACGTCGGCTGGTGGGTGCCGAGCCGTGGCAGCCCGGGCCGGGCGCGTCCGACCATGAGGGAACTGAGGAGATGGCTGGCCGCGGCCAGCGCCAACGCCACCGCCGGGACGGCTGCCTCGCGCCCGCGTCCACCGGCCCACAGCAACGCGGAGAGGCCCGCGCCTGCCGTGATCGCCTGAGCCGTGTCCGAGCTACGGGAGATTCCGGCGGCGATCGCGGCGGTCCGTGAGCTCTCAGCGCGACGCAGGTCGTGGTTCAGGCGGTGTTCGGCCGGCAGGTTGTGCAGCGGGCCGGTGATCAGCCGTCCGGCCACCGCGTTGGCGGCGATCAGGCCGACAACTCCGGCCGCAGCGCGCAGGACCCGTGACATGACGGCGAGCGTAGCCGGATCAGCTCTCACCATCTGGCGACTGGGGACAACCGGGGGAACGCGGTCCGGGCTCTGCGCAGCGGGCGAAGGTTCGTGGCCGGGCCGCTGCTGCGGAGCGCGCACGTCGCCGCGGGTTGCGGCGGTACGGCACATCGGATCGGCCGCCGTCGGGCAGGACCGGCGGCGTGGTGGAGAATAGGGCCGTGGCAGCCCGTCGTCCGAGTCCCACCGTGCCCCAAATGCTGGTCGCCGTGGCCGCGTTGCTGATTCCGGTTGTGTTGATCTACCTCTGGTTCAGCCGCATTCCGGAACCCGAAGCACGCGCCGTCGACTGGCAACCGGTGGTGGCCCAGGCACGCGCCGAGGCCCCCTATCCGGTGTTTGCGCCGAGAGCGTTGCCCGATACCTGGACGGCGGTGCGCGCTCGCTGGACGCCGCAGGGCCAGCCCGGGCTCAATCAGCAGCCCGCGATCGGCAACACCCTGCAACTCGGATTTCTGACGCCTGACCGGATCTACATCGGCCTCGACCAGCGCGACGCCGACCCGCAGGGACTCATCCGGGATGCCGGCCGCGGGGGTGCGCCCGACGGTGAGAGCGTGCTCAACGGGGAGACCTGGCAGCGTTACATCAGCGACGACGGCCGGACCCGGACTCTGGCCCGCAGCGCCCCCGCGAGCACAGTCGTCGTCTCTGGCGACCTCCCCTATGAGGCGCTCGAGGCGTTCGTCACCACGCTGGGCTAGGGATGGGCTAAGGGCGCCTTAGGCCCTCCCTAACTACCTGCGCCCTGCCGTCGACGGGAGGCCTGAACTGGTTAGGAAGGGCCTACACCTAGGGGGCTGAGGGGCATCGCTGGTTGAGCTTGTCCGAGAAGCCTCCGGCGGTGGGCGGGTCACGACATGCGCGATCAACCGGGACGGCCTACTCGGCAGCCGGAGTGAGCGTGCCCTGGTGATAGAGCGCACGCCAGCCGTCCGGGGTCCGTTCCCACAGTGTCGACCGCCGCGAGCGGCGTCCATCTTGGCGAAGGAGATAGGTGACGAGCCAGACGGCATCGCCGACATGCCGCACGGCGAACTCGTCCACGGCCCAGGCGTCGTCGTCTGGGTCGATGCCGGTGGCGTAACGCTGCGTCACCACCGAAACGACGTGGTCGCGGCGATACACCGCGCCCGAGGCGCCCACCTCCCAGTAGTTCGGTGCGATCAGCGCCTCGACCGCGGCTCGGTCGGCGCCCGGCGGCAGTCGGTGGGTCAGCGGCTCCAACGCCAGCAGGTGCCGGTGTGCGGCGTCCTGATCGATCGCCTCCATCTGCCCAGGCTAGTGCTGGTCGGCGGGAGTTCTCCGGGGGAAGGCGCTGTCCGGGTGGTTGCCCGGCAAGGTCGACGAGGGAGGCGTACCGGGTCGTACGGCGACTGAGGAGAACGCCGCCGGGTGCCGCCCTGGCGCCGAAAGACCCCGGAGAGACCTCCGCCGGACAGCACTGGGCCAGAACACCGGCGGAGTCCTTTCGCGTGGACGTCCGGCGCGGTTAGTCTCGCAATGACCCGAACCGGCTCCAACGGAGGAGATCCCCGCAATGGCACAGCTCGAAGGCGACGTCGTCTACCCCGATCCGTCGATCGCCGCCGAATCGCACGTTCCCGACCCCGACAAGCTGCGCGCCGAAGCGCTCGCCGACCCGGAGGGTTTCTGGGCCGACCGGGCCCGCGAACTGGAGTGGTTCTCGCCCTGGGAGAAGGTGGTCGACGACTCGAACGCGCCGTTCTTCAAGTGGTTCACCGGCGCCGAGGTGAACATCGTGCACAACTGCCTGGACCGGCAGGTCGCCGGGCCGAACAAGAACAAGCTGGCGTTGATCTGGCAGAGCGAGGACGGCAAGGAGCACCGCACTTTCAGCTACTTCTCGCTGCACCGGCGGGTCAACCAGATGGCCAACATCCTCAAGGCGATGGGTGTGGTGAAGGGCGACCGGGTGACCATCTACCTGCCGCGGATTCCCGAGGTCTTCTTCGCGATGCTGGCCTGCGCCAAGATCGGCGCCGTCCACTCGGTGATCTTCGCCGGCTTCTCCTCCGACGCGCTCACCGATCGGATCGACGACTCCCAGTCGAAGCTGGTGATCACCGCCGACGGCTCGTGGATCAACGGCAAGGTCTTCCCGCTGAAAGAGATCGTCGACAAGGCGGTCAAGTTCTCCCCGACCGTCGAGAACGTCATCGTGGTGAAGCGGACCGGCTCCGAGGTCGTGATGGACCCGCTGCGTGACCACTGGTACCACGACCTTCAGGCGCTGCCGATCGCGAAGGGCGTCTGCCCGACCGAGAAGCTCGACTCCGAGCACCCGCTGTACATCCTGTACACGTCCGGCTCGACCGGGAAGCCGAAGGCGATCCTGCACACCCACGGCGGCTACATGGTGGGGATCTACACGACCCTGAAGTACTCCTTCGACATGCGCCCCGAAGACCGCTGGTGGTGCACCGCCGATCCGGGCTGGGTGACCGGGCACTCCTACCTGGTGTACGGCCCGCTGCTCACCGGCGCCACCACGTTCATGTTCGAGGGCGGCCCCACCTACCCGTACCCGAGCCGTTGGTGGCAGCTGGTCGAGTACTACGGAATCACCCAGTTCTACACCGCGCCCACCGCCATCCGGTCGCTGATGCGATTCGGTGAGGCTTGGCCGAACCGCCACGATCTGTCGTCGTTGCGGCTGCTGGGCTCGGTCGGTGAGCCGATCAACCCCGAGGCGTGGCGGTGGTTCCACCGGGTGATCGGCAAGGAGCGATGCCCGGTGATCGACACCTGGTGGCAGACCGAGACCGGCATGTTCCAGATCACCCAGGTGCCCGGCGAGCCGCATAAACCCGGATCGGGCGGCAAGCCGTTCTTCGGTCAGGACGCCGCGATCTTCAACGAGGCCGGCGAGGAGGTGCCGGACGGCGACGAAGGCTTCCTGGTGCTGAAGAACCCGTGGCCCGGCATGTTCCGGACGCTGTACGGCGACGACCAGCGCTACATCGACACTTACTGGTCGAAGTACCCCGGCGTCTATCTGGCCGGCGACGCCGCCCGCCGCGACGCCGACGGCTACTTCTGGATCATCGGACGCACCGACGACGTGATCAACGTGTCGGGCCACCGGCTCGGCACCGCCGAGGTCGAGTCGGCCCTGGTGTCCCACCCGGACGTCACCGAAGCCGCCGTCGTCGGGTTGCCGCACGAGGTGAAGGGCCAAGCCATCCACGCCTTCGTCACGCTGCGGGTCGGCGTCGCAGGCAGTCAGGAGTTGGCCGAGCAGCTGCGGGCCCATGTGGCGTCCCATCTGTCGCCGATCGCCAAACCGGACGCCATCGACTTCCCCGACAAGCTGCCCAAGACCCGCTCCGGCAAGATCATGCGCCGGGTGCTGAAGGCACGCGCGCTCGGCCAGGACGAGGGCGACCTCACCACCCTGGAGGACTGACTCAGCTGCTCCGGCGGACCAGCTGAGGCGGGCGGCTGAGCCGGCCCGTCCGACGTTGCGCAGGTTTGGTTTCGTTGCACAGGTTCAAACCTGCGCAACGAAACCAAACCCATGCAATGTCGTCCGCGTCGGGGTCCGGCCGGGCCGGGCCGGGCGGGGCCGGGGTCAGCGGCGGCCGAGGGGGAGCAGGGCGACGACCAGGACGAGCAGCGGGAGGGTGAACAGGGCCAGGCCTTCGAAACCGACCCAGCCGAGCGCGCCGCCGGCGGCGATGGCGCCCAGGGCGCCCATCAGGCTCATCGCGGCGTCGTTGCGGCCCTGGCGCCGGACGCGGAGTTCGGCGGCGGACGTCTCAGTGAGCAGGGCCGCGCCGGCGACCGTCGCGGCGCTCCAACCGAGTCCGAGCAGCACCAGGGCCACCGTCACCCACCTCGGGTCGGACGCCCCCAGCGCGATCACCGCAGCGCTGGCGGCCAGGATCGCGTAGCCGAAGGCGATCGTCCGCAGCCGTCCCCAACGGTCGGCGAGCATGCCGAAGACGGGGGAGAGCGCGTACATGCCGGCGATGTGCAGGCTGATCGTGAGGCCGACGATGGTCAGGGTCGCGCCGTGGTGCAGCAGGTGGATGGGTGTCATCGCCATTACCGACACCATCACGGTGTGCGCACCGACCACCGCCAGCATGGCGTAGCGGGCCGCCACCGGACGGTCAGCGCGCTCCCGCAGGATGTCCGACCCGCGTTGGCTCGACGCGATCTCCCGGGCCATCAGCAGCGGGTCGGGCCGTAGCCCGAACCAGTACAGGGCGATGCCGGACAGCTGCCCGACAACGGTGAACAGATAGGGACCGGTGAGTTCCGGCATGCCGACCAGGTGGCCCAGTGCCTCACCCGGGCCGACCAGATTGGGGCCGAGGACCGCTCCGAGCGTGGTCGCCCAGACCACCAGGGACAGATCACGGCCACGGGAGACGTCCGTGGCGAGGTCGGTGGCGGCGAACCGGGCCTGCAGATTGGCGGCCTGCCCGGCGCCGATCAGCGCAAACCCGAGCAGCAGGAACGGAAACGAGTTGACCGGGACCGCGCCGATCACCAGGCCGACGCCGAGCAGCGCCACCGCCATGCCGGACGCCAGCGCGGGGCCGCGCCCGCGGCGTCCGGCCAGGGCGGCGAGCGGCATCGAGGTGGCAGCAGTCCCGAGCGTGATGGCTGCCGTCGCCAGGCCGGACAACGCGTCGTCGCCAGAAATCTTGGCGGCCAGGACGGCACCCAGTGACACGGTGGCCCCGAAGCTGATCCCGCTCAGCACCTGACCCGCCGACAGCACAGCCAGCGTCCGGCGCCGATGACGGGTGAGATCAGGCATCTCCTGGATCAACTCGGGCACCCGCGACACCCTAGCTCCAGGTCACATGTCTGAGTCTCCGGATCCGAAGCAAGACTTAGGGGAAGCACTGAGTTTCGTTGGTCGAGCCTGTCGAGACCTTGGACGACCTGGTGCTGGCAAGGGGGTTTCGACAAGCTCAACCAGCGGTGGTGACGACGGAGGTCCTTTGGTCAGCGCGTCCTGGAGACTGAAGCGGTGGTGGGGGATGGCTGCGGCAGGTAGGTGGGCGTCTGGAGGCACGCGTCAGCGGGCCGAAAGCGGGCGCCGCGGCCATCCCCCACCACCGCGGCGACCAAAGGTGACCACGGGAAGAACACCCGATCCAAGCGAGGGGTCTCGACAAGCTCGACCAGCGGTGGGGGATCGACCGGCGGTGGGGCTGACCTCAGTCCTCGGGAGACTCCGCAGATTGAGCGGGAGCACTGGCGTCCGCGATAGTGGCGCGCGCGCCGTCCAACCATTCCTCGCAGCGACGGGCCAGCGCCTCGCCCTCTTGCCACAGTTCCATCGCCTTCGACAGCGGCACGGAGCCGGCCTCGAGGGCCTGCACCACCTCGACCAGCCGTTGTCTGGCCTGCTCGTAGCTCTGCGGCTGCTCAGCCATCGGATTCCCTTCTTGTTTCTACTGCGGTGACGTCGGCGCGGATGGTGCCGTCGGCGAGCATCGTGACGAGTGTGTCGCCGAGGGTGACGGCCGCGGTGGAATCGACCGGTTCGCCGGCGTCGGTGCTCACGATCGCGTAGCCGCGCAGCAGCGTCGCCCGCGGCGACAGTGCCCGGACCCGGCCCAGCGCATGCTCCACCCAGGCCGACTCCTCACGGATCCTGCCCCGGACGGCTCGGCCGCAGCGGGCGCGGAGTTCGGCGACTTGACCGGCCTGCACGGTCACGGGGCCGAGCGGGTCGGCGAGCACCGGCCGGGTGCGCATGGCGACCAGGAATTGGGTCTCGCGGTCGAGCAGGCGCACCATGGCGGCCCGTACCCGCTGGGCGGCCTGATGTACCCGGGCACGCTCGTCGGCGACATCGGGCACCACGCGTTTGGCGGCGTCGGTCGGGGTGGCGGCGCGGACGTCGGCGACCAGGTCGAGGATCGGAGTGTCCGGCTCGTGCCCGATGGCGCTGACCACCGGCGTCCGGCAGGCGAAGACGGCACGGGCCAGGGACTCGTCCGAGAAGGGCAGGAGGTCCTGCAGTGAGCCGCCGCCGCGGGCGATCACGATCACCTGCACGTCCGGGTCGCGATTGAGCGCGGCCAGCGCGTCCCGCACCTGCTCGACGCACGAGGTGCCCTGCATGGTCGCGTGCCTGACCGTGAACCGGACGCCGGGCCAGCGGCGCCGCGCCACCTTTAGCACGTCGCGTTCGGCGGCGCTGCCTTCGCCGGTGATCAGCCCGACCGCAGTCGGCAGGAAGGGCAGCGGACGCTTGCGGGCCCGGTCGAAGAGGCCCTCGGCCTGCAGCATCCGCTTGCGCTGCTCGATCTGGGCGAGCAACCGTCCCTCACCGGACGCCCGCAAATCGCTGCATTCGAAGGTCAGCGAGCCGCTGCGGCTCCACACCGTGGGTCGCACCAGTGCGACCACCTCCATGCCCTCGGCGATCGGGCCGGCGGCGTCCAGCACGCCGGTCGAGGCCGTCACGGTCACAGACACCTCCGCGAGGGGATCGCGCAGGGTGAGGAAGTGGGTCGCGCCGCCGGAGCGACGCTTCAGTTCGAGTAGTTGCCCGGCGACCCAGACGCTGCCGAGCCGCTCCACCCAGCTCTTGGTGGCAGCCAGAACGTTCCGCAGCGGCTGCGGCTGTTCCGGGCTCGACGACATTGGCATGGGTGTCAGCCTAAGCCTGGATCTGGGCTGAGCCAGGGCTGAGCCTCGATCCACCGATCTGCGCCACCGTGCAGGCCGGCTGAGGCACTGCCCGCTCCGGGAAGGTTCGCCGTATGACCATGACCGAGTACGAATGCGAGTGATTCCGCCCAGATTGTCGGAAGTATCGGAGTGTTTACATGCGCTAGGTATCGCGGTTGTGAGAATTGGCGGCCGGACTCGGCCCGCGCTGTTACGACTGCGATAGTCGAAAGGGATTGTCGTGGGAAAAGTCCGTCGTTTACTCGGTTGTGCCGTCGCTGTCGTAGGGTTGGCCGGAGGTTCTCTGGTTGCGCCGTTTACCGTAGCGCCCGCCGAGGCGGCCAGTAAGCCTGCGTACTCGACGAAGAAGGTCAAGAAGCGCTTCACCACGAATGTGCGGAGTTACACCTACATCTACACCAAGCCGGTGGTGACCGGAATCAAACCGTCAGTGAAGGCATCGATCGATAGGCAGGTCGACAGGTTCTTCAAGGGCGCCATCACGGGACGAATCCAACGCGACCGCGACTGTCAAGACCCCAGTGACCAGTTCCGTTCCCACCAGCCCAGCGGGCGCACCAAGGCGGGCTGTACAAGGGTCGCTACCTCTCAGTCTTCCTTCAGTGGGACGCCACCGGCTGCGATGACGAGATGGGATTCACAAACTCGAAGACCTTGAACGTGGACGTCAAGACCGGCAAGGCGGTGCGGCTTGCACAGTTCGCCGAGCCGGAGTCTTTCGGCTACGCGGTGGGTGTCGCCATCGCCGGCGAGGGGGCCCGCCCCAATAAGCCCTGCTGGACCGGATTTGGCTGCCCTGACCGCTGGCCGGGGTACGCAGACATGCGCCGGCGAGACCTGGCGTCGTGGAAGCGTCCGAATGGATGGACGGTTGGAAACGCGGGCATTACGGTCTATTACCGCTGGGAGGACTGGGTCGATAGCTATCCGGTGAAGTGGGCCAGCATCGTCAAGCCGGGCGTCAAGGTGAAGACCTCGACGTCGAAGAATGTCAAGACCAACTACGGATGTACGATCTCGGTGGTTCAGAAGGGAACCCTGGTCAGCGTCGGTTATGGATCGATGCAGTGGAGGGGAATCCGGCCGAAGGGATCCCCGACTGCCAAGCTGTTCCTGCTGTCCACGTGGGTAGAAGATGGGGCACGCGGTACCGACTACATCCCGGGGTACTCGGTGACGTACAGGTCGAAGACCAGTAGCCAGGCAACCTTGGCATCCATCTGGGAGTGGGACGCGCCGAGGTCCGAGGGACCCTGCTGAGCTGCGGTGAGGGCCGGTCGATAGACTGGCCGCCATGACTGAGTCCAAGCGTGTCGTTGTCGCCGCACCCCGTGGGTACTGTGCCGGCGTCGACCGGGCGGTGGTCACTGTGGAGCGGGCCCTCGACCTGTACGGCGCACCGGTCTATGTGCGTAAGCAGATCGTGCACAACCGGCATGTGGTCGAAGACCTGGAGGCCCGCGGCGCCATCTTCGTCGACGAGTTGGACGAGGTTCCCATTGGCTCGACCGTGGTCTTTTCGGCGCACGGGGTGTCGCCGGCCGTGCACACCCAGGCGGCCGAGCGCGGCCTCAAGACCATTGACGCCACCTGCCCGCTGGTCACCAAGGTGCACAGTGAGGCGCGGCGGTTCGCCAACCGCGGCCTGCAGATCCTGCTGATCGGTCACGCCGGACATGAGGAGGTCGAGGGCACCGCCGGTGAGGCTCCCGAGCACATCACGCTGGTGGAGCGCCCCGAGGATGTGGCGCACATCGAGGTCGCCGACCCGGCCAAGGTGGCCTGGCTCTCCCAGACGACGCTCAGCGTCGACGAGACCTGGGAGACAGTCGGCAAACTGCGGGAGAAATTCCCACAGATGATCGATCCACCCAGCGATGACATCTGCTACGCGACCCAGAATCGGCAGTCCGCGGTGAAACAGATCGCGGCGGACGCCGACCTGGTGATCGTCGTCGGCTCACGAAACTCGTCCAACTCGGTGCGGCTGGTCGAGGTGGCGCTGGAGGCCGGCGCCAAGGCATCCCACCGGATCGACAATGCCGGCGAGATCGAAGAAGCCTGGCTCGAGGGCGTGCAGAAGGTCGGCGTCACCTCAGGTGCCTCGGTGCCGGACGAGTTGGTGCAGGGCGTTCTTGCCTTCCTCGAAGCGCGCGGCTTCCCGGCCGCAGTCGAGGAACGACTCACCGAGGAGAACCTGGTGTTCGCGCTGCCCCCCGAACTGCGTAAGGACATGCGCCGCGCCGAGGCCTGAGCAGCACTGTCGATCGAGCGCGAGACATCGTTAAGGAAACGCTGATTTTCGTTGGTCGAGCTTGTCGAGACCTGGGACAACCTGGCGTTGGCAAGGGGTTTCGACGTAGCTCAACCAGCGGTGGTTGCGTTGATCAGCGCTTCTTTCACCGAACTTCTCGAGATCCTGTTTCGACCGTGCGACCAGGGTTTCGACAAGCTCAACCAGCGACAAACGCTGTTGATCGAGCTTGTCGAGATCCCGGTTCGACCGTCCGGCTAGGGGTTTCGACAAGCTCAACCAGTGGCAGCTGACTCAGACCAGGAACCGGTAGAACGGGCTGTCGGGCGCGATCCGGTCGACGATCAGGCGGCTGCTCCGCATCCGATCCAGCAAGCCCTGCAGATCGGTGGGGTCACCCAGTTCGACACCGACCAGAGCCGGCCCGGTGTCGCGGTTGGACCGCTTCACGTACTCGAACAGGGTGATGTCGTCGTCGGGGCCGAGCACATCGTCCAGGAAGCGGCGCAGGGCGCCCGGTTCCTGGGGGAAGTTGACCAGGAAGTAGTGCTTGCGCCCCTCGTAGACCAGTGCCCGCTCGGCGATCTCGGCATACCGGGAGAGATCGTTGTTGCCGCCCGACACGATGGCGACAACAACTCGGCCAGGCGCCGGCTTGTAGACGCCGAGTGCCGCGGTGGCCAGGGCGCCGGCCGGCTCGGCGATGATGCCGTCCACCTGATAGAGCTCGAGCATCTCCGAGCAGATCCGGCCCTCGGGCACTGAGAACATGTGGGGTTTGAGCCGGCGGGCGATGTCGAAGGTGAGTTCGCCGACCCGCCGCACCGCGGCGCCGTCGACGAAGGTATCCAGCCTGACAAGGTCGCGCGGACGTCCGGCATCGAGCGCGACCGCCATGGACGCGGCCCCGGACGGTTCGGCACCGACCACTTTGGTGACCGGATGCCGTTCGGCGAGCCAGGTCAGGCAGCCACCGATCATTCCGCCGCCGCCCACCGGCACGATCAGGGTGTCGGGGGCCTGGCCCAGCTGACGGACGATTTCGGCCACGACGGTGCCCTGGCCCGCGATCGTGCGGGGGTCGTCGAAGGCCGGCACCATGGTGCGGCCCTCGGTGACGACGATCTCGTCGGCCCGTGCCGCTGCCTCGTCATAGGTTTCGCCGTGCACGATGAGCTCGACCCAGCCCTCGCCCAGTTGGCGCATCCGCTGCCGTTTCTGCCGGGGCGTGGTGGACGGCACGACGACTTTGGCTTCGATGCCGAGCTTGGCGCAGGCGAACGCGACCCCCTGGCCGTGATTGCCCGCGCTCGCGCACACCACGCCGGCGGCACGCTCGGCGGCGTTGAGTTGGCTGATCAGGTTGTACGCGCCGCGCAGCTTGTAGGAACGGACCGGCTGCAGGTCCTCACGCTTGATCCACACCTGTGCCCCGGTGGCCTCTGAGAGCCGCCTGTTGAACTGCAGCGGGGTCTCGATGATCACACCGGCCAGCCGGTCGGCCGCATCTTCAATGCTCTGCGCGGTGACGCTGACGTCGGTGCTGCCCTGCGCGGTGACGCTCATGACGCCATTCTCGTCGCTCGCCGGCGACTCATCCGGCGGTGCGCCGGCGCCGAGACGACGGCGGTTCGACGATCTCGCCGGCAAGCAGCTCGTCGAGCGCCGGCTGGGGCCGATTCAGCCCCTCGGGGTCATCGGAGCGCGCGCCGATCAGCGGCGTCACCTGGACGGCGTCGTCGACCAACTCGGCGGCAGTCAGGGGCCGGACGGCTGTGTCGACGGACTTCACGGTGGCCAGTTCGTTCGCGGTGACGTGCAGGTCGCGCAGCTTGCGGGCGGTGGGGAAGACCCGGCCCTCGATCGAGCCGACAGCCTGGTTGTAGGCGGTGACTGAGGCCGTGAGCGAACGTCCGACCCGGTCGAAATGCCCACCCAGCGTGCCCAGCCGGTCGTACAGCTCACGGGCCAGCTCGGACACCTCGGCGGCCGAGTCGGCCAGGGCCGCCTGCTTCCAGCCATAGGCCACCGCCCGCAGCAGCGCGATCAGCGTGGTCGGAGTGGCCAGGATGATGTTGCGCAGCGAGGCGTACTCGTTCAGATCGGGCTGCCGGCTGAGCGCCTCGGCGGCCAGGGCCTCGCTGGGAATGAACATCACCACGAATTCCGGGGTGCCAAGGTCGGACTTGAAGTAGGCCTTGCCCGACAACTGGTCGACGTGGGTGCGCACGTTCTTGGAGAACGACGCCAGCGAGATTTCTCGGGCATTTTCGTCGTCGGTCTCGTGGGCGTCGAGGAAGGCGGCCAGCGGCACCTTGGAGTCGACCCAGACGAACCGGTCGCCGTCGAGCAGCACCTTCAGGTCGGGGCGGATCACCTGATCGGCTGTGGTGCTGGTGGTCTGCTGCGTGACGAAGTCGCAGTGTTCGACCATGCCGGCCAGCTCGACCACCCGCTTGAGTTGCTGCTCGCCCCAATTGCCCCGGACGTGCGGCTTGCGCAACGCCGTGGCCAGCGCCCGCGTCTCGTGCCGCAACTGTTCGCCGGTGGCCTGCACGTTGCGCACCTGGTTCGCCAACTCGTTGGCCAGCACGGCCCGCTGCTGCTCGACCTCGCCGAGTCGGGTGCGGAACGCCTCCAGCGTCTCGTGGACGGGCTTGAGCAACTGCTCGGTGGCCCGCAGCCGTTTCTCGGCCGTGTCGTCAGCCGCCTTGCCCTGGCGTTCCAGGGTTTCCGCGGAGAGCACCTTGAACTGAGCAACCAACGACTCACGGTCGGCAGTGACCTCGTGGGCGCGCTGGACGGCGGCGTCGCGTTCGGCGACGGCGGCAGCCAGGCTCGCCGACACCTCGGCGGCCTCGGCCTGTGCTGCCGCGGCGACGGCACGAGCCTCGGCAGCTTCGACCCGGGCCCGCTCCACATCGGTACCGGCGCGAGCCAGCTCGGCGCGCGCCGAGGCGGCCTCGGCCCGGGCGTCGGCGGCCTCAGCGCGGGCATCGGACGCCTCGCGTTTGGCTTCGGAGACCTCGGTGCGGGCGGCCGCTGCTGCCGCCTGCTGGCCCGCCTGGTCGGCCGATTGTCGGGCGATCGACACCGCCCGCGTGACGAGCCCGCCGAGCAGAGCGCCCAGCGTCGCGGCGACCAGAGCCAGGACAACCATCTCCATGTCCCCGATCTTGCCGGGCCCCTCTGACAAAACTCGTGACCGACCCGGCGCCGGCGTCCAATCGGACGGATTAGGCTGCCGACAAGCCCAACCAGCCACTGTTGTAAGGAAGCCGTTCAGATGGATTCGTACCGAGCGGGAACGGGGACATCGGCGCACATCGAGAGCCTGGCTGCTTTCGTCACGGCCAGCCCGTCCTCCTTCCATGCCGCCGACCACACGGCTGACCTACTGGTCGCCGCGGGCTTCGCCGAGGTCGACGAGACGTTGCATTTCGATGCCCGGCCGGGCGGCTACGTGCTGGTGCGGGACGGCTCGGTGCTGGCCTGGCGCATCCCCGGCGACCTCGCTGCGCCGGCGTTCCGGATCGTCGGCGCGCACACCGATTCACCCGGCTTCGTGCTCAAGCCGCGGCCCACCTCGTCGTTCCTGGGCTGGCAGCAGGCCGGCATGGAGGTCTACGGCGGTCCGCTACCCAACTCGTGGCTGGACCGCGAGGTCGGCCTGGCCGGACGCCTCGTCGACACCGACGGCGCTGTCACGCTGGTCACCACCGGGCCGCTGCTGCGCATTCCGCAGGTGGCGCCGCACCTGGACCGCAGCGTGAACGAGAAGCTGGTGCTCGACCGGCAGCAGCATCTGCATCCGGTTTTCGCGGTCGGCCGTCCTGAGGCCGATCTGCTCGCCGAGGTCGCCGTCCGCGCCGGTCTCGACCCGGCGACGGTGGTCGCCCACGACCTGCATGCCTTCGTCACCGAACCGCCCGGGCGGATCGGCCTGGACGGCGACCTGTTCGCCTCACCCCGGCTGGACAACCTGGCCAGCGTGCACGCCGGCCTGACCGCGCTGGTCGCGGCGAGCGACACCGACGCAATCACCGTGCTGGCCTGCTTCGACCACGAGGAGGTCGGCTCGGCGAGTGCCACCGGTGCCAGCGGACCGCTGCTGGAGACCGTGCTCGGACGGCTCGCCGACGCCCTCGGCTGGGGTGTTCAGGAGTGCGCGGCGGCTCGAGCCCGCTCGGTGCTGGTCTCCGCGGACGCCGGGCACGCCGTCCACCCGAACTATCCGCAGTTGCACGACCCCGATCACCGGCCGTTGCCGAACGCCGGGCCGCTGATCAAATTCAACGCCAACCAGCGCTACGCCACGGACGCCGTGGGCGAGGCCGTCTGGCGTCGTTCCTGCGCCGCGGCAGGAGTCCCGACGCAGGACTTCGTGTCGAACAATTCGGTGCCGTGCGGCTCGACCATCGGGCCGCTATCGGCGACCCGGCTGGGCATTCGCACCGTCGATGTCGGCATCCCGCTGCTCAGCATGCATTCCGCGCGCGAGCTCTGCGGCGTCCGGGATCCGGGGTGGCTGGCGCAGGGTATGCGGGCGTTCTACGCGGGCGCCTAACACGGGTTTGAGCGACGGTGAAACCCCTTGTCAGCCCGCTTGGGGTCTCGACAAGCTCGACCGGCGACGACGGGGTCTCGACAAGCTCGACCAACGAGCGGGGGAGATCGGTCCTCAGGGTCTCGACGAGCTTGACCAGCGAGAGTGAACTCAGGAGGTGAACCAGCCGCCGGGTCCGACGCCGGTGCTCATCCGGGGCACGTACTGGTCGAAGTAGACCCGGGCGATCAGCTCGCGGCGGCTGCGTACTGCCGCCTTCTCGAAGATCGACTTCAGGTGGTCCTGCACCGTCCAGGCCGAGAGGTGCAGCTGTCCGCTGATCTCCTTGGTGTCCAAGCCCTGCAGCACCAACGCGACGACGTCCCGCTCGCGGGCGGTGAGGCCGAACGCGGCCACCACCAGTGGCACGACCTCGGGTGGCCGGGCCTCCTCGATGGTCACCACCACCTCACCGTGCACTCCGTTGCGGGCGCTCAGCGGGGTGGCGTGCAGCACCAGCCACAGGCCGCTGCCGGTCCGGATCCGGGCGCGCGGCGGGGTCGGCCACTCGTCCCTGGCGTAGCGCCGGGCGGCTCCCACCAGCGAGCCGATCACCCCGGCCGGTGAGGTTCCGGTGCCGCCTAAGGCAAGCTCGTCCAACCAGCGATCGGCACCCGCGTTGACCTGGACGATGGTGTTGTCCGATCCGATGATCATCACTGCGGGACCCAGCGGTGAATCGAACGGTGCGGTCGAGGCGAGCGACGCCAGCAGCCCGGCGCGGACGCCGATGCCCATCACGGTGGTCAGCGAGGCCAGGAACGCCACCTCGTCGGCGTCGAACGGGCGGTCGTCCGAGGCGCGGAAGTAGGCCGCCTCGCCCCAGAGATGGTCCCGGTCGTAACACAGCGCGCGCAGTTCATCGCTGTAGCCGTAGGCCGGACGGATCAACTCGCGCAGCCGGGTGGATTTCTCCGGCCGTCCGGCGGTGGTCTGGTGGACGCCGGCGGCACGCAGCCCGGCGTCGGCGATCTCGGTGAAGGTGGTGGCCTCGCGGTCGCCGTACTCGATCAGCCCCCAGTCGTGGTCGCGAGCGTCCTGGCCGTGCAGGCTGCCGTACTTGCGGGTGCCGGTGAGCAGCCGCGTGGTCGGGTCGACGGTGCCGAAGCAGGCCGCTTCGAAAGGGACGACCCGATGCAGTGAGAGCAGCGCCTCACTGAGGAAGGTGTCGAGGTCGAGGCCCCCGTGAGCCACCACCTCGATATCGCGCCGCACCCGTTCGGCGAGCAGTCCACTCGGCATGGCAGCCATTGTGCGCTCTTCACGCCCGCGGCGGAATCCCAGATCCCTGGGGGGCGGGGCTACCCGGGTTCGGTGGAGGTGGGAGTCTCCGGTCGCCGGGGATGGTGTGGGTCGGTGCCGGACGCGACGGTTGAGCCATGGCAGAGATCAGGATCGGGATCCAGCGGCCGGTCGGGGCCGACGGGTTGCTGTTGCACGAGGACGACCACGTCGCCCAGCTGGTGCTGGCCGTGGAGAACCTCGAGCAGGCCCTTGCGGGGGCGGGACTCAGCATCGCCGCCGTCGCCGCGATCGACGTCCACACCACCGACCGAGGCTTGTTCGACGACGCCGCCGAGGTGCTGACCCAGCACCTGGCCGAGCAGGGCGTCCGGCCGGCGATCGTCGTCCGCGAAGTGTCCTGGCTCGGTCAAGCCGGCATGACCGTCGCGGTGGGGGCGACCGCCCACGCCGCCGAAACCGAATCCCACAAGGAGGAACAGAAGATGACCAGTGAGCTCACCGACGCACCTCGGCGCAGCGACTCGTCCGACGCCGAGGCGTTGCGCGGGCTGTGCGACGGGCGCGTCCACCTGCCCGGCGACCCCGGCTACGACCAGGCCCGGACGCCGTGGGCGGTCCAGGTCGATCAGCGTCCCGCTGCCGTGGCGGTACCGCATTCGGCGCAGGAAGTGGCCGAGGTGGTGCGTGCGGCAGCTGCCGCAGGGCTCCGGATCGCACCGCAGAGCAGCGGCCACGGCGCCAGCCCGTTCGCCCGCGCCGACCTGTCCCGGGTGGTGCTGGTCCGGCTCCATGAGTTCACCGGGGTGAGCATCGATCCCGAACTCCGGCTCGCCCGCGTGCTGGGGGGCACGTTGTGGCAGACGGTCGTGGAAGCGGCGGCCGGTCATGGCCTGGCCGCGCTGCACGGCTCGTCCCCGGATGTCGCGGTGGCCGGCTACACGCTGGGCGGTGGGCTCTCCTGGTACGGACGGCAGCACGGGCTGGCGGCGCACCACCTGCGGGCGGTCGAACTGGTGCTCGCCGACGGACGGCTGGTGCGTGCGGACGCCGAGCACGAGGCCGACCTGTTCTGGGCGGTCAAAGGCGGTGGCGGCAGCTTCGGCATTGTCACCGCACTGGAGTTCGACCTGCTGCCCATCCCGGACGCCTACGCCGGCATGCTGCTGTGGCCGGCGGAACGGGCGGCGGAGGTGGTCCATCGCTGGTCGGACTGGACCCGGTCAGTTCCGGATGCGGTGTCCACCGCGCTGCGGCTGATGAGCTTCCCGCCGCTGCCGGAGCTGCCGCCGTTCCTGAGCGGCCGCAAGCTGGTGGTGATCGACGGAGCCGTTCTGGCTTCGGACGAGCAGGCGTCCGAGCTGTTGGCGCCGCTGCGCGCACTCAACCCCGAAATGGACACCTTCGCGCGGCTCCCAGCAGCGGGGCTCACCCGCATCCACATGGATCCGGAGGGCCCGACGCCGTCGGTGTCGAACTCGGTGCTGCTGGACGATCTCCCCGCGGCGGCGATCGAGACCCTGCTGGCGGTGGCGGGGCCCGAGTCGGGCAGCAGCGTCCTGGCCGCCGAGATCCGGCACCTCGGCGGCGCTGTCGGACGTCCGGCGGACGCAGCCCTGGAGCGGTTGCAGGGCGAGTACCTCGCCTTCTTCCTGGCCATCGCGGCGACGCCCGAGATGGCCATGCAAGGGCAGGCCGACGCTGACCGCGGGGTCGCCGGGCTCGCGCCCTGGGCGAGCGGTGCGCGCTACTTGAACTTCGACGACAACGTCGTGAAGACCTCCGCTGGATACACGCCCGACGCCTGGCGACGGTTGCAGACGGTACGGGAGGCCGTCGATCCGGACCGCCGGCTGCTGGCGAACCACGCGGTGTAGGAGGTTCCGCTGGGCTGTCGAGTTGGGCGTCGTTGCCAGCGCATGCGGGGGCGGTGGCCAACCGACTTCGCCGACGTGCGAATCCTCCAAGGGGGGCTGGGGGACCCGCGGACGACGCGGGTTGTGGGGACCCGGGGTCACGAGCACGGCCCCGGGTCACCCGCCCTACTTCTTCTTGCCCTTGACGCCCGCGATCAGGCTTTAGCTGGAGCTGATCATCGTTGGTCGAGCTTGTCGCTACCTCCTGCATCATCCGGTTGGCAAGGTGTTTCACAAGCTCGACCGATGAAATGCCGCACTAATCAGCCCGACCTGCGAGAACCCCAGTTGTGCGAAGACCTTGCACCGGACGGCTTCAGGGGCGATGGTCGGAGTAGGGCAACGATGCTCACTGGCGATTCGGAGGTGACCCCATGGTGCTGGACCTTGCGGCGCTGCGGAGTGCAGCGGCGGCTTCGGAGATCGACTGGCAGCCCGGGCAAACCGTCAACGCCGGGATGTCGACGCTGCGCGCCCGATCCAGGCTCGGCGCGATCCCGCCGGACGGCCGGGCGGGCCTGCAGCAACGCGAGCAAATCGCGACTGCGCAACTGGCAGCGATGAGCGCCGCGGTCGAGGCGACGGCGGCGCCGGCCGCGTTCGACTGGCGCAAGGCCGCGGGGGGCAACTTTGTCACCTCGGTCAAGGACCAGGCGGGCTGTGGCTCGTGTGTCGCCTTCGGCGTCGTCGCCGTACTGGAGTCGATGGTGCGGATCGCCGCCAAACAGGCCGGGCTGGCGGTCGACCTGTCCGAGGCGTACGCCTACCACTGCCTCGGCCGGACCCACGGCGCCATTCCCTGTCCCGAGGGCGGCTGGTGGCCGGACGAGGCATTGGCCGCGATGAAGTCGGGCATCACCGATGAGGGCAATTACCCCTACACCGACGAAGCCCAGCCCTGTCGTCGGGGCTCGGACTGGAAGTCCCGGCTGACGAGATACAGCGGATTCACCCGCAAGACCTCGGTGAGCGCGATGAAGACCTACCTGTCGACGGTGGGACCGATGGTCGCCTGCTTCACGGTCTACGAGGATTTCTACTACTTCTACACCGGCGGCATCTACAGGTACCGCGCGAAGACCGCCGGGGACATGGTCGGCGGTCACTGCATCGCCATCGTCGGCTACGACGACGCTAAGAAGTGCTGGATCGCGAAGAACAGTTGGGGCACGGAGTGGGGTGAGAGTGGCTACTTCCGGATCGGCTACGGCAGCGCGGGGATCGACGCCGAGATGTGGGGCATCGATGGCAAGGTCACCTCGCCACTGATCCGGACCACGCTCGGGGTGGCGCTCGCCGGCTCCGGCAACGTCTACCACACCGCGCGTCTGAAGTCGGGCAGTTGGCAATCGCCGGTGAACCGGCTCGACACCGGCACACCGGGTGATCCGGGGACGTTCACCGCGGTGACCGCGACCGCGACGATCAACCGGCGGCACATCTTCGGGCTGGTCGGCGGCACGCTGTGGTACACCAACAAGCAGAGCGACGCTGAATGGGCGAAGTGGCAGCGGCCGACCTCCACGCTTCCGTCCGGTGTCACGTCCTGGACGGCGGTCAGTTGCGCCAGTGCCGGAGACGTCGTGCACATCGTCGGGCTGGCGAAAGGTGCCCTATGGCACACCCTGCGGACCTCGAAGCACAAGTGGCAGAAGGCGTGGGTGAAGGTCGCCTCCGCCACCACGGCCGCGGGCGCGTTCGGAGCGCTGAGCTGCGCCACCCGGGGCACGGAGGCGAACGTGGTCGGGATCGCCGGCGGCACGCTCTGGTTGATCACTCGCAGTAGGGACGGGAGCTGGAAGTCCCCCGTCCGGATCAATCCCTCGGACGGCGTCGTCCCCGGAGCCTTCACTTCGGTCAGTGCCGCGGTGGTGGACGGGCGGCTCAATCTGGTCGCGCTGAGCGCTGGCAAGCCATGGCTGCTGGCGCGGAACCGCAGCGGCGTGTGGGGCGCTTTCCAACAGCTCCCTCCGGCCCCGGCGGGGACGGTCTTCACTGGTGTCGCGTGCGCCGATGTCGGGGCCACCCTGCACGTGCTCGGGCTCGCGGCCGGCAAGCCGTGGCACACCCTACGGAACCCGGACGGCACCTGGCCGACCACCTTCCTCGAGATCGGCGGCAGGTTCTCCGGAGAGCCGGCCACGCTCGTCTCGCTGGACGGTGCCTGATGTCCGAGGGGACCTCCGGCGCCGGGTTGACGGAGGTCGTCACGCTGCGGGTCGGTGAGGAGTTCGAACTCGTCCTGCCCGGGCTGGGCACCGCCGGCTACCGCTGGAGTGAAACCGTGGACGGCCATGCCGACGCGGTCCACCTGGCCTGGCGCCGGGGGTTCGCCCCCGGCGACGAGCGCCGTCCGGTCGGTGCCAGTGCCCCGGAACGACTCGCGATCACCGCCACATCGCCCGGGCGGGTGACCCTGCGCCTCGCTCAGCGCCGGCCCTGGGAGGACGGCCGTCCCCGGGCCGAGCGCACCGTCGAGGTGGAGGTCCTGCCTTCCGCGCAGCCGTGAGCGTTGCTGTTCGAGGGGCATGACTTCGCCGCGACCGACATCATGCAGGTCGGAGCGGCAGCGCCGCCGCTGTCGGGGGGACCGGCCGGTCGAGCTTCGCCGAATCATCTACTACGCGCTATAGTAGAAAGCGCGAGCACGCCTCGGGCGACATTGCCGATTCACACGTTGACAAGGCCGGACGGCGTGAACGGATTCGTCCCAGCGCGGCACTGTGCCGCTGCCTCACGAGGAGACCCCTTGACCGCCTTCTCGGTCGTGAACGAGGCTGCCCGGGTCGCACCACGTGTCGTTGGTGACGCGTTCAGGTCGTCGAGTTCCGGGAACCACTGTCCGAATGGTTCGAGGCCCGCGCAGCCGATCGGCGCTTCGTTGGCCGCGCGGAAAGCAATCGCGTCAGGCGAATGGACCGTCCAGGGCTGCCCACTGCAACAGCATGATGGTCTTGCCATCCACGATCTGCCCGTCGCTGGTCATCGCGAGCGCCTCGGCGAAGTCGAGTTCGAGCACCTCGATGTCTTCGCCTTCGTCGGCGACCCCGCCGCCATCGCTCGTGCGGTTCTCCGGGGTGTAGGCGGCCGCGAAGAAGTGCAGTTGCTCGGTCACCGAGCCGGGGCTCATGTACGCGTTGAAGACGTGCTCGATCCGGCTCAGGGTCACGCCCAGTTCCTCAACGCTCTCGCGACGAATCGCGGTGAGTGGGTCGTCGGCGTCCAGGAGCCCTGCTGCTGCTTCGATGAGGAGGCCGTCGGGATGACCGTTCACGTAGGCCGGAAACCTGAACTGCCGCGTCAGCAGGACCGTTCGGCGCTCGGTGTCATAAGGAAGGATCACTGCGCCGTTCCCGCGGTCGTAGGTCTCCCGCTGCTGGCGTTCCCAGCGCCCATCGCGTCGCCGATAGTCGAAGGTGGTGCGCCTCAGTACGTGCCAGCCCTGCGAGGTCAGCTCAACGTCTCGGATCACCACGTCCGGGTTTCGGTCCAGCCCCCGCCCGGTGCGATCAAGACCGGTGCGTCCCCGATGGTCCGGGACGTCGACGCCGGGGGTCTTCATGCTGTCTGCGCTGTCGTCATGGCGGCCACCATACATGCAATAATACAGACAAACAGGAAGGAATATGGATGTTCACCGCTCAGCGACGTGCCCACCTGCTCAAGATTCTTGCAGAAACAGGCAAGATCGTGGCCACCGATGTCGCTGCCGAGTTGGGCATCTCGGTGGACAGCATTCGCCGCGACCTGCGCGACCTGGCTGCGGAGGGGCTGTGTCAGCGGGTCTACGGTGGAGCGCTGCCGACCTCGCCCGCCATCGTCGACTATGCCGCCCGCCAGAGCGTCGAGCCTGACGGTAAGCGCGCGGTCGCCGCGAAGGCGGCCTCTCTGGTCCGCGACGGAGCAACGCTCATCCTCGACGGCGGCACCACCGCGCTCGCGGTCGCTCAGCTGCTTCCGAAGGAACTGGAATGCACCGTCATCACGAACAGCCCAACCATCGCGTCAGCGCTGTTGCAGCACCCCAGGGCGGACCTGTTCGTGCTGGGTGGCCGGGTCTTCAAGCACTCCGCCGTCACCTGCGGGGCCGCTGCCGTCGAGGCCGCACAGTATGTCTCGGCCGACCTCTGCTTCCTCGGTGTCACCGGAGTCCACCCGGAGGCCGGACTCACCACCGGAGACGCCGAGGACGCCGCGATGAAGCGCGCCCTTTCCGCGCGCGCGGCCGAGACCTACATACTCGCCTCGTCCGAGAAGATCGGAACCGCATCGCCCTACCGTGTTCTGTCCTGGAGTGAGGTCTCGGGAGTGATCACCGATGCCAGTCCGGCCAGCGCCGTGATCAGAGAGGTCACGACACGTGGGGTCGAGATCCTGCACGCCGGTGCCAACTCTCCCGATGCCGCGCATTGACGTGAGGGTGAACCACATTCGAGGCAGACGCCGGCCGGCGATCGAGCCGCTCGCCACCTGCCGTGCCATCCGGGCTACTTCAATGTAAGCGTCTCCACAGGTTGGCCGGTGATCTCCGCGATGAGAGTGAAGTCCTTGTCCACGGCGAGCACAGTCAATCCAGCCTTTTCCGCGGTTGCGGCGATCAGGAGATCCGGTATGGATGGCGCGTGGTGATGTCCACGGTCGGCGAGCAGCATCTGTACCTCGAAGGCTCGATCCTCCATCGCGGGTGTCAAGTGCTCGATCGGCATGAGGGACAGCGGCGGCTGCCCAAATGCTTCCCTCCCGGCATTGCCTGAGCGGGCAGCGAAGCCGAGCTCGAGCCTCGTCATCGTCGACAGTCGCATCAGACCTCGCTCAATGCGCGCGTTCCAGACCTCGATGTTCGCGGCATGCCCTGCCTGCATCCGCGCGTACGCTGACTTGTCGATCAGCCAGCTTGTCACCGCCACGCCGCATCCATCACTTCCGGGTCTGCCAAGTCGCCGAAGGCCGCAGCAGAGCGAGCCCAATCCGCGGCGGCCAGTGCAGCGTCGGCGGTCGCGGTCGCAGCACCTTCCAGCTTCCGGCGCAGAAACTCGTTGCGGGACAGGCCCAGCGCGGACGCCTCGGCATCGATGCGTTCCACCGCGGCGTTGCTGAGCCCTCTGATGAGCACGTTCGTCATGGAGGGAGAGGCCGGGGTGAGGATGAAGACCGGCGTGAGGAACGGCGTCCCGCACAGCGCAGGTGGCCGTGCCTGGCGTTCGAACTACCCTCGGACGATGGGAACGTGGAGATACGTCGTCAGCTTGGAGCCTAATGGCGATTGCAGCGAACTCGAGTGGGGGATCCGCGAAATACACTCGACCGAGGACGGCCAGTTCGGGTACACGGCTCGCCCGGTGAAGCCTTTCGGGACTTCCTACGAAGACCTGCTCCGCGATCTCGAACACATGCTCCGCGATAGCTCGCTGGAGGTGCTTGACCTCAGGGGTGATGAACCCAGGCTTGTGGCGGTCGAGCAGATTCGGGAGGAATTCGCACCCGGGACCGAGCCCGACCCGCCCACTACTGCTCGATGGGAGGTGCCCGGAGTTCTGTGCGAACCAATCAACGGCAGACCGCGGATCGTCTGCATCTGTGGCTCGATTCGGTTTCATGAAGAGTTGGCGAGCGCGAATAGCCGGTTGACTCTCGCGGGCGCAATCGTCCTTGCACCAGCGCTGTTCCAGCGCGGCGGCGACGCGATAACCGAGAGGCAGCGACGTCGGCTCAGTGAGCTTCACCTCAAGAAGATCGATCTCGCAGACGCGATATTGGTCGTAGACCCGGGGGGTTACGTCGGCGAGTCCACCAGCTGCGAGATCGGGTACGCAGATGCCGCGGGGAAACCTGTATGCAAGCTCTCTGAGATCGCAAGAAGCTGATCTGTGTGAGCGGCGTAGGAAGTCAGCAATTATGACGCCCCCGGCTCAACCCCCACGGGTTGACGACAGGCACTCCAGGATCTGCCCTGCGCCTTGACTTGCGGAGTTCGCTCACGACATCGGTTCGAGTAGGTAGTCACTCGGGAACGGCGAGCTCAATGCGAGCGGGCAGGAACCTGATGTCGAGGTCATCGTCCATGCTCAGACGGTCGACCAGAGATGCGCCGTTCTCGCCCATGCGGGTGACCCTCACCGAGGTTCCTGCGGTTGCCGAAGGGTCCGGGTGAGCAACCGTCGGGTCCGGCGTTCGCCCTTGCGGCGCCGACGTTCCGCGCGATGGATTCCGTGCTGCATCTGCTCCTGGGCACGGATGTACTGGGTGTAGCCGGTGGACACCAGGATCAGGAAGGCGCCCAGGGAGACCAGCGAGGAGACCAGGTCGGGAATGACGTACGGGGTGCCGCGCAGCTCATGGGTGATCCGCTCGATCAGGGTGAGCACACCGATGCTGCTCCACCCCCAGAAGATGGTCCGCGCGGTTTCGGTGGCCTCGACGAAGTCGGCCCGCTTGGCCATCCGGGTGTTGTGCGCCCAGCCCCAGGCCAGGCTGGAGGCGATCAGTCCGGGCACCAGGCTGGCGGTGTTGGTGAACCCCGCGTCCCGGTCGGGGCCGACGACGGCCACCATCGCGATGCCGGCCAGAGGTGAGAGCAGGAGGTAGTAGGTGTGGTTGCGCGGATCCGCCTTGCGGACGTCCCAGCCCCGATAGCGGACGAAGATCGCCCCGAGCCCGGCCAGGTACGCGGCGATGGCGAGCCAGTTCGACACCACCACCTCGACGAAGCCGCTGCCGGCCATTCGCAGCACGATCGCCGCCAGTTGCAGCGTCAGCGCCACGCCGAACAGACTGAACTCGAGTCGCCGCCGCTGGGTGTCTGCGCCGCGCGCCTCGATGGTCTCGTCGATCGCCGGACCCAGGTCGGGCTGGGTGGGCTGGTCCTGGGCCATGTCGTGCAGCATAGGCAGCCTCGGGCTGCTACCGCGCGTGGGGGGATCTGCCCGGGAATCGACCGCTTCGCCGAGGATCGCTTCTGGAGCGTGAAGGTCGCCGCCACCGAACATCCGAACGTGGCGCGCATCGCGTGACCTGAAAATCCGCTGATCCTGCCCGCGTCGTTCAGTCACGTCAACGCGAGGGTCTCCACGGGCTGACCGGTGATCTCGGCGATGAGGGCGAAGTCCTTGTCCACGGCGAGCACTGTCAGCCCGGCCTTCTCCGCGGTCGCCGCGATCAAGAGATCGGGAATGGATGGCGCACGGTGGCGTCCGCCGTCCGCGAGAAGCATCTGCACCTCGAAGGCTCGATCCTCCATCGCGGGTGTCAGGTGCTCGATCGGCATGAGCGAGAGGGGCGGCAGTCGGAATGCTTCTCTGCCGGCGTCGCCTGTTCGGGCGGAGAAGCCGAGTTCGAGCCTCGTCACCGTCGACAGTCGCACCAAGCCCCGCTCGATGCGCGCGTTCCAGTCTCGGATGTCCGCGGCATGCCCGGTCTGCATCCGCACGTACGCCGACTTGTCGATCAGCCAGCTGGTCACCGCCATGCGGCATCCATCACTTCCGGATCCGCCAGGTCGCCGAACGTCGCGGCTGAGCGGGCCCAGTCGGCGGCGGTCAGTGCAGCCTCGGCGATCACCGGCGTGGTCGCTTCGAGCTTGCGCCGCAGGAACTCGTTGCGGGACAGGCCCAGCAGGGCAGCCTCGGCGTCGATCCGTTCCACCGCCGTATCGCTGAGCCCTCGGATCAGGATGTTCGTCACGCGAACCACCTCCAGGACCGATGATATCGCGATATCACCGTCAGGGAGGGTGTCGTCCGATCGGTCCCAGTGGTTCGTGCTCGGCGACGTACGGTGGGGTCGTGCTGGAACTCCGACCGAACTGTGAGTGCTGTGACCGCGACTTGGCTGCGAGCAGTGCCGACGTCTACATCTGCAGTTTCGAATGCACGTGGTGCGGGGAGTGTGCGCGCGAACTGCTGCGCCTGGCGTGCCCGAACTGCGCCGGTGAGTTGGTGCGTCGGCCGATTCGGCCGGCGGCCGAGCTGGTCAGCCACCCGGCCAGCACGATCCGGGTCCACGCCCCGGATTGCCGAGCTCGTGCGCTCGCCGCCCTCGGCTGACGGGGGCGCCGTCGAGCACATCGCAATCATCGGGACGGCTTATCGGCCTGACCGGGCTGGCCCGATTTCACCGGCACGGCTTCAATGGGCTGCGTGCACTACCTCGATCACGAACCCGGCGGCTGGTTCCTGCTGGAGCAGGACGGCGTCCGCTACCTCGACGCGCGGTACAGCTACAGCGCCCTGATCGACGACTCCGCCCTGATCCGGCTCAACGACACCGAAACCGAGGCCTACCGTCTCGGCGGTCACGACTATCTGTCCGACCTCGCCGCGCGCATCCACAACAGCACCCCGTACACGGAGAAATCTCGCTTCTTCTCGCGCGACCTGTACCGCGGACCGGATGGCCCGCAGTATCGCCGGGCCGTCGCGGACGCCGTGGCCGATCACACCTGGGCCGCCGAGCGGCGCGAGCCGACCTGATCGGCACCCATGGCGTGAGCCGCCCATGATCTACTCGATCGATGAAGATCGAGCGGATCGCCCCAATCCTGACCGTCGACGACGTGCCGACCGCCATCGCCGAGCACGCGGCCGTGCTCGGCATGCATGTGGTGATGGACATGGACTGGATCGCTTTCCTGGCCGACGACTCCGGTCGCCAGATCGGACTGATGACCACCGACGCGACGGCACCGGTCAATCCCGACGTGTCGGTGTTCGTCGACGATGTCGAGGCAGCGCATGCCGCAGCCATGGCGTCCGGAGTCGAGATCGTGCATCCGCTTTCCGCGGAGCCGTGGGGTGTTCGGCGGTTCTTCTATCGGGATTCGTCCGGCCGGGTGGTCAACGTCGGCACCCACGCGTGACTCCGCGCTCGGTGGAGGGCGCCTCGGCACGGAAATCGGCAACACGCGTGGCCGGCAGCCTCGTCATGCGACCTGCAGGCTCATCCATAACTCCTCGGACGTGCCAGAGTACTGCGCCCCGATGGATTGCCGTGTCGGCGGTGATGCTCTGCATGCGGTGCGCGATCTCGTTGATCCGCCGCGGCGATGCACCGATGGACACGGCGGCTCGTTCTGCAGATTCCGAAGTCCTCGATGAGGGCCTCCATCAGGGTCTCCCCGGACGTCTCCGGCTTCGCTTATGCTGAGCGGCCCATCATTGATGTCGCAACCCCGCCACGAGGAGAACCTTGAGCCACCAGGCCTCCGGTCCCACGCCGACCGTCGACTTCCCGGCGCTGACCATCGAAGACGTGACTCGGGAGAACTGGTTCCCGGCCACGCAGTTGCGGGTCACGCCGGAACAGGCCATCCACTTCTCGGCCCCCATCGTGTACTGGCTCGCCGAATCCCGATTCGAGAGCCACTCCGTCCGATGCTCCTGTCCCGAGGCGGCACGCCCGTCGGCTTCCTTGTCTACGGAATCGATCCCGACGACGACGAGTACTGGCTGATCACGTTCATGATCGACCACCGATTCCAAGGACAGGGACTGGGCCGGCAGGCACTCCGGGCCTTCCTCGAGCATTTCGACCGGGCCCATCCGCAGACAGCGATCAGGCTGGGGCATCACCCCGAGAACGTCGTCGCCGCACGTCTTTACGACTCCTTCGGATTCATGCCGACGGGCGAGCGCATCGGTGGTGAGGTGATCCGCGACCGCCCGGCGGTCGCCGCGTCGGTGGTGGAGGCCGCGTTCTGAACGACAGGTCCCACCAGGACGTCGTGTCATTCCCGCGTCGGCTCAGCCTCTTCCCTCGTCTTCAGGATCTGCCACATTCCGGTCAGACCCGGACGGCGCGCGAAGCCGGTGCGCTGGTACAACGACTCGGCGTCCGGTGTGGAGAACAATCCGAGGAACGCGGTTCCACCGGCCAACGCGGTCACTTGGGCCTGGAGCCGCTCCACGACCATCGTGCCGAGACCACGGTGACGATGCTGCGGGTGGACGGCCACGTCCTGGACATAGAAGAAGAAGGCGCCGTCACCGACGACACGACCCATCGCCACGATGGCCCCGGCTTCGTCAAGGACGACCGTGCCGCAGGAGGATCCGGCCAAGGAGCCCGGCATCGCCTCCCATCGGAAGGAATCCTCCCATCCGACAAGCCCGGCCAGCTGACGATGCTCGGCGAGGGTTGCCACCCGGTCAACAGCTGTATAGGGCACGTGAGGAATCGTGTCACGGACCAGCCGCGATCCTCCACCGGGATCAGATCGGCGGCGGACGAGTAGCGTCAAACGCTGAATCTGACCTTCCACGGCGTGGCGGCGGCCAGGTCATCGATACGAGTAGAGCACCTCGGCAGCTTGTCTCGGTGAGAAATTCCGGTCGAAATCCGTTTCATTCGGCACCCACACCTCATCCCACAGCCGCGAATGATCCCGCCCCAGGCCGGCGTCTCGCCGCTTGCCGCGGTCTCGCGGAGGACCTCGTGGACGAGGCCCACGCGCTCGACTCCATCCCAGTCGGGTGACCGACGATGCGAGCGAGAGGGATCGAGGAAGTCATCCCCGCGCATCCGAACCATGCTCGGGTCATCGCCGACGGTCCGGCGCGCGAGGGTGCTCTTTCCCGAGCCGCCGTACCCGGAGATGCCGACCACGATCGGGCGTCCGCGGTCACGTCGTCGCCGCTCGATCAGGACCCTGAGTGGTGCGATCTCGCAATGGCCCGGGGTGCATTCATGCGGGGAGGTCGCCGATCCCGGCACGGAAATCGGCGACGCGCGTGGCCGGCAGCCTCGTCATGCGACCTGCAGCGGCGTGATCGCCGCGATTTGGTCGGCCATACGGTCCTCTGCGAGCTCCAACTCGTACCGGGTCTGCAGGTTGAGCCAGAACTGTGGGGGCATCCCGAAGTATCGTCCCAGTCGGAGCGCGGTGTCGGCGGTGATCGCCCGCTTCCCATGCACGATCTCGTTGATGCGGCGCGGTGGCACGCCGATCGAGACCGCGAGCTTGTTCTGTGTGATGCCGAACTCCCTGATGAAGTCCTCCATGAGGACCTCGCCCGGGTGGATCGGCGGGTAGAGCTTCTCGGCCATCACCCCACCAGCGTATAACGCATAACGTCAATAACGCTAGACGTTAAACCTGAACTCGACGACGTCGCCGTCCGCCATCACGTAGTCCTTGCCTTCGAGCCGGACCTTGCCGGCGGCCTTGGCCTGCTGCATCCCGCCCAGCTGGATGAGGTCGTCGAAGGAGACCACCTCGGCCTTGATGAAGCCCTTCTGAAAATCGGTGTGGATCACGCCGGCGGCCTCGGGGGCAGTGGCGCCCTTGCGGATCGTCCAGGCCCGGGCCTCTTTGGGGCCGGCGGTCAGGTAGCTCTGCAGGCCGAGGGTTTCGTAGCCGACCCGGGCCAGCACGTCCAGGCCGGGCTCGTCGATACCCATCTCGACCAGGAACTCGCGGGCCTCGTCCGGCTCCATCTCGACCAGTTCGGACTCGATCTTGGCGTCCAGGAAGATCGCCTCGGCGGGGGCCACCAGTTCGCGCATCCGGTCGAGCAGGGCGGTGTCGGTGAGTTCGTCGGAGTCGCAGTTGAAGACGTAGATGTAGGGCTTGGCGGTGAGCAGGAACAGTTCCCGCAGCGGTTCGCGGTCGACACCGGTGGCGTAGATGCCGCGTCCGGAGTCGAGCACCTGCTGGGCGGCCTGGACGGCGGCGAGGGTTTCGCGGCGGTCCTTGTTGATCCGGGCTTCCTTCTCCAGCCGGGGCAGCGCTTTCTCGACGGTCTGCAGGTCGGCCAGGATCAGCTCGGTGGTGATGGTGTCGATGTCGTTGCCGGGGTTCACCGCGCCGTCGACGTGGGTGACGTCGGGGTCGCGGAACACCCGGGTGACCTGGCAGATGGCGTCCGCCTCACGGATGTTGGCCAGGAACGCGTTGCCCATGCCCTCGCCCGCCGACGCGCCCTTCACGATGCCGGCGATGTCGACGAAGCTGACGGTGGCCGGAATGGTCTGCGCCGAGCCGAACAGCTTCGCCAGCTGCGGCAGCCGGTCGTCCGGCACCCCCACGACGCCCACGTTGGGTTCGATGGTCGCGAACGGGTAGTTCGCCGCCAGCACCTCGTTGCGGGTGAGCGCGTTGAACAGGGTGGACTTGCCCGCGTTGGGCAGTCCGACGATGCCGATTGTCAAAGCCACGCGGGACAGCGTAGTGGCGTCGACCGGACGGCCTTGCCGATGGCGAGATCGGTAGCCGCTGTCACGTTCGGTGGCCACTGTCGTGCTATTGCACGAAACCGGCTACGGAAGCCGACAGCGGGCACCGATGGTGAGATCGGCGGGCCGACCAGCGACCTCCCGCCCGCGGCGACGGAAGCGGTCGGGCTGCGCAAACGGTGGGACGGCTTGGTCTCGGCAAACGTGGCCGACGGTGGGACGGATGGGTCTCGGCGAACGCGAACCGCGGGGGGACGAGCGACGGTCAGCGTTCCCGCAACCGCGCGGTCAGTCGTTCTTTCGCCGGCGGCCACTCGTCGGCCAGCATGCTGTACATCACCGTGTTGCGTACTGAGCCATCGCGTCGCAGCTTGTGGTGCCGCAGTTCACCGTCCCGCTGGGCGCCGAGCCGTTCGATCGCCTTCTGGCTGGCGTAGTTCTCGTTGTCGGTGCGCCAGCCGACGACCCCGGCGTCCAGCGCCTCGAAGGCGTGGGTGAGCAGTAGCAGTTTGCAGGCGGTGTTCACGTGGGTGCGTTGCACGCTGCGTCCGTACCAGGTGTAGCCGATCTCCAGCCGGCGGACGTCCGGCGCGATGTCGTGGTAGCTGGTACTGCCGAGGACCAGTCCGGTGGCGTCGTGAAGTACGGCGAACGGCACCCGATCCGGTGCGGTCAGTGCCTCGGCGATGTAGCCGGTCTCGTCGCCCGGTGCCGGCACGCTGGTCACCCGCAGCTTCCACAGTTCGCCGTCCGCCGCGGCGCGCGCCAGAGCATCGGCGTGTCCGGGTTCCAGTGGAACCAGCCGGACGCCCCACCCAGCCAGGCTGACCGGCGTGACCCAGGCCTGGTTCACCGCTGTCCGAGCGGCACGTAGGGGCGCCGCTCCGATCCGGTGTAGATCTGCTTGGGGCGGATGATCCGCTGGTCGGGATCGGTGAGCTGCTCCTCCCAGTGGGCGATCCAGCCGGCCGTCCGAGGCACGGCGAACAGCACGGTGAACATCTCGCTGGGGAAGTTCAGCGCCTCGTAGATCAGTCCGGAGTAGAAGTCGACGTTGGGGTAGAGCTTGCGCGAGACGAAGTAGTCGTCGTTGAGCGCGATCTTCTCCAGTTCGAGGGCGATGTCGAGCAGCGGGTTGGTGCCGCGGACCTCGAACACGTCCTCCACCGCCTTCTTGATCACCTTCGCGCGGGGGTCGTAGTTCTTGTAGACACGGTGCCCGAAGCCCATCAGCCGGCCGGCGCCGTTCTTCACCCCTTCGACGAACTCGGGCACCCGGTCGAGGCTGCCGATCTCGCGCAGCATCCGCAGCACCGCCTCGTTGGCGCCGCCGTGCAACGGCCCGAACAGCGCGCCGATGCCGGCCCCGCAGGACGTGTAAAGGTCGTTGCCGGACGACGCCACCGTGCGCACCGCGGTGGTGGAGCAGTTCTGCTCGTGGTCGGCGTGCAGGATGAACAGCACCTCCAGCGCCCGGACCAGCCGCGGATCGGCGCGCCACACCCGCTGCTGCGACTGGAACAGCATCGCCATGAAGTTCTCGACGTAGCCCAGTTCGTCGCTCGGATAGACGGGGTGGCGTCCGATCGAATGCCGGAACGCGGTCGCTGCCAGGGTGGGCATCTTGCCCAGTAGCCGGAAGGCGTTCAGTGCGCGTGATTCCGGGTCGGAGATGCGGCGTGACGAGGGGTAGAAGGTCATCAACGAGGCCACCGACGCCATCAGCTTGGCCATCGGATGGGCGTCGTAGCGGAACGCCCGGATGATCTCGTGCACGTTCTCGTGCACCAGCCGGTGCCGATTGACCTCGTCGTCCCAGTCCTGAAGCTCGGACGCCGTCGGCAGTTTGCCGTTGATCAGCAGGTAGGCGACCTCGAGAAAGGTCGAATGCTCTGCCAGTTCCTCGATCGGATAGCCGCGGTGTTCGAGGATGCCGGCGTCGCCGTCGATGTAGGTGATCGCGCTGCGGCAGGCCGCGGTGTTCACGAAACCCGGGTCGTAGGAGGTCAAGGGGCCACGGTCGGTCGGGATCGCGGACAGCCCGGTCGCACGAACGGCGCCCTCCGCGATCGGCAGGTCACCGGTGGAGGTACCGGCGCTGATGTGCAACGAGTCGGCCATGTTCGCACCCTATGTAGGTAGCCCCAGCCCACGTCGGAACGCCGGAGTCTGAGACTCGCGCCACGGCGCCGAAAACTCCTCGCAGAGGTGAGGTGGAGATCTCGACCGACGGAAGCGGCGCCCGGCGCGCAATACGATGCGGTCATGCTGATCGTCACCACCAACGACATTCCCGGCTACCGCATCGAGGCGGTGTTCGGCGAAGTCATGGGTATGACAGTGCGGTCAGCCAACATCGGCGCGAACTTCGTCGCCAGCTTCCGGGCAATGGGTGGCGGTGAAGTCAACGAGTACACCCAGCTGGTCTACGACTCGCGCCAACAGGTGATGTCCCGGATGTGGGAGCAGGCCACCCAGCGTGGGGCCAACGCGATCGTGGCCTGCCGGTTCGACACCGGCGATATCGCCGCGCAGTTCTCCGAGGTCTGCTGCTACGGCACGGCCGTGGCCGTCGTGCCGATCCCCGAGGGCGAGCCTGGTGCGACCCCGCAGTCCATCGCCGACGCCAAGGCGCGGGCGCAGCAAATGCGCTGACCCTCCGATCGACGCAGTGACTGCCGGGCTCGTTTCGTGGACCGACGTCGAAACCCCTTGTGACCGAGGCACGAGGGCTCCACCAGCTCGACCGACGGCGATCGGTCTCCTGGGCCCGGGCCGCGAGCCGGTCCCGCCACGGCCGACAGGACGGGGGCACCATGGACGGGTTCGGAGTTTCTCAACGATGAGGTTGCCGCCATGCGCAGACTGCAGGGTCCGCCCGATCTGACACTCGCACCGGGCCACTGGGTGCGACGCGGTCTGATCGCGTGGCCGCCGGACGGCATTCCCGGCGGCGTCGATCCGAGTGGACTCGATTGGCAGCTGCACTGGTCCTCCGACGGCGGCATCGACCCGGGCGCGCGCGAACCCGTGGCCTGGGAGACCGACGAGGTCAGCCTGGACGCCGACGGGCTCCCCGAGGACGTGCTCGCCGAGCGGCCCCAGCTGCGCGGCTACCTGTGCCTGCGGCTGCGGCCGGGAACCGCCGCCCGGGCCGAGCAGATTCTGCGCGGCCAAGTGGTGCTCAGCCTGCACCAGGCGTCCGGACGGCTGGTGAACGCCGGCTCACTGCAACTGCCCGGCGTCCTGGACGACGTGTACGCGGGAGCGACGGACGCCCGGCTGGGGCTGAGCTGGCATGACGGCACGCCGACCCTGCGGCTGTGGGCGCCGACTGCGCGCGACGTCCGGTTGCGGCTGTGGGGTGCCGCGGACGACCTGCACGATCCGGGGCGCTCGTTGCCGGCGATCCGAGAGCCGGACGGCTGCTGGGCCGTCGCAGGCGTGCCGGATTGGCTGGCCGCCCGGTACCGGTGGGAGGTCACCGTCTACGCCCCGAGCGGACGCCGGGTGGTCACCAACCAGGTGACGGATCCCTATTCGGTCTCGCTCACCGTCAACTCGACCCACTCGGTGGTGGTTGACCTGGGCGCTCCCGAGCTGGCGCCCGAGCAATGGCGAACGACCCCGCAACCCCGCCTGGGCCATGCCGTTGACCAGGTGATCTACGAGCTCCACGTCCGTGACTTCTCGATCAGCGACAAGTCGGTGCCGGCCGAGGAGCGCGGCAGCTTCCTCGCTTTCACCCGGGACAGCCTGGGCACCCGGCACCTGAAACGCCTGGCCGACGCGGGATTGAACACCGTCCAGCTGCTGCCTACCTTCGACAACGCGAGCGTCGAGGAGGCCAAGGAGCGCCAGCAGCGTCCGCTCAAGGCCGACCTGCGGGCGGCGCCGGCGGACAGTCCGCATCAGCAGCGGCTGATTGCGCTCACCGTGACCAACAGCCCTTACAACTGGGGCTACGACCCGTGGCACTACCAGGCCGTCGAGGGCTCGTACTGCGCCAGCCTGGCCAGCGCCGAAGGGGCCGGACGTGTGCACGAGTTCCGCGCCATGATCGGCGCATTGCACGGCCTCGGCCTGCGGGTGGTCCTCGACCAGGTCTTCAACCACACCGCCAGCTACGGCCAGAACACCAAATCGGTGCTCGACCGGATCGTCCCGGGCTACTATCACCGCTTGTCGCCGTTGGGTTTCACCGAGCACTCCACCTGCTGTCCCAACGTGGCCACCGAGCATGCGATGGCGCAGAAACTGATGGTCGATTCGGTACTGCTGTGGGCTCGCGACTACAAGGTGGACGGCTTCCGCTTCGACCTGATGGGGCACCACAGCCGGGCGAACATGCTGGCCGTCCGGGCCGCGCTGGACGCGCTGACCCCGGAACACGACGGGGTGGACGGGCGCGCCGTCACGCTCTACGGCGAGGGCTGGAACTTCGGTGAGGTGGCAGACGATGCCCGGTTCGTCCAGGCCCGGCAGGGCAACTTGGCCGGTACGGGCATCGGGACTTTCAACGACCGGCTGCGGGACGCAGTCCGCGGCGGGGGACCGTTCGACGACGATCCGCGCGGGCAGGGTTTCGGCACCGGGCTGCTGACGGCGTCCAACGACGCACCACTCAACGGTGACGGCTACCACCAGCGCGACCGGCTGCTACTCGACACCGACGTCATCCAGCTGGGCCTGACCGGCAACTTGCGCGACTTCTGGCTGCCGGCCAACAGCCGCCGACAGTTCGTCCGTGGTGACGAACTCGAATACAACGGCCAGCCAGCCGGCTATGCCACGGAACCGGACGAGGTGATCAACTACGTCGACGCGCACGACAACGAGACCCTGTTCGACGCGCTGACCCTGAAGCTGCCGATCGAGACGCCGATGGCCGACCGGGTGCGGCTGAACACGCTCTGCCTGGCGCTCGCGACACTCGGACAGGGGCCGGTGTTGTGGCACGCCGGCACTGACATTCTGCGCAGCAAGAGCCTGGACCGGAACTCCTACAACTCGGGCGACTGGTTCAACTTCCTGGATTGGACGATGACCGACAATGGCTTCGGCGCCGGACTACCGCCCGAAGTCGACAATGGTCCCAAGTGGGACTACTTCCGGCCGCTGCTGGCCGATGCCGCGCTGAAGCCACGGCCGGACGACATCGCCGAGGCTCATGCCCAAGCCCTCGACCTGCTTCGGCTGCGGGCCTCGACCCGGCTGTTCCGGCTCGGGTGCGGTCACGCGATCCGCACCAAGATGACCTTTCCGGTGTCCGACACCGCCCACCAGATTCCGGGGGTGATCGCGATGCGGATCGCCGACAGTGTGGGCGACCGGAGCCAGGAGGAGTGGTCCAGCCTCGTCGCGGTTTTCAACGCCACCCCTTTGCCGGTGCGGCTGGCGGTGCCCGGGCTGGACCGCCGGCACGTGCTGCACCCCGTGCAGGCCCGGGGCCACGATGTGGTTGTCAAGGGCTCCCGGGTGGACGGGGAGTGGGCGCGTGTCCCGGCCCGCAGCTACGCGGTCTTCGTCCGTCCATGGTAGCTGGGGAAACGCCGATCAACGCAACGACCGCTGGTTGAGCTTGTCGAAACCCCTTGCCAGCGCGTGCACGTTCAGGTCTCGACAAGCTCGACCAGGTCTCGACAAGCTCGACCAACGAAAACCAGCTTCCCTAGGGAAACGCTGATCAATCATGTCCCGGCTGCGGCGCACTCGGCGGGCGATCTGGAACCCCCAGCTCTTGCGCCGTATGACCCGATACGACCACAAGACCTGAGGGTCCCAGCTCATCCCGCCGAGCACGTCCTCGCTCGGAACAGCATTGATCAGCGCTTCCCTAGAGTCGGGCGTCGACGACGTCCGGACGCCCTAGGCCCAACAACAGCCGATCTGAGGTCAGCAGGGTGAGTCGTTCGGCGGCGGCCTGGGCCAGCAGCATCCGGTCGAACGGGTCCCGATGGGGGAGTTCGACCGAGCCGATGGCGCCCGCGTGCGCGGCCGTGATCGGCAGTTCGGTCAGCCCGGTCTCTGCGCCGACGGGCTCGAAGGGTTTGTCCCGCACTATCCGGCCGATGAGCCGCTTGATCTCGAGCTCCCAGATCGAGGCGGCCGAGTAGGTGACGACGGACGCCGTCGCAATGCGCGCACGGCTTGCTGGACCCATCGATGGGTCGTCGGTCATCAACAAGTAGAGCGCGTTCGTGTCGAGCAGGTAGCCGCTCATGCGTTCTCGAACATCTCGACGATCTCGGTGCTGACCTCGTCGAAGTCGTCGGGCAACGGCGGGACGTCGACCCAGGATCCCCAGACGAGGTCTACGCGCCGATGTGGCACCAGGTCGGCAATGGGTTTGCCGGCCCGAGCGATCGTCACCACCCCTCCGGCCTCCACTGTTTCCAGTAGCCGGGACAGATGAGTCTTCGCCTCGTGAATGTTGACCGTGGTCATCGCACCACCCTACCTGACTTAGCTAAGTCTAGTCTATCAGGACGTGCTGGTTTCGTTGGTTGAGCTTGTTGAGACCTTGGGTGACCTGGGGTTGGCAGGGGCTGTCGACGTCAACCAGAGGTGGTCGCCTTGATCGGCGTTTCCCTCCCTGGTGTGCCGGGTTGTGCGGTCTTCGTCCGCCACTGGTAGCCCGCACTGGCTGCGCCGCGCGCGGTCGCCGTACCATGAGGCAGCTTTATTGGCTGGGAGGACAAATAATGTCTGATGCCGTCACCGACACCTCGCTGACCCGCTCGGAACGCCTCGACCGACTGCCGTTCACCCGCAAGCACCGCACGCTGTTGGTCGGCTCGGGGGTGGGCTGGGCGCTCGACGCGATGGACGTCGGGCTGATCTCGTTCGTGATGGCCGCACTGGCCGCGCAATGGAAGCTGGACGCGGGCACGCTGTCCTGGATCGGATCGATCGGCTTCGTCGGCATGGCCATCGGCGCCTCGCTGGGTGGGCTGCTCGCCGACCGGATCGGACGCCGCCAGGTCTTCGCACTCACCCTGTTGGTGTACGGCATCGCCACCGGCGCTTCCGCCCTGGTCGGCAGCGTGGCGATGCTGATCGTGCTGCGGTTCATCGTCGGCATCGGCCTCGGCGCGGAGTTGCCGGTGGCGTCCACGCTGGTCAGCGAGTACGCGCCGAAGGCGATCCGGGGCCGGGTGGTGGTGGCGCTCGAGGCGTTCTGGGCGCTCGGCTGGATCATGGCCGCACTGATCGGCTACCTCGTCGTCCCGTCCTCGCCGGACGGCTGGCGCTGGGCCCTGGCGGTCGGCATCGTGCCCACCGCCTACGCGGCGGCGATCCGCTGGGGGCTGCCCGAGTCCGTCCGGTTCCTGGAGTCCAAGGGACGCGTCGCCGAGGCCGAGGACGCCGTCCGCAGCTTCGAGAAGTCTGCCGGGGTAGCTCCCGTTCCCAGCCCGGACGCCCCGACCGCAGCGGCCGAGCCGACTCACTCCATCTGGTCGCCCGCCTACCGGGTACGGACCGCAGCGCTCTGGGCGGTGTGGTTCTGCATCAACCTGTCTTACTACGGCGCGTTCATCTGGATTCCGACGCTGCTGGTACAGCGCGGCTTCCCGCTGGTGCGGTCGTTCGAGTTCACCCTGATCATCACCCTCGCCCAGGTGCCCGGGTATGCGGTCGCCGCCTGGCTGATCGAGAAGTGGGGACGCCGCGCCACCTTGGCCACCTTCCTGACCGGCTCGGCCGTCGCGGCGGCCGCCTTCGGCTTCGCCACCACCGAGACGATGATCATCGTCACCGGCTGCGCGCTGTCCTTCTTCAACCTCGGGGCCTGGGGCGCCCTGTATGCGGTAGGCCCGGAGATCTATCCGACCGGAGTGCGCGGCAAGGGCACCGGAGCGGCGGCCGCGTTCGGCCGGATCGCGTCGATGATCGCCCCGCTGAGTGTGCCGCTGATGCTGGGGGCCGGGGGATCGGTGTTGGTCTTCGGCGTGTTCGGGGTAGCGTTTCTGCTCGCAGCCGGAGCCTCTCTGGCGCTCCCCGAGCAGGCCGGACGTGCGCTGGAGCCCTGATTCTCGCGTGATTTCCACACAGAATGCGAGACTTCCGGGGGCGACTCCCCAACCAGGTCAACAAGCCAATAGTGTGGGCATGTTCGTTTTCCAACGTCTCCCGCGCACTGAGGCGCGACATCCGAGAGGAACACTCAATGAGCAATCTGACGTGGACGGAGCAGGACGCGAAAGCGGTCGACATCGCTCGTGTGCTGGCCGCCGACGCCGTCGAGAAGGTCGGTAACGGTCACCCGGGCACGGCGGTCTCGCTGGCGCCGATCGCCTATCTGCTCTACGCGAAGCTGATGAAGTCGGATCCTTCGGATCCGCGCTGGCTGGGTCGCGACCGCTTCGTGATGTCCGCCGGGCACTCCTCGCTGACTCAGTACACCCAGTTGTACCTGCAGGGTTTCGGGCTCGAGCTGAACGACTTGGAGAGCCTGCGGACCTGGGAGTCGCTCACCCCGGGCCACCCCGAGTTCGGCCTGACCAAGGGCATCGAGTGCACCACCGGGCCGTTGGGCGCGGGCGTCGCGAACGCGGTCGGGTTCGCGATGAGCGCTCGCCGGTCCCGCGAGTTGTACGATCCGCAGGCCGCGGCGGGCGAGTCGGTGTTCGACCACAACGTGTACTGCATCGCCGGCGACGGCTGCATGCAGGAGGGCGTGTCGGGCGAGGCGTCCTCACTGGCCGCCACCCAGGACCTGGGCAACCTGTTCCTGATCTACGACGACAACCGCATCTCGATCGAGGGCGACACCAAGATCGCGTTCTCCGAGGACGTCCAGGCCCGCTATGCCGCATACGGCTGGGACACCTACCACGTCGACTTCACCAACGGCTTCACCACCTACGAGGAGAAGGTGGCCGAGCTGTACGACATCCTGGAGCGGGCCAAGCAGGTCACCGACAAGCCGCATTTCATCAAGGTGACCACGATCATCGGCTGGCCGCTGCCCACCAAACAGGGCGACCACAGTGTGCACGGCTCGAAGCTGGGCGGCGCCGAGATCAGCGCGCTGAAGGCCAACCTCGGCTTCGAGGACAAGCCTTTCGCCGTCGACACCGCGGTGGTGGACGCCACCCGCGCCAACGCGGCCGCCCGCGCCAAGGAGCTGCGCGCCGAGTGGGATCCGCGGTTCGAGGCGTGGCGTGCGGCCAACCCGGAGCAGGCCGAGCTGCTGGACCGGGTGCTCGCCAAGGAGGCGCCCGCCGATCTGGATGCCGCGCTGCCGGTTTTCGAGCCGGGCTCGATGGCCACTCGGGCCGCCTCCGGCAAGGTGCTGTCGGCGCTGGCCGGCGCGGTGCCGGAGTTGTGGGGCGGCTCGGCCGACCTGGCTGGTTCGAACAACACCACGATGGCCGGGGTGAACTCGTTCATTCCCGCCGAGCGGTCCAGCCACGAGTTCACCGGCGCGCCGGGCGGCCGGACGCTGCACTTCGGTATCCGTGAGCACGCGATGGGCAACATCGCCAACGGCATCACCATGGACGGCCTGTCCCGGGTCTACTGCGCCACCTTCCTGGTGTTCTCCGACTACATGCGGACGACGCCGCGGCTTGCCGCGCTGTCGCACGTGCCGACCACCTTCGTGTGGACCCACGACTCGGTCGGTGTCGGCGAGGACGGCCCGACCCACCAGCCGATCGAGCACGTGATGAGCCTGCGGCTGATGCCGAACATCGACGTCGTCCGGCCCGGTGACGCCAACGAGACCGCGCACGCCTGGGCGCAGATCCTGCGCACCAAGAACCACCCGGCGGCGCTGGTCCTGTCGAGGCAGAACGTGCCCACCCTGGACCGGTCCGAGGACTCCGGCCTGGCCGGTGCCGAGAACACCGCGCTGGGCGGCTACGTGCTCAAGGAGGCCTCCGCCGAGGCCAAGGTGATCCTGGTCGGCACCGGCTCCGAACTGCAGGTGGCGCTCGCCGCCGCTGAGCAGCTGGAGGCGGACGGCGTTCCGGCCCGGGTCGTGTCGCTGCCCTGCGTGGAGTGGTTCAAGGCCCAGGACGCCGACTACCAGGAGCAGGTGCTGCCGTCCGGCACCCCGAAGGTCGTCGTCGAGGCCGGTGTGACGGTCGGCTGGAAGGATCTCCTCGGCGCCAACACCGAAGCGATCGGCATCGACCACTTCGGCGCCTCCGCCGACGGCGCCCTGCTGTTGGAGAAGTACGGCGTCACCGCCGAAGCAGCAGCCGCCAAGGCCACAGCGCTGATTGGCTGAATCAGCACTACTCCATCGATCCGGGTGCCGCCTAGGCACCCGGATCGATGCCGTTCGGGGCAACCGGCCTTTTCTTGCGCTTATCAGCGCGTGGATCTCACCCGTTGTTTCTTGAGCCTCGCTAAACTAGTTTCAGTCGCGAGAGCGAACGCGATCGGGCCCAATTTTAGTCATTCTATGAAATTACGCCGGTGTGGTCGGCGCGTCATTCCCGTCGCGTTCGGATGGCCGATCTGGTGCGATGGCAACGTGGATCAATTCCGGTCGAAGGTGCAACTCTCGACCAATCTGAGCGAATAATTGAGAGTCTCTGCGCGCATCGCGCCTAGTCCTGGGAGATTCTGAAGAGATCCTGAATGTCAACTCTCAAGTTCCAGTTTGCCCTTAGCATTGCCCGATCGGTAGCTAAAAGGAGTGCGAACTCTATCGAGATTGTTGTCACCCCCCATCGCACTGCTCCTGATCGTCACTATGTCATTGGTCGATGCCCCAGGTGTTAGTGCCGCTACTATTTCGAAGAAGGCAAAGGAGTCCTTCATCGCCGGGCTCGTTGGGCCTGCCCAGCAGGCGCAACGAAGTTACGGCGTCCCCGCCTCGGTGTCGATGGCGCAGGCCATCGTCGACAGTGACTGGGGTACCTCCAGCCCGGCCACGATGGGCATGAACTACTTCGGCGTCGAGTGCGTCCCGAAGATGACGGCTGCCCAGTTGGCCCAGGTCGCCGAGGATCAGGTCGGGAAACCGTACGTGCTGGGTGCCGAGGCGTCGATCAGTGATCTGAACCCGCCCAAGTTCGACTGCTCCGAGCTGGTCGAGTGGCTGTACGGCCGGTCCGGCAACAGCATCACCGATCTGGCGGCCGCGCAGTACGACGCCACCCGGCAGGTCAGTGGTGCGCCGAAGGTCGGCGATCTGGTGTTCCTGCGCAACAACCCGGCCCGATCCAACGGAATCGGCCATGTCGCCATGCTGACCAAGCAGCTGGACGACGGCGACTGGCGCATCATCGAGGCGCGCGGCCGTGCCTACGGCGTGGTGGGCACCACGCTGAGCTACTGGACGACCCGCAATTACTACGCGGGCCTGCGCCGGCAGTCGTCGTTCTCACTCGCCGGCCAGGACAGCGCCGCGGCGTCGGCCGCGCGGCTGTTCCAGAGCGGCTGTGTCACGATCGGCGGCGTCAGGTACGCCAAGTACCGCTCGGTCGAGGACGGCTTCGCGGCCCATGCTGCCGCGGTTGCCGGTGATTCCCGCTATGCCGATGCGCGCAAGGTGATCGGCAATGCCGGCGCTTTCACGACGGCGATCGCCAGGGTGGAGCGTCCCGATTCGGCCGCCACCTACGCTGCCAAGCTGAAGGCGGTGATCGCCGACTACGGTCTGGGCTTCTACGACAGCGACTCGTTCGACATGGTCCTTCTCGCCGGTGACTCCGGTCGGAAGGTGACCGCACTGCAATACCTGCTCAACGCCGCCGGATACGCCCTGGCGACCACCGGTAGGTACGATTCGGCGACGACCGCGGCGGTTAAGGACTTCCAGCAGGCAAACCAGCTGGAGGTCGTCGGTGAGGCTGGGCCGAGAACGCTCAATGCACTGAGCCCATCGCTGTCCAGCGGCGCGAAGGGCGATGCCGTGCGTGGCCTGGCCACCCTCCTGGTATCAGCCGGCCAGGAGGTTGAGGGCGTGTCCACCTTCGGGTCCGGTCTGGTGGCCGCGGTGAAGGCGTTCCAGGGTTCCGTGGGGCTGTCGGTCACCGGAAAGGCGGACGAGCGCACCTGGGCCGCCCTGTTCATGACCCTTGAGGGAGACACGCCCCAGGTCACTGGCACGGCTGTCGTGGGCGAGAAGCTGACCGTGGACGCAGGCAACTGGGTCCCTGGATCGGTGCAGCTCTCCTACCAGTGGTACCGAGGTACGACCCCCATTCGCGGCGCCACCGCGAGCACGCGGACGGTGTCGGTGTACGACGCCGGCCAGTCGCTGCAGGTCCGGGTGACCGGCAAACGGCAGCGGTACACGCCCACCGTCCGCACCTCGTCCGCCACGGCAACGGTTCCGTTGTTGACCTTCGAGACCGCGCCTCAGCCCACGGTTTCCGGCACCGCCAAGGTCGGCTCGACCCTGACTGCCGAGCGCGGAACCTGGGCACCGGCGCCGGTCACGTTGACGTACCAGTGGTACCGGGGCAGCACCAAGATCGCCGGCGCGACCAAGTCGAGATACACAGTGACCGCGTCGGATGGTGGGGCACAGCTGAGCGTGACTGTGACCGGCAGCAAGCTCGGGTATGTGTCGGTCGGCAGGCAGTCGGCGGTTACCGATACGGTCCCACGGCAGGTCGTCGGTTCGAAGCCGACCATTTCCGGTGACAGCCGCGTCGGGTCGACGCTGAGGGTGAAGGCGGGTGTGTGGACACCCGGACCGGTCACCCTCTCCTACCAGTGGTATCGGAACAACGCCGCCATCGAGGGAGCTACCAGATCCTCCTACACGCCGGCAGTGCCGGACCTCAAGGCGCGGCTGACAGTCCGGGTCACCGGCGAGCGCGACGACCATCTTCCGCAGACCCGCACCTCGGCGAGCGTCACCGTCGCCAAGGGAAGACTTGTCGCCAGGACCCCGGTCATCACCGGCAGCCGGAAGGCCGGCGAGACGCTGACGGTCAGCTCCGGCCGTTGGGGCCCCGGAAGCGTCGCACTCAGGTTCACCTGGTACCGCGGTGCCACCCTGCTCAAGTCGGCGACGGGCGAGAGCTACCGGCTGACCTCGAAGGACAGGGGAAAGAAGATCCGCGTCGTGGTGCGCGGCACCAAGGCCGGCTACCAGACCATCGAGCGGAAGGTCACCGTTTCGATCGCCAAGTAGCGGAGACATCGCCGGTCGAGCCGGCCCACACCCGCCGGCCCTCGTTGGTTGAGCGTGTCGAGAACGTTGATCTCGACGCTCGATCAGCGGGGGCCGGCCGTCCTCTGCTACCAGTTGGTGCTGGCGCAGGTGATGGTCAGCGTGACCGGCATGGTGCCGGCTGCCTTGCCGTTCTCGGTGTTGGTGAGCTTGCCCTTGGCGATGAAGGTGGCGCCCTTCCTGGTGAGGTCGACCGACGTGCCCTTTCCGGGTTGGGCGGCGTTGTAGCTGAGCCTGCGGGCGATCGACTCCGGGTCCTCGCCGAGCCTGATCGTCAGCGTCGAGACCGTCGTCCGTTGAGCCGAGAGCACCAGGGTGGCGTCGATGGTGCCGAAGAAGTCGTTGGACCGGTCGGTCACCTTGAGCGTCGGTGCTCCGGAGAGCGTCGCGCAGGTCCCGGCGAGCTTCTTGCTGGCCGGCTGGTAGAGGGCGAGAGAGCCGGTGGCCTTCGCTGTCGGATTCGCGGGCGGAGTGCTCGGCGACGAACTCGGCTGTGCACTGGGGCTGGTCGAGGCACTGGGGCTGGTCGAGGCACTGGGGCTGGTCGAGGCACGGGGGCTGGCCGAGGCGCTGGGGCTGGTCGAGCCCGACGGCGTCTCGCTTGGGGTGGAGCTTGCCGGCGACGACGGCACCGCAGATGCGGTGACCGACGGATCGACCGCAGGTGGGGCTGCGGTGCATCCGGTAGCCGTGGCCGCCATTGCGGCAGCAACCAGGACGGAGATCCGTCCCCAATGTCTCTCGGCCCTGGGCATCCTGCGTCCTATCACCCTTCTCATGCTGGCGCCCGCGAGCCCCGGACGGCGAGGCGACGCGCTGACAGCACACTCGATTCGTCTCGGCTGGCACGCCGATCGGGCGTGCGCCGGCGAAGCAGAGCCTCCCCGACACCCCCGGCCCCGCATACGCTAGGCACCATGGATCCTCTCGGCACGCTGTCCGCCCTGCTGCGCAAGTCTCCATCCGGTGACCAGGTCATCCTCGAACTCGACCTCGATCATTCGGTGCTGAGCAACGCTCCGGCCAATCCGCTGGAGGCGTTCAAGCTGATCAACGCACCGTCCATGCGGGCGCTGCGCGACGGCTTGCGGGACGCGGCGAGCGACCCCGCGGTCAGCGGACTGATCCTGCACTTGGGCACCTGTCCGATCACGGCGGCACAGTGTTGTGAACTGGCCGACCTGCTCGCCGGTTTCGGCGAGCACAAGCCGGTCTGGGCGTACACCGAGTCGTTCGGCGAGTTCAGCAGCGGGCTGCTGCCGTACCTGCTGGCCGCGCATGCCGAGAAGGTCTGGGTGCAGCCGTCGGGCGAACTGACCCTCGGCGGCGTGCGGACCCAGATCACCCTGTTGCGCGGCGTGTTCGACAAGGTCGGCCTCGAACCGCAGTTCGGTCAGCGCAAGGAGTTCAAGACCGCCGCCGACACCTACGCTGCGCACGAGATCAGCACGGCCAACACCGAGATGATGCAGCAGATCTCCAACTCGATCGCGCACTGGGCGGTGGATGCCATCGCCCAGCGGCGTGGTCGCACCGTGGACCAGGTCTGGGCCAGCGTCGACGCCGGCACGCTCACCCCCGACGAGGCCGTCGCGCACGGCCTGGTCGACCGGATCGGCTATCGCGACGAGGTCTATGCCGAGGCTCGCCGGGCCTGGGGCGGCGATCAGGCCGGGCTGCGGTTCGTGCATCGCTATGGCAAAGTGTCGGCCGCCCGCGAGCTGGTTCGGGCACGGACGATGCCGGCCGTCGCCGTCGTCGAGGTGCGTGGCGCGATCGTCGCCGGACGCCCTCAGCGTCAGGCCGGGGGACAACCGATGGCCGCGTCCGAGGTGGTCTGCCAGCACCTGCGGGCCGCTGCGACCGATGAACAGGTGAAGGCGGTGGTGCTGCGGGTCGACTCCCCGGGTGGCTCGTACATCGCCTCGGACGCGATCCGCCGCGAAGTGCTCCGGCTGCGTGAGGCCGGGCGTCCGGTGATCGCCTGCATGGGCGACATGGCGGCGTCCGGGGGCTACTTCGTGGCGATGCCCGCCGACGAGATCGTGGCCCAGCCGACCACCCTGACGGGCTCGATCGGCGTGCTGGCCGGCAAATTCGTCACCACCGAGATCAAGCAGAAGCTCGGCCTGGTGCTCAGCGACGTGACCGCAGGTCCGTGGGCGTCCTTCATGTCGGCCAACAGCGGTTTCAGCGAAGAGCAGTGGGCGGCGCTGGACCGCCGGCTGGACGCCATCTACGCCGATTTCACCAGCAAGGCGGCCGGTGACCGGGGAATGGCGCTGGACGTCCTGGAGCCACTCGCTCGCGGCCGGGTCTGGACGGGTGTCGACGCCCACCAGCGCGGATTGGTCGATCAGTTGGGCGGCATGGGGACTGCCATCGACCGAGCCTGCGCGCTGGCTGGGTTGCGGCGCGGCGACGTGGCCGTCCGATCGGTGTCGATGCTGGGCTTCCTGAAGCAGTTCCGTCCCGCCGAGTCCAGCGAGTCGATCTCGGGCTCGGTGGTCACGGCTCCGGCCCGGTTCGACCTGGATTCGCTGATCGAGACCGCGGCCGGCCGGCTCGGCCTGGTCGCCACCGGTGTGCTCAGCATGCCCTTCGCCATCGAGCTGGACGCCGGCCTGGGCCGCTGACCGTCCGGATTTCGCCGGGTGGAGCTCCTGGCGGTCGGTCGCGAGGGGTTCGACAAGCTCAACCAACGGTGGCCGAACGAGCCGGGCCCGGCCGCCCCCTCGCTGGTTGAGTTCCGGACGGCCGGGCGCAGTCTTCTAGACTGAGGCGACACCCGTTGCAGAAACGTCAGGAGCACCTGTGTCCACACCCCCCGATAGGTCGCTACCCCCGGGCCGGCTCGCCCTGTGGATCACCGGAGGCGCCCTGGTCATACTCGGCGGCGCCTACCTGATCGGCTACGCGGTCGCCGGCGACAGCACCCCCCGCAATGCGGCTGTGGCCGGCGTCGACATCGGCGGGCTGGACTCCGAGGCCGCGATCGAGAAGTTGCGGTCAGAGCTGGAACCGCGGCTTGAGCGGAAACTGACCGTTACAGCGGGGGAGCGCACGCTGCGCGCCAGTCCCGCCGAACTGGGCCTCGGTATCGACTACGACGCAACCGTCGTGCAGGCCGGGGCGGGACGCAGCTGGAACCCCGTCCATATCGCGACCGTGCTGACCGGCGGTGGCGACCAGCAGCCCGTGGTCACCCGCGACCAGCAGCGGCTTACCGCCGCGGTGGCAGGACTGGCAGAGAAGGCGGACACGGCGCCGGTCGATGCCGGTCTCAGTGTCAAGGGCGTCGCTCTCGTCCGCTCCGACGGCAAGCCGGGGCTGACGGTCCAACAGACGCAGACCGCGGACGCCGTCGCCGACAGCTTCGCGACGACCACCGCTGTGGCCGCCGTCGTCACCCAGAATGATCCGAAGGTCAGCACCGCCGAGGCCGACCGGGTGGCCGAGGCGATCGGCAAGCCGGCGCTGGCGTCCCCGATCACCGTCGCCACCGGCGCGTCCGGGTCGTTCCAGCTGGAACCGGCGATGATTGCCGCAGCGCTCAGCTTCGAACCCGTGGATGGCTCCCTCAAGCCGGCGCTGGACGGCGCCAAGCTGGCCAAGGCCGCAGCCAAGCCGATCAAGGCGCTCGGACTGAAGCGGCCGAAGGACGCGGACATCACCATCGTCAACGGCAAGCCGACGATCGTTCCGTCGGCCGACGGCGCCGGTCTCGATCCCGGCGCGTTGAGCAAGGCGGCGTTGGGCGTCCTGGAGCAGCCGGCCGGCCGTTCGATCACGGTCGAGGCGACCGTGCAGAAGCCCGGGTTCACCACCGCCGACGCCGAGCAGCTCGGCGTCAAGGAGATCACTGGAAAGTTCACCACCTACTACCCGGGCTCGGCCTACCGAGTGAACAACATCGGCAAGGCCGCTCGGATGGTCAACGGCACCTTCCTCAAGCCGGGCGAGACGTTCAGCATGAATGCCGCCCTGGGCAAGCGGACCACGGCAGCGGGGTGGATGGCCGGCGGCGGCATCGAGGGCGGCAAGATCAAGACGCTGATGGGCGGCGGCATCTCGCAGGCCACGACAACCACGTTCAACGCGATCTTCTTCGCCGGCCTCGAGGACATCTACCACAAGCCGCATTCGCTCTATTTCAATCGGTACCCGGTCGGCCGCGAGGCCACCTTGGACTGGGTCAGCGTCGACATGAAGTTCCGCAACGACTCGCCGTACGGCGTGGTGCTGCAGGCCTGGACGACCGGCAAGGTCGGTGAGACCGGTTCGGTCACGGTGCGGGTCTGGTCCACCAAGCGCTACACGGTGAAGTCATCATCGCCGGTGCGCAGCAACTACCGGGGACCCGGCCCGACGCAATATGACCCGTCGCCCGGCTGCGTGCCACAGGGTGCGATGAGCGGCTTCGACGTCAGCTACAAGCGGTTGTTCTACGAGGGCAAGAAGCTGGTCAAGTCCGAGCCGTTCTTCTGGCGCTACAACAGCCTGACCCCCGTGGTCTGCGGCACGAAGCCTTAGCCCAGATCGGTCGATGGGCGGTGGATCTGGGCTTAGGCTGACCTCTTGTGAGTGCTGTGCTGATGCCGGGCAAGCCGGTCGCCGATGCCGTCTTCGCCAACCTCGAGCCGCGGATCGCGGCGCTCCGGGCCGCCGGTCACAACCCGGGTCTGGGCACGATTCTGGTCGGTGACGACTCGGCGTCCGCCGGCTACATCAGGATGAAGCAGGAGAGGGCCGCCTCGCTGGGCTTCGGCGGACGCCATGTGCAACTGCCGGGCGACGCATCCCAGCCCGATCTGATCGCCGCGATCCGCGACTTCAACACCGACGACGAGGTGGACGCGGTGCTCATCCAGCACCCGATCCCGGCCCACCTCGACTACGAGGCGGCGCTCGCCGAACTCGACCCTGACAAGGATGCCGACGGCGCGCACCCGTTCAACATGGGACGCCTCGCGCTCGGCATGCCAGGCCCGCTGCCGTGCACCCCGGCCGGCATCGAGGCACTGCTGCTGCACTACGAGATCCCGGTCGCAGGTCGCGACGTCGTCGTCCTCGGTCGCGGATTCACCCTGGGACGGCCGCTGTCGATGCTGCTGTCGCTGAAGCGTCCCGGCGGGAACGCCGCAGTGACGGTGGTGCACACCGGCGTCCCGAACTGGGCCGACTACACCCGGCGTGCCGACATCGTGATCGCGGCGGCCGGGGTCCCGGGCATCCTGCGCCCCGAGCACCTCACCCCAGGCCGGGTGGTCGTCGGCGGCGGCGTCCGGTACGAGGGCAAACGGTTGCTGCCGGACGTCGACGAGTCCTGCAACGAGGTGGCCGGCTGGATCACTCCGCGGATCGGCGGGGTCGGCCCGACCACGATCGCGATGCTGTTCCAGAACACCGTGGAGGCCGCCGAGCGCCGCGCGGTCTGATCAAGGCTCGCCACCGGTCACCGTTGCGGGGGTGGACCTCGTCCCGGCCACCCGGCACCATCGTTCCATGGAGATCTTTGAGCCCCTCACCGAACCCACCCTCGTGACCCGTGAGGCGCAGCCCGCGGCGATCGTCCGGCATCTGGGTGTCCGAGCCGATCAGCTGCCGGGCCTGTTCGATGCGGGCTACCCCGCGCTGGCCGCCAGCGGCGTGCCCATCGACGGCCCCGCGTTCGCCGCCTACCACGGCGATCCGAGCGCTACCTTCGACCTCGATATCGGCTTCCCGGTCGCCGAGACGCTGGGCGATCCGGTGAGAGTCGGGGAGTTGACGGTGCGGGCATCCGAGCTGCCCGGCGGTGAGCTGTTCGGCCTCACCCATGTCGGCTCCTACGACACCCTGGCCCAGTCCTGGGATCGGCTGGCGACGGCGGCCGCCGAGCGCGGTCTCCAGCCGTCCGGGTTCTTCGAGGTGTACGTGACCGAACCGTCGCCGGAGGTGGATCCGTCGACGCTGCGCACGGACCTGTTCCTGGTCGTCTGACCCGGACGGCGGCGACTCGTCCGGATTAATCGGTTCCCCTCGCGGCCGGCGTGTGCTGCTCAGCGACCTCGATCGGTCGGATGAGTGGATTACCCTTGCCCGCATGAGCAGCTCTGACTACCGCGAGCCGAGCAACGACGAGCTGTGGAGCCAGCCGCCGATGAGTGCGGCTTCCGGCGAGCGGGCTCCGATCTCCGTGCCCAACTCGGCGCCACTGGCCACCACCGCAGACCAGCGCGGACGGGCGCAGCAGATGCCGGTGGCCGGACATGCCCGACCGGATCGGACGGTGCTCACGCTCGCCATCGTCTCGTTGGTGATGGGCATTCCACTCACGGCGATCGGCAGTGACACAGCGGGATTGCCCGGGCTGCTCGTGGTCTGGGTCGGGATAGTTCTGGTGAACATCGTCTACGCCCGGGGTCGCGGCAAGCAGCCCTGAGTCCGGCGCGGTCGCCGAGACGGCATCACACAGCTCCGGTGCATTGCTTCGCCTTTGGGGGTGGCGTATCACCGGACCGCCCGGTGGCCTCTTGACGCTCGACATCTCAGCCGGAATGCTCGCAACTGAGCGTTCTGACGCCCACGCCCGCCGACGTGCCCCGTGCTGTCGGCAGCGCGCGGGTGCTCGATCGGGTTTCGCCGATCAGAGAGGGACCGCCTTGTTCACCATCCGGCTCGTCACCGAGCAGTTCGCGCCCAACCAGACCGTCACCATGCGTTGGGGTCCCAACTGGGATCTCGACCGCGGCGGCGTGTACACCGACGGTGCCTGGACGTTCGACCTCGACGAGAACGCATTCGTCGACGGCATCGCCTTCAAGTTCGTGCTGACCCCCGGACGATGGATGGGCGGCGCCAACCTGTACCTCCCGCCCGAGGCGCTGGCCGGCGTCCACGACTACCCCGACCAGATCGGAGGCGATTGGATCTTTCCGCCGGCCAACGAGTTGATCACCGAGAACCCGGTGGTGGCCCAGCGGTTCTTCACCCGCAACCTGAGCCCCGACCACGTCTACGACGTGATCGTCGTGGGGTCGGGCATGGGCGGCGGCATTCTGGCCTCACAGCTCGCCGGTGCCGGCGCGGACGTGCTGGTGCTGGAGGCCGGCTCCTACCTGTTCCCGACCCACATCGGGAACCTGCCGCGGCGGCTCAAGGTGGGCCAGTTCGATAAGCACATCTGGTCGCTGTGGCCCGACTTCAAGGTGGAGGCCTACCAGAACACGCCCGGGTCGACCTACGCCGGCGGCCAGGGCTTCAACCTCGGCGGCCGGTCGATCTTCTGGGGCGGGCTGATCCCGCGGCAGGCACCGTGGGAGCTCGCCGATTGGCCGGACGCCGTCCGTGACTACCTGCTGACCAGCGGTTTCGCTGCCGCGGAGGCGGCGATGAGCAGCGTGCCGCCGGATGTCGACCCCTACCAGGCGGCCAGCCGGGACGCGCTCGCTGCTGCTCTGCCCGGGTTCACCGCGCAGGACGCTCGGATGGCCGTCCAGTACGAGGGGGCGACCGAGTTGTCGTTGGGCGCCGGGCTCTTCTCGACCGCCGACCTGCTGATGCAGGACCGGCTGCTCGACGATCCCGGCCACGTATTGCCGACGGTCAACCTGAACACCGCCGTGTGGCGGGTCAACGTCGATCCGGTGGACCCGACGCGGGTGACCGGAGTCACCGGCTGGGATCTGCTCGGACGGCGCGAGCGGACGTTCGCCGCGAACCAGGTGGTGCTCAGCGCTGGCACCATCGAATCGGCCAAGATCGCCCTGCAGAGCGGCCTGAAGGATCCGGCCGGGTTGATCGGCCAGGGCATCACCGACCACACCATCCGCTACCGGCACTTCACCCTGCCGCCGGGCTCGCCGCTGGCCAGCGCCACCCAGTCGGCCAAGGTGCTGCTGCGGCACCCGCAGGCCACCCTGGCCGACCACCCGTACGCCGTGGTCGTCGAACTCGGCGCCGACTTCAACCAGGGCCGGTTCATCAACCCGGGCCACCTGGCGCTGGAGCGCGAGGCGCGGGCCGGCTGGATGCTGTGCGAACTGGTCTTCATGCACTACGCCGAACTGGGTGCGAACCATCAGGTGGCGGTCACCGGCAACCCGGCGGACGACGTCCAGGTGACGGTCTTCCCGGCTGGGCCGTCGGCGGCGGTGCTGGCCGAGACCGACGCTCTGGCCGCCCAGTTCTTCGCGACGATCGGCGCCCAGCCGGTGCTCGGCGAGGACGGCCTGGGTCTGCAGACCGCGGCCATCGGTGGCGTGGCGCACGAGGTGGGCACCCTGCGGATGACCGGCACCGGCGCCGGCGTGGTGGACGCCGACCTCAAGTTCCTCGCCTACGACAACCTGTATGCCTGCGACAACTCGGTGTTCCCGGCCTCGCCGGCGGCCAATCCGAGCCTGACCACCGCGGCACTGGCGCTGCGGCTGGCGACACATCTGACCGCCTGAGGAATGTCGACCACCCTCGTCGGTCGAGCTTGTCGAGACCCGGCGCGCGCTCGAGGTTTCGACAGGCTCAACCAGAGGTGGGGTTTCGCTGGGCTCAACCGGCGGTGGTCGGCGGGCCGTTCGTCGGGCGGCGCACCTGGATGCTGCGGGCGTTCTGTCGGGTGGCCCACCAGGCCAGGTCGACCAGCAGCGCCGGCTCGGTGACGTCGGTGGTCAGCCATTCGCCCTCCACCCGGGCCCGTCGTTCGCCGTCCGACCAGTCGCGGCGTCCGGCGAACACCGCGGCGGGCGCCGGGCGTCCGGCCAGCAGGTCGCTGATGCGGTGCAGCTCAGGCTCGGCGGCGGCCCCGATTCCGGCGCGTGCAGCGAGGGTGTCCAGCAGGTCACGGGGGGCAGCGCGCGGGTCGCGGCCGAGCGAAACCCCTACTCTGCGGGCTGCCACCACGGTGTCCCCGGGGACGACATGGGTCCGGCCGTGCCGGTCCTCCAAGGTGAGCGGGTCCAGCGCGGTCACGAATCCGACCAGGTCGCGGGCCGGCTCGGCCAGCCGCAGCGAGATCCGTTCGCCGATGCCGATCGGGGGCGTCAGTGCGTCCATTCCGGCCATGGGCACCCCCTGTCCTGACGGTCGCGCACGCTAGAGTGTTCCACGATTCAACGAGGTTCGGAGAGGATCGAGATGACGTACATCATCACGCAGCCCTGTGTCGATGTGAAAGACCTGGCTTGCGTGGAGGAATGTCCCGTGGATTGCATCTACGAGGGCAACCGAATGCTGTACATCCAGCCGGACGAATGCGTCGACTGCGGTGCCTGCGAGCCGGTCTGCCCGGTGGAGGCGATCTACTACGAGGACGACGTGCCCTCCGATCAGAAGGTGTTCTACGACGTCAACGTGCAGTTCTTCGACACCGTCGGTTCCCCCGGCGGCGCGGCCAAGATGGGCCCGATCGACCTTGACCATCCGCACGTGGTCGACCTGCCGCCGCAGGGCGAGTGAAGCTCCGCGGCCGCAGCCTGCCGGATTTCCCCTGGGACTCGCTGGCTGAAGCCAAGGCCCGTGCCTTGGCGCACCCGGACGGCATCGTCGACCTTTCGGTGGGTACGCCCGTCGACCCCACCCCCAAGGTGGGCCGCACGGCGCTCGCTGCGGCGTCCGACGCGCCGGGCTACCCCACGGTGTGGGGGACGCCGGCCCTGCGGGCGGCGATCCGTGGCTACCTGGCCGAGCGGTGGGACAGTCTTCCGATAGCGGACGAGGGTGTGCTGCCGGTGATCGGCACCAAGGAGATCGTGGCCGCGCTGCCGCATCTGCTCGGGCTCGGAGCCGGCGACACCATGGTCATCCCACGGATCGCCTACCCGACCTACGAGGTGGGTGGACGGCTGGCCGGGGTCGAGGTGGTGGCCTGCGACGACCCGTCCGAGATCGCCGGGCTGAATCCGGCGCTGGTCTGGATCAACTCGCCGGCCAACCCGCACGGCGAGATCCTGTCCGCCGCACAACTCGGCGAGTGGGTGCGGTACTGCCGCGAACGCGGGGCCGTGCTGGCCTCCGACGAGTGCTACGGCGAGTTCGGGTGGGACTCCGAACCGGTCTCGGTGCTGCACCCGGACGTCAACGACGGTTCGCTCGAGGGTCTGCTGGCGGTGCACTCGCTGTCCAAGCGGTCCAACGTGGCCGGCTATCGGGCCGGCTTCGTGGCCGGGGACGCCGAACTGGTCGGCGGGCTGCGCGAGCTACGCAAACACGCCGGCGGGATCGTGCCCGCCCCCGTCCAGGCCGCGATGGCCGCACTGCTCGGCGACACCGAGCACGTCGCTGCACAGCGAGACCGCTACCTGCGGCGCCGCGCCCTGCTGCGGCCGGCGCTGGAGGCGTCCGGCTTCGAGATCGTGCATTCGGAAGGTTCGCTCTACCTGTGGTGCACCCGGGGCGAACCCGGCCGGGCCAGTGTCGACTGGCTGGCCCAGCGCGGCATTCTGGTGGCGCCCGGCGATTTCTACGGCCCCGAGTCGGGCAACTTCGTCCGGGTCGGCCTGACCGCGACCGACGAACGGATCGCTGCCGCGGCCGCCCGCCTCACGTCGAACTGACCTGCCTCGCCCTGTTGAGGCCCCGTCTGGGGCCCCGTCGGTCGAGCTTGTCGAGACCCCGTCCGGCTCCGAGTTTCGACACGCTCAACCAGCGAGCGGTTCGTCTCGAGCGATCGGCACTTGCCAGGGGTTCCGAAACCTCAAGGCTCGAAGCTGATCGTGACGCTGCGCCCGCCACCGATGCCCGACCAGGAGGCGAGGCCGTGCGGGTTGTGCACCCAGTCGCTGCCGCCGACGCTGACCCGGGCCACCCCGTACTGCTTCACGTGGGCGATGGCCAGGTTGGCTGCGGTCCAGGCAGTGTTCTCGTCGGCGGCCGCCACGACGATGGTGGTTCCGGTGACGCGCACCTCGACCAGTGACTTCAACGCTTGACGTAGCACGGTGGCCATGCCGGTGGGGTCGGCCTTGGCTGGCTTGTCGATCGTGCAACTGAAACCGGCGGGAGTGTTCCCGGTCAGCACCGTCGACAGCACCTCGGCCTTGCCCACGTGCTTGCGGTAGGCCTCCGGATGGCCGGACCGCTGCACGGCTTGCGCCACGTCGTTGATGTCGCCCGTGCGCCAGTTCTTCACATCCACCAGGGCCTCGTAGAATTTGCCCGCGGAGTAGTACGGATCCATGATTTGCTTCACCGTGCCCCAGCCCTGGCTGGGCCGCTGCTGGAACAGCCCGACTGAGTCGGAATGCCCGTAGTCGAGGTTACGGATGCCCGACTCCTGGTAGGCGGTGGCCAGCGCGATCGTGACCGCCCGGGCGGGAAGGCCCCGGGCGAGTGCCACCGAGGTGATGATGGTGGCGTTGACCGCCTGCTCGGGGGTCAACGAGACGGACCTCCCGTCCGCGGTAGCGCGGCACTGGTCGTCCATCGGCAGCGGCTGCTTGGTTGCGGCCGACCAGATCACCGCGCCGCCCCATGCCGCACCGGCGATCAAGGCGGCGACGACGACGAGGATGACGACCAGGCGGGTGCGGTTCGGACGCATCAGTTCGCGTGCAGGACGGCGTTCAACTCGAAGGCGCCGCCGGACTTCGGACGCACCTGCACCGCACCCGTGATGGAGTTGCGCAGGAACAGCAGGCCCGGCCGTCCGGACAGCTCGCGCGCCTTGACCACCGAGCCGTCCGGCAGGGTCACCTTGGTGCCGGCCGTCACGTACAGCCCGGCCTCGATGGTGCAGTCGTCACCGAGCGAGATGCCCAGTCCCGACTCGGCACCCAGCAGGCAGCGTTCGCCGATGGTCACCATCTCTTTGCCACCGCCCGACAGCGTGCCCATGATGGACGCCCCGCCGCCGATGTCGCTGCCGTCGCCGACGATCACGCCGGCCGAGATCCGGCCCTCGACCATTGAACTGCCCAGCGTCCCGGCGTTGAAGTTCACGAAGCCCTCGTGCATCACGGTCGTGCCGGACGCCAGATGGGCACCCAGCCGGACCCGATCGGCGTCCGCGATCCGCACCCCGGAAGGCACCACGTAGTCGACCATCCGCGGGAATTTGTCGACACCGAACACGGTGAGGTGGCCGCGGCTGATCCGCAGCGCGGCTCGCACCTGCTCGAAACCGTCGACCGCGCACGGTCCCGCCGAGGTCCACACCACGTTGGGGAGGACGCTGAAGACACCGTCGAGGTTGACTTCTCGCGGCCGTGCCAGACGGGCGCTCAGCAGGTGGAGCCGGAGGTAGGCGTCGGAGGTGTCGGCGGGTGCGGCGTCCAGGTCGATCTCGACCAGCACGGCCTCGGTGCGGACGCCCCGCTCGTCGTCGTTGGCCTGCGCGGCGATCAACTGCCTCGGTGCCGCCTGGCCGTCCGACGAGCCGAGTTGCGGGTCGGGGAACCAGGTGTCGAGCACCTGTCCGGAGACGTGGACGGAGGCCAGGCCCCAGCCCCAGGCTGAGCGGATGTCGGTCATGGCGGCAAGCGTAGCGGGGCCCGTCCGACCCAGCGGAGCAGGGCGGCTCGACAAGCCCGGCCAGCGAGAACGGTCTCGACGATGTCGGCGACCGGGGTGGGTCCGGAGTGAAACGGCGGGCCGGATGGTGAGGGGTGGTCGGTGCCCCTCGCTACGCTCAGCCCATGACTCTCGATCCCCGCGGCAACCTGGTCGCGCTGTTCCGTGCGATCGTCGACATCGAGTCGGTCAGCGGGAACGAGCGCGAACTCGCCGATCAGATCGAGCGCGCGCTGCAGAGTTGCGCGCACCTGAGCGTGCTGCGCGACGGCGACACGGTGATCGCCCGGACGGCGCTGGGGCGCGACCAGCGGGTCGTCATCGCCGGTCACCTGGACACGGTTCCGCTCGCCGGCAACCTGCCGTCCTGGCGGGAGGGCGATTTGATCTACGGACGCGGCACCTGTGACATGAAGGGCGGGGTCGCGGTGATGCTGGCGGCGGCGGTCGCACTGGAGGCGCCATCCAGCGACCTCACCTGGATCTTCTACGACCACGAGGAGGTCGAGGCGACCGCCAACTCGCTGACCCGGATCGCAGCGACCCGACCCGAGTCGCTGCAGGGTGACTTCGCCGTCCTGATGGAGCCGACCAACGCCCGCGTCGAGGGTGGCTGCCAGGGCACGCTGCGGTTCACCGTCACCACCGTGGGCCGTGCCGCGCACTCGGCCCGCGCTTGGATGGGGCGGAACGCGATCCACGACGCCGCTGACGTGCTGGCCCGGCTCGGCGCGCATGTGCCCGAACAGCCCGAGGTCGACGGCCTGCGCTACCACGAGGGCCTGAACGCCGTCGCGATCGACGGCGGCATCGCCGGCAACGTGATCCCCGATCGGTGCACGATCACGGTCAACTACCGCTTCGCGCCGCACCGCAGCATCGAGCAGGCGCAGCAGTACTGCCGTGACGTGCTGGACGGCTATGAGCTGACCTTCACCGATGCAGCCGCCGGTGCCCGGCCCGGTCTGGACCGGCCGGCTGCGGCCGCCTTCTTGGCCGCCGTCGGCGGCGAGCCGTCCGCGAAGTTCGGCTGGACCGACGTGGCCCGGTTCTCCGCTCTCGGCATTCCGGCGGTCAACTTCGGCCCGGGCGATCCGTCGAAGGCGCATGCCGACGACGAGTTCTGCCCGGTGGCTGACTTGTTCACCTGCCGCGACGCCATCCTGCGTTGGCTGAGTTGAGGTCGGTCATCGTTTGGTTGAGTCGTCGTGGGTCGGGCTTGCCGAATCCAGTTGCCGGAGAGGTTCTCGACAAGCTCGACCGGGAATAGCCGGGAGGCCGGGTACGCTGGCGTATCGTCGACGGTCCTTCGGGAGGGGATCGCGGCACAGGGAATGAGCCGACCGGGGGGATCGGACCATCAGCGATCTACTTGCCTATTCACGGACGCGGCCGCGCAGCCACGGCGTCCGGATACTGCTGCGCCTGGGCACCGGGCTGCTCGCCTGCTTGCTCGCCGTGACCATCGTGGCGGGAGCCGCCATCGGTTCGCTGTGGCTTTCGGCGTCCGGGATCAGCCGGAGCCCGTCCCTGCTGCCGGCGCGGGAGTCGCTCGCCGGGCCTGGTACCTCCGGCTCGCTGAACCTGCTGTTGGTCGGCAACGACTCGCGCGAGCAGGCGTCCGCCACCGTCATGATGGTGGTCCACGTCGACAGTGCCCGGCAGCGGGTGGACGTCGTATCGTTGCCCCTCAGCCTTCTGGTCACAGCCCCGGACGGCAGCCCGAAACGGTTGAGCGCCCGCTACGCCGATGGTGGCGCTCCGGCCGTCGTGCAGTCCGTGGAGGATCTGCTCGGCATCCACATCGATCACGTCGCGCTCACTTGGATCGACAGCATGTCGCGGCTGATCGACATGCTCGGACGGGTGCGGATCGACAATCCGATGACCGCGACTACCGGCGGCTTCACCTTCCCGCGCGGCGAGGTCAATCTGACCGGCCAGGAGGCGCTTGCCTTCGTCCGGCCGGACGGCACCCCTGGGGTGGACCTGGACCGCGCGGAGAGCCAGCGTCTGGTGCTCCAGGGCATCGTCGAACGGCTGCTCACCAGCAATGCCCTGCTCAACCCGAGCACAGTGAAGGCGGTGCTCGACCAACTGGCCGGTGACATCGTGGTCGACGCCGGTCTCGACGCCCGCGCCATGGTGGAACTCTTCGTTGATCTGCGGCTGCGGTCCACGCAGCAACGGCCCACAACGATCAAGTTGCCGACCGCGGGCGGCGGTGTGACCGACGCCGGCTTGAGCTATCTGCTACCTGACCAGATCCGGGTCGCCGCGCTCGGACGAGCCCTCAACGCCGACGCGATGGCGGCCTGGGGGCGCTAGGGGTGTTGGCCGCTACGCTGGCCGGCGTGAGCAAGCGCACCCGTACCCAGGGCCCGGTGATCCGGCGCGAGGGCCAGGTTCAACCCACCACCACCGACCAGCGGCTGCTGGCCGGCAAGGGCGATGCGAGCTGGATCCACAGTGACCAATGGCGCACCATGCGGATCCAGGCCGAGTTCGTCGAGGGCTTCAGCACGCTCGCCGAGCTTGGTCCGGCGATCGGCGTCTTCGGATCGGCCCGGACGAAGAAGGACAGTGCCGTCTGGCAGGCCGGCGTCGAGATCGGACGGGGACTGGCGCAGGCCGGCTTCGCCGCGATCACCGGCGGCGGACCCGGCATCATGGAGGCGGTCAACAAGGGTGCCGCGCAGGCCGGTGGGGTGTCTGTCGGGCTCGGTATCGAGCTGCCGTTCGAACAGGCGCTGAACAAGCACGTCACCCTCGGCATCAACTTCCGCTACTTTTTCGCCCGCAAGGTGATGTTCCTCAAGTACTCCCAGGGGTTCATCGTCATGCCGGGCGGGTTCGGCACCTTCGACGAACTGTTCGAGGCGCTGACCCTGGTGCAGACCCGCAAGGTCACCTCATTCCCGATCGTGTTGTACGGCACCGCCTTCTGGCAGCCGCTGCTGGACTGGATCCGCTCGTCGGTACTGGCCGGTGGCTACGTGTCGGAGGTGGACCTCGACCTGCTGATGGTCACCGACAACGTCGATGAGGCGATTCACTGGGTGACCGGCGTCGGTGTCACTGGCAACGGGACCTGAGGGGGCATGGCATGGAGTGGGTGTTGTGGATGATCGCCGTCGGGGTGCTCGGCCTGGCGGCCGTGGCGGCGTCCGGACGATTGGGTGAGTTGCCCGGGACGGTGACCGACACCCCGCGTCCGCACGTTCCTACCGGGACGGTGACCGGCGACGACCTGCGCGGACTGCGGTTCGCCGTTGTCCTGCGTGGCTATTCGATGGACCAGGTGGACGGCCTGCTGGACCGGTTGGCGCGCCAACTCGACGCTCCGGTTGCGACTGTTCCCGCGTCCGTCGGCGATCCCGATCCGGCGTTCGCAGGCGCTCCTGGTCATGCGTCCGCGGGTGACTCCGACCTCGGATCCGGCGGGCACATAGACCCTGGGCCCGACGGCGCACCTGCCGCCGAGTCTGCTGCCTCTGCGCCCGATCCGGCGCGCTCCTGGGCTCCGCGGGACTCCGACGCAGAGCGACCGGCGTTCTTCCGGCCGACGGGGGAGGCGGGAGAGAGCGACGCGCGACGGTGACGGGCGCTGGCGCCGGGGGACTGGCGGGAACCACCGCCGGACAGCGATCGGGGTCTATCCCCGGCCGTCCAGGGCGGCTTCCCGCAACCTCCACCGGGTTCTGGAATAATGGGCCGCGGTAAGTCCCCAACAGAACGAGGGTGAGCAATGGCAGCAATGAAGCCGCGGACCGGCGACGGGCCCATCGAAGTGGCCAAAGAAGGGCGCGTGATCGCCATGCGGATCCCGGCCGAGGGCGGCGGACGTTTGGTTATCGAGATGAACGCGGCCGAGGCGGCCGAACTCCTCGAAGCGCTGACGGGTGTCGTCAACCCTGCCTGAACGCCGCTTTCCAAGCCAATGCCGAAGGCCCCCGGAATACCCGGGGGCCTTCGGCATTCTCGTCAGGGTCATGATTCGGGTTGACGGGCGCCGATGCCCGAGGGTCGAGCGTGTCGAGACCGTGGCTTCCGCGCAATGACACGGGGTCTCGACAAGCTCAACCGATGGCGAGGGTCAGCTGTTGTGAGTGGCGATCGCCTTCTCGTAGACCTCCACGGTCTCCTGAGCGATCTTTTCCCAGCTGAACTCGTCGATGCAGCGCTGACGTCCGTCCAGACCCATCTGGCGGGCCCGGCCGCGATCTCGGGTCAGCGTGTTGACGTTCTCGGCGAACTTCGCCTCGAACGCCGCGACGAACGCGGGATCGTCGGCCTGGGCCGGGTCGTAGGGCACCAGCAGGCCCGTCTCGCCGTCCACCACGACCTCGGGAATACCGCCGACGGCCGAGGCCACCACCGGGATCTCGCAGGCCATCGCCTCGAGGTTGACGATGCCCAGCGGTTCGTAGATCGACGGGCAGGCGAACAGGGTCGAATGGGTCAGCACCTGACGCACGGCCGCCCGGGGCAGCATCTCCTGCACCCACTTCACGCCGCTGCGGGTCTTGTTCAACTCGGCGAACGCACCGTCGAACTCGGCGGCGATTTCAGGGGTGTCGGGCGCGCCGGCGAGCAGCAGCACCTGGGTGTCGGGGTCGAACTGCTGGGCCGCCCGGACCAGGTGGATCAGGCCCTTCTGCCGGGTGATCCGGCCGACGAAGGTGACGATCGGCTTGTCGCGGTCGACACCGAGCGAGTCAATCACGTCGGTATTGGCGTCCGGCTTGAACTCTTCGGGATCGATGCCGTTCTTGACCACGTGGATCCGCGCGGGATCGATCGTCGGGTAGGCGTTGGTGATGTTCTTGATCATCGCCGCGGACACCGCGATGACGGCGTCGGCCTGGGTGAAGGCGGTCTTCTCGATCCACGAGCTGACCCGGTAACCGCCGCCGAGTTGCTCGACCTTCCATGGGCGGTCGGGTTCGAGGGAGTGGGCGGTGACCACATGAGGCACGTCCTGGAAGTGCCCGGCGACGATGCCGGCGAACTGGGCATACCAGGTGTGGGAGTGGATGACGTCGACCTCAGGGATGGCAGCGGCCATCGAGACATCGGCGCCCAAGACGCGGAGCGCAGCGTTGGCGCCGGCCGGGTAATCCTCCGCATGTGCCGTCGCACCGTCGCGCGGCTCTCCCATGCATTGGACATCGACGGACTCGGTGAATTTGCGTAGCTGCGGGACGAGTTGGCCGACATGCACGCCGGCGCCCCCGTAGATGTGCGGCGGATACTCACGAGTGAGGATGGATACACGCAGTGACATGAACGGATCGTTGCACACCGCACCCACACCAGGGGAGTGCTGGGCCGGGGCACGGGACGTCCGTTTTGCGACATCTCATCGAAACGAGCGCGGTGGAGTGCAACCCCATTGAGCCTCGATCCACCGATCTGTGGCTACCGCGCGACCCCGGCTGGGCGTACTGGTTACGCCGGGCACGCTCGCCGTCCGACCCGGTACACCGTCGCCCCCGGTTCGCCATTGCACCCGGTAGCGCCGCTCGCTACGCCAGTCCGTGGATCGAGGCTGAGAATTTCTTCCCTGGGGCTGTCCCGGACGTGCAGAGGGCTCTATGTTCGGATCATGAGCAACCCGACCGTTCTCTCCATCGTCCTGGCGGGCGGTGAGGGCAAGCGCCTGATGCCACTCACGGCCGATCGAGCCAAGCCTGCGGTGCCCTTCGGCGGCACCTACCGGCTGATCGACTTCGTCCTCTCCAACCTCGTCAACTCCGACCTGACCAAGATCTGTGTGCTGACCCAGTACAAGTCGCACTCGCTCGACCGGCACATCGCCGTCACTTGGCGACTGTCGCCGATGCTGGGCAGCTATGTGACCTCGGTGCCGGCGCAGCAGCGCACCGGGAAGCAGTGGTTCCAGGGCAGTGCCGACGCGATCTACCAGTCGATGAACCTGATCAACGACGAAGATCCCGACTACGTCGTGGTGTTCGGCGCCGACAACATCTACCGGATGGACGTCTCGCAGATGCTGCAGGCGCACATCAACTCCGGCCTGGACTGCACCGTCGCAGGCATCCGGGTGCCGCGTTCGGAGGCGACCGCCTTCGGTGTCATCGACGCCGACGAGAACGCCAAGATCAAGAGCTTCCTGGAGAAGCCCGCCGACCCGCCCGGCCTGCCGGACAGCCCGGACGAGTCGTTCGCCTCGATGGGCAACTACATCTTCACCCGCAAGGCGTTCGTCGAGGCGCTCAATGACGATGCCGCGTCCGACACCAAGCACGACATGGGTGGCAACATCGTTCCCGACTTCGTCAACGGGGGTCGCGCAGGGGTGTACGACTTCACCCGCAACGAGGTGCCGGGTGCCACCGAACGCGACCTCAACTACTGGCGCGACGTGGGTACCATCCAGGCCTACCACGCGGCCCACATGGACCTGATCTCGGTCGATCCGGACTTCAACCTGTACAACCGCAAGTGGCCGATGTTCACCGAGCAACTGCAGGCCCCCGGCGCCAAGTTCACCCTGCGTGGCAACGCCGAGGACTCGATCGTCAGTGCCGGCTGCATCATCTCCGGCGGCGATGTCGACCGTTCGGTGCTGTCGCCGAACGTCATGGTCGACAAGTGGGCCAAGGTCGAGGAGTCGATCGTCTTCCCGGGCTGCCGGATCGGTCGCAACGCGGTCGTCCGGCGGGCCATCCTGGACAAGAACGTGCACGTGCCGGACGGCGTCGAGATCGGCGTCGACCCCGAGCACGACAAGGCGCGCGGCTTCTTCGTCGAAGACGGACTGACCGTGGTGCCGAAGAGCTTCCCGATTCCCAGCCCGTAACCGAACCCAGAGTAGTGCCGACGCGGCCGGCCCGGATCCCCGGGCCGGCCGTGTCGGCGTCCGGCCTTGTCAGCCGCGACAGGCAGGGCCCAGTCGGGCGGGGCTGGGGCGGGGGTCAGGCCTTGACGGCGACCAGGAGGCCGTCGCCGACGGGGAGCAGGGTGGCGGTAAGACCGTCCATGCCCTGAACGGCCTGCAGAGCTTCGCGGATGATGACGGTCTCGTCGTCCTCGTTGGTCTCATCGGCGACCTGCCCGCGCCAGAGGGCGTGGTGCAGCAGCAGCAAGCCGCCGTCGCGCAGCAGCCGCTGCGACTGGTCGACGTACTCCACGAACTCGAGCGGGTCGCCGTCGACCACCACCATGTCGTAGGCGCCGTCGCTCAGCTTGGGCAGCACACTGAGTGCCGAGCCGGCGATCAGCCGGGCTCGCCGCGGCGGGATACCTTCAGCGGCGAAGATCTGCCGTGCGGCGACCTGGTGTTCGGTTTCCAGGTCTATCGAGGTGAGGATGCCGTCGGACGCCATGCCTCGGATCAGCGCCAACCCGGAGACGCCGGCACCCGTTCCGATCTCGACCACCGCACGGGCGTTGATCAGCCGGGCGAAGAAGGTCAGCGCCGAGGTGATCCCCTGGCTGGCCGGGGTCAGGGCGAGCTGGCGGCTGGCCGCGCGGGCCAGCCGCATGGTGTCGTCGTCGGGAACGAACTCCTCCGAGAACGCCCAGGACGGAGACGGGGTGGCAGCCTTGGCGGCCGCACGCGATGCAGGACTCACGGGAGCAGCCTACCGAAGGCGCACCGGCGTGCGCCCGGCCGATCAGGAGCGTCACCCGGCGGCGGCTATTGCGCGGCTGGCGGTCGGGCGATCGAGAGGCATGCGCACACCCGATCGGGAGTCGCCTGCGGGTGTGCGGCGCCGTCCGTTCCTGGTACAGGGGCCCGGTGGTCCGACAACCCCACCGGCGACGCCGTTACACTGCCGCCATGTCCCAGCCTCGCTTCGGTCGCCTGCTCACCGCGATGGTCACTCCGTTCCGCCCACACGGTGCGGTCGACCTGGCGGAGGCGCGAAAGCTGGCCGCCTATCTGGTGGACGAGCAGCACAACGACGCTCTGGTGATCAACGGCACGACCGGCGAGTCGCCGACCACCACGGACGCCGAGAAGGCCGATCTGATCGCCGCCGTCGTGGACGAGATCGGTGACCGCGCACAGGTCGTCGCCGGTGTCGGCACCAACGACACCCGGCACACCATCGAGCTCGCCGGGCAGGCCGCGGCGGCCGGGGCGTCGGGGCTGCTGGTGGTGACCCCGTACTACTCGCGCCCGCCGCAGGACGCGATCGCCGCATATTTCCGGGCTGTTGCCGACGCCACCGAGCTGCCGATCATGCTCTACGACATTCCGCACCGCGCCGGAGTGCCGATCGAAACCGCCACGCTGATCGAGGTGGCCTCCCATCCTCGGATCGTTGCGGTCAAGGACGCCAAGGGCAATGCGGCGGCCTCGGCCGTCGTGATCGCCGAGACCCATCTCGACTACTACGCGGGCGACGATGCCTACACGTTGCCGTTGCTCGCGGTCGGCGGAGTTGGCGTGGTCGGCACCTCGACCCACTTCACCGGAGCCCGCGCGAAGGCGATGATCGAGAAGTTCCTGGCCGGTGACCTGGCCGGGGCCATCACGGACAACGCCGCGCTGCTGCCAGTGTTCAACGGTGTGTTCGCCACCCAGGGCTGCATGCTGGTGAAGGCTGGGTTGGAGACCCGCGGCTTCGCGCCGGCCATGCTGCGCGGCCCACTGCTGCCGGCTTCGTCCGAGCAGAAGGCGGCGTTCGTGGCGCTGCTGGACGCGGCCGGCCTCTGACGTGGAGGGTGGACGGTCATGCGTTCGTGACCCGGGAATGGTCCCGCCGGTAGTTCGCACTACCCTGTGAGCCATGGATTTCAACGCGAGCGAGATCGTTCTGCTGCTCGTGTTGGCCATCGTTCTGTTCGGGCCAGAGAAGCTGCCCGAGTTGGCGCGCAAGACCGCCCGGGTGCTGCATGCCATCCGCCGGATCGCCAATGACGCCCAAGGTCGTCTGCGCGACGAACTAGGCCCCGAGTACGCCAATCTGCAGCTCTCGGACCTGAACCCGAAGGCGTTCATTGCCAAGCATCTGGGGCCGGACGCCACCGAGGAACTGGACTCGGTCGCGCAGGAGTTCCGCGGCGCCCGGACCAGCCTGGACGACGCCATCGCCGCGGACCCGATGGATTCCGCCTCCGCCTCCGACACCACGAGCGAGCTCGAGGACGTGGTGCCCGCGGCCGAACGCCCGCTGCCGCCGTTCGACGCCGAGGCAACCTGAGTAACCGCTGACCAATCATGTCCCGGCCGCGGCGCACTCAGCGGGCAACCTGAGCACCGCTGATCTTCGCCGCGGAAACCGGCCGATCAACGCGGGCTCGGGGTCGGCGTCCGCGGGAGCGAAGCGCTAACCTCCCAGAGTGACCTCCAGCTCGTCGATCTTCGTGTCCCGGATCAAGGGACTGCCGATGCTGGACGCCAGTGGCGACCAGATGGGCAAGGTGCGCGATGTGGTGCTGCAGAACCGTCCGGGCAAACGGGCGCCACGGGTCAAGGGCCTCGTCGTTGAGTTGTTCGCGCTGCGCCGGATCTTCTTCCCGATGGAGCGGGTCCATTCCATCGATCCCAACCAGGTGATCATCTCGGGTGTGGTCAACACCCGTCGGTTCGAGCGTCGCGACCAGGAGGACCTGGCGATCGAGGACCTGTTCGATCGCACCGTGTTCCGGCGCGGCAATCCCCAGCTGTTCACCATCTACGACCTGGCCATCCGGCAGGCCCGGCAGCGCGACTGGGAGCTCTCCGAGGTGGCGCTGCGCGATCAGGCGCGGCGGCGCCCGTTCGCCAAGCCGCACGTCACCATCGTGAGCTGGGACGAGGTGCCCGACTTCACGCTGATCACCGGACGCGGCTCCGATCAGATCCTCGCCGCACTGCAGGAGATGAAGCCGGCCGACGTGGCCCGCGAGTTGCATGACATGGACCCGCAGCGGCGCGCCGAGGTGGTCAACGCGATGGACGACGAGTTGCTGGCCGAGGCGCTGGAGGAGTTGCCCGAAGACGAGCAGGTCGAGGTGATCCACTCGTTGGAGGTCGAACGCGCGGCCGACGTCCTGGAAGAGATGGATCCCGACGACGCCGCGGACCTGATCGCGGAACTGGCGCCCGAGGTGGCTGAGGACATCCTGGAGCGGATGGAGCCCGAGGAGGCCGAGGACGTCCGTTCGCTGCTCAGCTACGACGCATCGACTGCGGGCGGCCTGATGACCCCCGAGCCGGTCATTCTCGCTCCGGACGCCACCGTGGCCGATGGGCTGGCGCTGATGCGGGATGAGGAGCTCACCCCGGCGTTGGCCTGTCTGGCGTTTGTGTGCCGGACACCGCTGGACACTCCGACCGGACGTTTCCTGGGCGCGGTGCACATTCAGCGGTTGCTGCGCGAGCCACCCTCCACCCTGGCGGCGTCCCTGGTCGACAAGGGCATCACGCCGCTCGCTCCGAGTTCCGACATCGCCGTCGTGTCGCGGTATTTCGCCACCTATGACCTGGTCTGTGCCCCCGTGGTGGACGCCGAAGGCAGGTTGTTGGGCGCGGTCACCGTCGACGACGTGCTGGACCATATCCTGCCCAACGACTGGCGCGGGATTCAGCTGGACCAACTGCAGGCGGGGGTGACCGGTGTCGGCTAGCGATCGGCTCAACACTCCGGGCCGGGAGCGGCGGTGGCTGCCCCGCGTGCGGATGGATTCGGAGGTGTTCGGCAGCTTCGCCGAGGGTTTCGCGCGGTTCATGGGCACCGCGAGCTTCCTGATCTGGATGACGGTGCTGATCGTGGCCTGGATCGCCTGGAACCTGCTCGCCCCCGAGGCCTGGATCGTCGACAAGTTCCCGTTCATCTTCCTCACCCTGCTGCTGTCGCTGCAGGCGTCCTATGCGGCGCCGCTGATCCTGCTGGCGCAGAACCGGCAGGAGGCGCGCGAGCGGGTCAGCCTGGAGCATGACCGCGAGGTGGCGGCCCAGGCCCGCGCCGACACCGACTTCCTGGCCCGCGAGATCGCGGCGATGCGAATGCGGATCGGCGACTTGGCCACCCGCGACTTCATCCGTGGTGAGTTGCGAGACCTGCTGGAGGAACTCGACAAGGGCGACGACGCTGAGGACGCCGCCCGCCGAGAGCACACCCGAGCGCGGGACGCCGGTCGGCCGTCCGGCCGGGACGGATCGCACCATTCGCGTTGATCAGCGCCTGCTCACACACCGTCGCTTCCTGTTCAGGGGACGGTTCTTGGATGGTTCAGGACACCGTCTGAAGACCGTGAAGCCGTCTCGCGACCCGTTGTCCTGAGCTGAGAACTACGCCCAGCGCGATACCCGGCGGTGGGCCGCGCGCCCCGGAGTAGGGTTCATACATGCCCGACAACGAACTGCTCGCCGCTGTCCGCGAGGCGCTGAACGGGGTGGTGGACCCCGAGATCAAGCGCCCGATCACCGAGCTGGGCATGGTGGAATCGCTGACCGTCGGCGAGGACGACGTGGTGTCGCTCACCGTGCTGCTGACGATCGCGAGTTGCCCGCTGAAGAGCACCATCGAGCACGACGTGACCGCCGCAGTCACCTCGGTGCCGGGTGTGTGCGGCATCAACCTGACCCTGGGAGCGATGACTGACGAGCAGCGTGCCGAGATGAAGCGCCAGCTGCGTGGGGGCATTGCCGAGCGCGCCATTCCGTTCGCCGATGCCAACAACCTCACCCAGGTGATCCTGGTCGCGTCCGGCAAGGGTGGCGTCGGCAAGTCGTCGGTGACGGTCAACCTGGCGATGGCGCTGGCTGAGCAGGGCAAGTCGGTGGGCGTGCTGGACGCCGACATCTACGGTCACTCGATTCCGCAGATGCTCGGCGTCGCCGACGCCAGCCCCACCTCGCTGGACGGCATGATCCTGCCGGTGCCCACGATGGGCCTGAAGGTGATCTCGATGGGCATGCTCAAGGCGAGCCGCGACCAGGTGATCGCCTGGCGGGGGCCGATCCTCGACCGGGCCCTGCACCAGCTGCTGTCGGACGTGTTCTGGGGTGACCTGGACTTCCTGCTGCTCGACCTGCCGCCCGGCACCGGCGACGTCGCGCTGTCGCTGGGCCAGAAGCTGCCGAACGCCGAGGTGCTGGTGGTGACCACACCCCAGCAGGCAGCGGCCGAGGTAGCGGAACGGGCCGGCACGATGGCGTCCATGATGGAGCAGAAGGTGATCGGGGTGGTCGAGAACATGAGCTACCTCGACGTCGAATGCCCGCACTGCCATGACACCCACCGGGTGGATGTCTTCGGCACCGGCGGTGGTGCGGAGGTCGCGTCCACGCTGACCACGCGATTGGGCTACCCCATTCCGCTGCTGGCCGAGGTGCCGCTCGACCCGGCCGTCCGGATCGGTGGGGACGACGGGTTCCCGGTCGTCGTGGCGGACGGCTCGAAGCCGAGTGCGCGTGCGCTCGCCGATCTGGCGCGCAGCATCGCCTCGCGCACCCGCTCGCTGGCCGGACGGACGCTGAACCTGACCCCGGTCGGCTGAAAGAAGGAACTCGATGACCCAGCCCAACCCCCGGCTCAGTGCGCTGTTCGAACTGGAGTACCCGCAGTCGGTGGGCATCTACGACAGCTATGTGCAGGCGCAGGCTGCGGTGGACTTCCTCGCCGACGCCAAATTCGCGGTGCAGAACATCGCGATCGTCGGCACCGACCTGAAGTCGGTCGAGCGGGTGACCGGACGCCGCAACTGGGGGACGGTACTGCTCCGTGGGCTGCAGAGCGGCCTCTCGACCGGTCTGATGGTGACCTTCATCCTGTGGTTCCTGCAGCCACAGGCCAACCCGTTCGTGCTGCTCCCGGGGGCGCTGCTGATCGGCATCTTGATCGGCGTCGCCTTCGCCGTGATCGGCTACGCCGCGTCCCGCGGCAAGCGGGACTTCAACTCGATCAGCCAGACGGTGGCGGCCAAATACGAGCTGCTCTGTGAGCACAAGGTGGCGGGCCAGGCGCGCGAGTTGCTGGCCACCATGCCCGGTGCCCGAGCCGCCGCCTTCGATCCGCGCAACGCCGCGCCGCAACCGTGGCAGAACGGGCCGTTCCCGGGCCAGGGCGGCTACCCGGGCCAGGGGACGGTGCCCTACCCGAGCCAGCCCGTGCCGCCGCAGTACCCGGGCCAGAGCTACCCGGCGCAGCCTGCGCCGCAGTACCCGAACCAGCCGGGTCCGGCCCCGACCTACGCCGGACAGCCCTACCCGGTCCAGCCGGTGCCCGCCCAGCCCGCGCCCGGCCAGGTTGATCAGCCGGCCCAGCCGGCGTCCGCGCAGACCCCAGAGCCGGCTTCCGGACCACGCCCCTACGGTGACTACGCCGCCGACGAGGGCATCGGACGCGCGCCCCAGCCGCAGCCGTCCGGTGAGCCGGAGTCGACCGGTGAGCTGGAGCAGGACGACCGCACCCCGCGTCGCGACAGCTGAGGATGCGCTGGCCAGCGCACCCACTGCCGGTTGAGCTTCAGGACGACCGCACCCCGCGGCGCGACAACTGAGGATGCGCCGACCAGCGGACCCACCGTCGGTTGAGCTTGTCGAAACCTCGTCGAGCGCCCGCATCGTCTGGGGTCTCGACAAGCTCGACCAACGAGTCGTGGCTCCCGCCCAACCCGGCCAAACCCGCTCGATCGGTCATCGCGGCCGATGTACTCGTCAGCTGGCGACCGATTCCGCAGTGAGGTGAGGCGCGCGAGGCGAAATGCCCCGGGAATCGGTCGCTGTTTCGCGACGGCATCCCAGAGGACGTCCCGTGGTCCAGAGCACGTCCCCCTGGTCCGAACCACCCCGCGAGGCGCAGGGTCGGCGACACAAGCAGAATGGGCCGCCCGAGGGGCGGCCCATGGTCGTGGCGGACCGCTACCGCTGGATGTTCTGCTCGTCGATCACCACGGTCTTGGCGATCTTGTCGGCGAAGGTCTGCTTCTTGGAGTCCCATAGCGGGAACAGGAAGCCGAGCGCGCAGATCAGCTCATCGAGGAGGTGTGCCACCGCGCGCAGCATGGCGGTGTTCTGCGGCGGGGTCTGGCCGGTGTCCTCCATCACCACCCGCACCTTGCCGATCTTGTGGCCGAACGAGTAGCCGGTTGTTGCGACCCGGTAGCCGGTGTTGTACACCCACCAGCCGACGGCCAGCAGCGTGGACAAGATGTTGGCGCCGTAGCCGCCGTTCGGCATCAGGATGTTGATGATGATGCTGATCACGATGGCCGGCACGACGAAGTCGATCAGGCCCCCGACCGCTCGCCGTCCCCAGGTCGCCAGCACCGGACCGGACGGCGCGTAGGGGTTCGGCTGGTACCCGCCGCCGTAGGGGCTAGGGGCGCCGTACGGGTTCTGGCCGTAGCTGCCGGCATTCGGGTCGTACCCGCCCTGCGGGGCGCCGTACGGGTTCTGGCTGTAGCTGCCGGCGTTGGGGTCATACCCGCCGCCTTGCGGCGCGGTGCCGTACGGGTTCTGGCCATAGCCCGCGTTGGGGTCGGAGCCGCCTTGGGCGGGGGCGCCGTAGGACTGCGTCTGACCGAAGGACTGGTCCGGGGTGCTCGGCGCCTGGCCGTAGCCCGGTTGGGGGTTGGACCCGCTGGGAGCGGAGTAGCCCTGGCCGTAGCCGGGTGCGGCGTAGCCACCCTGGCCGTCGGAGCCGCTGGGAGTCGAGTAGCCCAGGCCGTAACCGGGAGTTGCGGAACCGCCATGGGGGGCGTCCGAACCGCTGGCACCGCTCGGGGCGGGCTGGCCGGCGCCCCAGTTCGGCGGCTGGTAACCGCCGCTGGAGTGGGCGTCCGAACCGCTGGCGCCGCTCGGCGCAGGGGCTTCCCAACCGGGCGGGGTGTAGCCGGGAGTCGGGGTGACTTGATCGGGGTTGCCGGAGTCCGTGGCGGAGTAGCCGCCCGGCTCCTGGCCCTCGCCGGAGCCCTCCGGCTTATCGGGGTCGTTGTTCCACGTCTGGTTGCTCACGTGTTTCTCCTGGGTTGAGATTCAGGTGCACCGAATCCTACGGCGACCAAGGCGCAGTGCCGGGACGGCTGTCCAGAAGGGCGGAGAAGAAAGCGCTGATCCCATGCTGTTCGGAGCGAGGACGTGCTCGGCGCGACGAGCTGGGCCGCCAGATCTTGTGGGCGGATCGGGTCATCCGCGCAGGGATGGGGACCGCCGATGGTCCGTCGAGTGTGCCGCAGCCGACATGATTGATCAGCGGTTCCATAATGGCCGCGTGTCGCCCGAATTGCCCTCCACCCGTGCCTTCGACGCGCGGCGCGGGCTGCGTGCGCTCGGAGTCTTCGGTGCGGTCGGGCTCGGACTGAGTGCGCTCGCCACGACCACCGGCCTCGGTATCCCGTGCCCGTGGCGGTCCCTCACCGGCACGCTGTGTCCGCTCTGTGGCGGCACCCACGTCGGGGTGGCGCTGTTGCGGGGCGATCTGGCCGGGGCCTGGGCGGCGAATCAGTTCGTCGTCGGTGGCTTGGCAGTGCTGGTGCTGCTCGGTCTGCTGTGGACGATCGAGGCGCTGGGCGGTCCGGCGGTTCGTCAGCCGCGGCCGTTGCGGGGGCGTCCGGGGCTGTGGTGGGTCGTGGTCGGCGCGGCCGCGGTGGTGTTCGCCGTGGTGCGCAACCTGGTGCCGCTCGGGTAGCGGCCGGACGGCTCAGGGTTCGCGTCCGCGGAACACCAGGACGAGGGCGCGGCAGCCGAGCACGAAGGCGAACAGCAGCAGGGTGAGTCCGCCGAAGGTGGAGAGCCGGAGCACCGGGGTCAGCTGCGGGCCCAGTTCGCTCAGGGTGAGTGCCACACCGCAGGCAGCGGCCGTGGCGGCGAGCACCACCAGCACGACCTGGTGCAAGAGCCCGGTCAGGAAACGACGCTCGCCGGCCTCGCCGAAGCTGTTGACCCGGACCGCCAGCGTGCCGGCCTCCAGTCGTTCGGCGATGCCGACCAGCCGGCGGGGGAGCCGTTGCAGCGCGGGCAGGTTGGCGGCGATCAGATCCTTCACCCCGTCGTTGCCGGGCAGCGCCAGGCCGTTCGAGGTGAGCTGCGGGGTGAGGGTGCGGGCCAGTGCGACCAGGTCGAGCTGCGGGTCGAGCAGCCGCAACGTGCCTTCCACCGCACCGAGAGCCCGGAAGGCGGCCGCGATCTGCCCAGGCACCCGCAGTCCGTGCCGGATCACCGCGTCGAACAGGTCGACGATCATGTCGTTGAGCGGCAGTCCGCCGGCGAACCGCATGATCAGCTCGGCCACGTCGCGCTCCAGTGCGCGTTCGTCCAGATCGGGTGCTGGGATCAGCAGGTCGCACAACGCGGACGTCGCCGCCGCGCCGTCCTGCTGGTCGAGGGCGAGCAGCAGCAACGCGAGCGAGGTGCGGGCGGTGGCGTCGATCCGGCCGACCGAGCCGAAATCGAGCAGCGCCAGCCGTTCGCCACGCAGCAGCATCACGTTGCCGCCGTGCAGGTCAGCGTGGAAGATGCCGGTCACCAGCACCTGCTGCAGGACGGCGAGCAGCAGTTCTTCGGCGAGGCTGCGACGGGTTTCGGTGTCGAGCGCGTCCAGTTCGGCAGCCGCCCGCGACAGCGGGACGCCGTCCAGGGCGTCCATGGTCAGCACCCGGGCAGAGGAAAAGGCCGGATGCGGACGCGGCACCACGATCGACCCCGAACCGCAGGCGACGAGGTTGCGCAACTCCACCCGGTAGTCGAGTTCCTCGTCGAGCGAGCGGGCGAATCCGGCAGCCAGGTCGACGGTGCCCAGCGACCGGCCCCACGCCGTCCGGCGTTCGGCCAGGTGAGCCAGCCGGTTGACGATGTCGAGGTCGGCGGTGACGGTGGCCCGCGCCGCGGGGCGTTGCACCTTGACCACGACCGCCTCGCCGCCGGGCAGGGTGGCGCGGTGCACCTGGCCGACGGACGCCGCCGCCAGCGGCTCGTCGTCGAAGTCGGCGAACAGATCGTCCGGTGAGGCCCCGAGTTCCTGCTCGATCACCGCCCGGACGCGCTCCGCCGGTTCGGGCGGGACGTCGCTGTGCAGCGTGGACAACTCCCTGATGTAGACCGCGGGCAGCAGGTCGGGCCGGGTGGCCAGCATCTGCCCGAGCTTGACGAAGGTCACCCCGCCGTCGGCCAGGGCGTCGCGCAGCGCGCGGGCCGTCCGGGCGTCCGCTTCGCCGGCACGGACGCCGGGCCGTAGGTAGCGGCCCAGACCGCGCCGGGCGAGGATGCGCAGGATCGTGAGGTAGCGCCGGCTGCGCCGCCAGCGCTGCGGCGTGGAGCGGACCAGTTCGACCGGGCCGGGCAGGGTACCGGTCGGCACGATCGCCTCTCCGATCGCCAGCAGGCCCACCTCGATGGCGATCATCCAGGCGCCGAACAGGGTGATCACCAGGACGGCGGCACCGGCCGCCGGGCTCCATCCGACGACTTGGCCGACGCCGAGTTCGGGCAGCGCCCAGGTCAGCAGTGGCGCGGCGGCCGCGTTGACGATCAACGACAGCACCAGGGTGCGCGGCCAGCCGACCGGCGTGCCGAGCAGGCGCCGGGCCAGCCAGCCGATGATCAGTGCGTTGATCGCCGCGGAGATCAGCACGCCCAGGGTCGCCATGGCTTCACTGTATAGACGGGCCTCGGCGGCCCCCGGTGCACGTGGTGACCCGCCCAACTCATATTCAGAGAAGCGCTGATCATTCACGTCATCCCGGGTCGGAGCCCGGGATGACGTGAATGGATCAACGCTTCCTCAGCTGTCGGCCATGTCTCCGGCGAGGAACTCCGAGTAGGCGGGCAGGTCGAGCTGGCCCGAGCCGGAGACGCCGATCACGATCACCGGCGAAGTGCCGTCCGCAGCGGCCTGCCGGGCCTCGCGCAAGGCCCCCGCGATGGCGTGGTTCGATTCCGACGCCGGAACGATGCCTTCGGTCCGGGCGAACAGGACGCCGGCGGCGAACGCCTCGCGCTGCTTGATGCTGATGGCGTCCATCAGGCCGAGATGCTTGACGAAGCTGACCAGCGGAGCCATGCCGTGGTAGCGCAGGCCGCCGGCGTGCACCGGGTCGGGCACGAAGTCGGGGCCGAGGGTGTACATCTTCAGCAGCGGGGTCATGCCGGCGGTGTCGCCGAAGTCGTAGCGGTACTCGCCCTCGGTCAGCGACGGCGCCGCCTTCGGCTCGCAGGCCACCAGGCGGGTGTTCGTCCGGCCGTCCAGGTTCTCCCGCAGGAACGGCAGCGCCAGTCCGCCCAGGTTCGAGCCGCCGCCGGCGCAGCCGTACACGACGTCCGCCTGTTCCTCGCCGAACTCGGCCAGTTGCAGCAGCGCCTCCTGGCCGATCACGGTCTGGTGCAGCAACACGTGGTTGAGCACCGAGCCCAGCGAGTAAGAGGCGTTCGGGTCGCCGGCGGCCATCTCGATCGCCTCCGAGATGGCCATGCCCAGCGAGCCGCTGGTGTCCGGGAAACGTTCGCGCAGCGCGCGTCCGGCCTGGGTCAGTTCGGACGGCGACGAATGCACGGTGGCGCCGAAGGTCTCCATCAGCACGTGCCGGTACGGCTTGCCCTCATACGAGGAACGGACTTGCCAGATCTCGCACTCCAGGTCGAACACGTCGCAGGCAAAAGCCAGCGCGGAGCCCCACTGGCCGGCACCGGTCTCGGTGGTCAGCTTGGTCCGTCCGGCTTGGGCGTTGAAGTAGGCCTGGGCGACCGCCGAATTGGTCTTGTGCGAACCGACCGGCGAGGCGCCCTCGTACTTGTAATAGATCCGGGCGGTGGTGTCTAACTCTTGCTCGAGCCGCCAGGCGCGGATCATCGGCGACGGACGCCACAACCGGTAGATGTCGCGGATCTCCCGTGGGATCTCGATCCAGCGCTCCGTGCTGGCCTCCTGAGCGATCAGGCCCATCGGGAACAGCGGAGCGAGGTCGTCCGGGGTCAGCGGCTCGCGGGTGCCGGGATGCAGCGGAGGCGGCGGCGCCTCCGGCAGGTCGGCCACGATGTTGTACCAGTGGGTGGGAATCCTCGACTCGTCGAGGACCACCTTCGTCTTCGTAGGTGCGCTCACCCGAGCGACATTAGTGGAAGCGCACCCCCTTTGCGTGGAACGAAAAGAACCGTCCCTTCGTGCCACGGCGTGGTGCGACACGCTGGACCGGCAGTGGTTGAGAGGGGTCTCGACAAGCTCGACCAACGACGGGGTTTGAGCGCGCTACAGCCACTTAAATTTGCGGAACAAGAAGTACAACAGCGCCATGCCGATCACGTTCAGCGCCATCACCGCGTAATAGCCGTCGACCCAGTGCAGTTCCGGCATGTTGTCGAAGTTCATGCCGTAGATGGCGCCCAGGGTGGTCGGCACTGCCACGATCGCCACCGCTGACGAGATCTTTCGCATGTCGCGGTTGTCATCGAAGCTGGCCCGGGCGAGCGCGGTCTGCAGAATGTTGGTGAGCTGGTCCTCGAGCGCCAGCACGGTTTCGCGGACGGCCTGGACGCGCTCGGCGAGTTCGCGGAAGTACGGCTTGGCGTTGGCGTGGATCTGCGCGAACTCCCGGGTGGACAGGGCGGTCAGTGGCGCGCACAGCGGGGCGACGCAACGCCGGAACTCGATCAGTTCGCGCTTGATCTGGTAAGTGCGCTCCAGGTCGGGATCGCGGCGGTCGCCGAAGACCAGCTGCTCACAGTCCTCGACGTCGTCCTCCATCTGCTCGGCGACCCGCTCGAAGTCATCGATGGCCACCGACAGGCAGGCGTACAGCACCCGGGACGGCCCACGCGGCATGTCCTCGGATTCCTGCTCGACCAGCGCCCGCACCTCCGGCATCCGGGACGGCCCGCTGTGCCGCGAGGTCATCACGTACCAGTCGCCGAGGAAGACCATCAGTTCCCCGGTGGTGACGATCTCGGGGACGGCGTCGGCGGCCCGCTCCTGGTAGGCGACCGTCGAGACGACGAAGAACAGGTGCTCGTCGAAGCGTTCCAGCTTCGAGCGCCTATGCCCGTGGACGGCGTCCTCGATGGCCAGCTCGTGCAGTCCGAGGTGGGTGCCGAGGGTCGACATGGTCCGCTGCGACGGATTGTGCAGGCCGAGCCACACGTAGCCGTCGCCGGCCTGGGCCGAGGTCACCGCGGATTCCAGGTCGGGCGACGGGAGTCGTTTCCCGGCGGAGTAGCGCGCCCACGTCGACTCGGGCGGATCGTAGGAGGTTTCGGCGACCGTGCCGACCGCGGCGGATGCGTCCCAATTGCCCTGAACTGCTGTCATGGCGTTCTCCTTGCCCGAGCCGCCGCAATGCTACGCCGCGGAATTCGCTCAGGAAAGCAATCGGGACATCCAATTCTCGACATCGTCGGCGGTGCGGGGCAGCCGTGCCGAGAGAATCTCGCAGCCGTCGGCGGTGATCAGCACGTCGTCCTCGATCCGGACGCCGATGCCGCGCATTTCCTCGGGCACCAGCAGGTCGGTCGATTTGAAATAGAGCCCCGGCTCGACGGTGATCACCATGCCCGGTTTCAGGATGCCGCCCCGATAGTTCTCGTCACGGGCCCGGGCGCAGTCGTGGACGTCGATGCCGAGATGGTGGGACGTGCCGTGCACCATCCAGCGCCGGTGATGACCGCCGGCTTCCGGGTCGAGGGATTCCTCGACCGGCACCGGCAGCAAACCCCAATCGTGCAGGTGCTCGGCGATCACCCGGATCGCCGCAGCATGGACGTCGGCGAATTTCGCGCCCGGGCGCGCGGCTGCGATGCCAGCCTGCTGGGCCGCGAGGACGGCCTCGTACACCTTCCGCTGGGCCGGCGAGAACCGTCCGGAGACCGGCAGGGTGCGGGTGATGTCGGCGGTGTAGAGGCTGTCCCGCTCGACGCCGGCGTCCAGCAGCAGCAGGTCACCGGGACGCAGGTCGCCGTCGTTGCCGATCCAGTGCAGCGTGTTGGCGTGATCGCCGGACGCCGCGATGGTGTCGTAGCCGACCGCGTTGCCGGCGTGCCGGGCGTACAGTCCGAAGATGCCCTCCACCCAGCGCTCGCCACGGCCCCGACGGACCGCCTCGGGCAGCGCGGCGACGACCGCTTCGAAGCCGTCCGCGGTGGCGTCGCAGGCCGCGCGCAATTCGTCGGCCTCGAAATCGTCCTTGACCAGCCGCAGCTCGCTGAGCGCCATGCTCAGCGAACTGTCGGCGAGCGCGTCCGCCTCGGTGCCGAACTCCACCCGCTGGGCTTCGATCGCCGCGGTGAGTTGTGCGTCGGCGTCCGCCACGACCAGGACCCGGGTGGCGCCGGCATTCTTGGCCAGGGCGTCCGGCAGTTGGCTGACCGGCGCGCAGGACAGCCCGCTGAGCGCCTCCATCTCGGCCAGCGACTCCCGTTGCCCGACCCACATCTCTCCGTAGCGGGCATCGGCGTAGAACTCCGGATCGGTGCGCGGCGCTCGGGGCTTGAAGTAGAGCGTGGCGTCGTGGCCGTCGTCGGTTGGCTCCAGCACCAGCACCGCGCCGGGCTCGCGGTCGGTGCCCAGCCCGGTCAGGTGCGCGAACGCCGAATGCGGCCGGAACCGGTAGTCGGTGTCGTTGGAACGCACTTTCAACTCGCCCGCGGGGATAACCAGCCGGTCACCCGGGAACAGCGCACTGATCGCCGCCCGGCGAGCCGCCGTGAAGACGGTGGCCGGCAGGGCGTCCGGGAGTTCGTCGGAGTAGGGCGCCCAGCCCTGCGGGATGAACGCCTTGAACGGCTCCGAGAATGGGGTCTGCCGATTCGGCAGCGGCTTGTCCGCGGCCTCACCGTGTGGTGTGGCGGCGTCGGTCGCGCCGGGCACGACTCAGCTGTTCCAGCGCAGGACCGCCCAGGACTCCTTTTCGCGGCCCAGGATGGACAGGCTGGCCACCTCGACCGGGAAGGCCTGGCCGAAGATCAGCGGGAAGTCGAGCCAGCACAGCGCCAGCACCCGGGAAGCGTGCCCGTGGCCGAAGCAGATCGCCTTGTCGACGCCCGATTCGCGGACCCGACGGACGACCCGGCTGAGCCGTTCGCGGACCTGGTCGGAGGTCTCACCGTTGGGGACGCCGTTGAACCACAGCCGCCAGCCCGGGTGGTACTTCTCGCGGATCTCGATCGAGGTCTTGCCCTCGTAGTCGCCGTAGTTCCACTCCTGCAGGTCTTCGGTGACCTCGTAGTCGGTGAAGCCGGCCAGCTCGGCGGTGCGTTGGGCTCGCTTCCGAGGGCTGGTCAGCACCAGACCGAACTCGCTCGGATCGAGCTTGGAGCGCAGCGCTTTCGCCTGCTCCTCGCCCTGCGGGGTCAGGTCGAGGTCGGTGTAGGACGTGTGCTGGCCGGACACCGTCCACGGGGTCTGGCCGTGACGGACGAGGTAGAGGAGAGTCATGCGGCCATCTAACCGTGTCCGCGGCAGGTTTGGGGACCCAGACGTCCATGGCTGAACCGGGACGCCGGGCGGGACCGGTGCGGACGCCGTCCGCCTCGCCGTCCCCACCCAACGGCGGCGACCACTACAGTCGGAGGTCACAACTCCAGGAGGTCCTCCATGCAGGCTGCTGCCACCGCTCAGACGAGACTGCTGGCGCTGCAGTCCATCGACACCGCCATCGCCCAGCTGGAGCATCGTCGCCGTTCGCTTCCCGAACTCGTCCAGATCGGCGAGAAGCAGCAGGTGCGGCGGCAGCAGGGCGAGCGGCTGATCGCCGCGAACACCGCGGTCAGCGACCTGGAACTCGATGTCGCCAAGGCCGAGGCCGACCTGGTGCCGGTCCGCGAACGCCTCGAACGTGACCAGCATCGGGTGAACTCGGGCGCGGTCACCGACCCGAAGCAGCTCAGCGCCCTGCTGGACGAGATCGAGCACCTCAAGCGCCGGATCAGCGACCTCGAGGACGTCGAACTCGACCTGATGGAAAGCCTGGAGCAGGCCACCGGAACCCGTGACGAGGTCGTTGCCGCCCGTAGCGAGGGTGAAACGGAGCTGCGGGCGTTGCTGGCGGCCAGGGACGAGCAGCTGGCGGTGATCGACGCCGAGCTGGCCGAGCGCGGAGTGGAGCGGGCCGGCGTCGCCGCCGAGCTTCCGGCCGACCTGCTCGACCTGTACGACCGGATCCGGGCCAAGAGTGGTTCGGGCGCGGCGGCCCTGACCCGCCGGCGTTGCTCCGGCTGCCAGCTGGAGGCCACCGCCGCCGATCTGACCCGCTATCGGGCCGCGCCGCCCGATGAGGTGCTGCGGTGCGAGGAGTGCAACCGGATTCTGGTCCGCACCGCCGAATCGGGGCTGTGATGGCCCGGGCGCCGAGATTGCCCCAGGGTGCGCCGTCCGGGACGTGCAGGGCGTCCGGCCCGCCCGAGGCGGAGGATTCGCCCCGTCCCGGCGAGGACGCCGACGGCGTCCGTCAGGTTACGTCCGATCCGGAGAAGTCTGAGGCGCCCGAGGCGGAGTCGCACTCAGATCGGACGTAGTCTGACGAGCCGATCGGCGGCGAACGTCATCGGGGCGCACGCGAGTCGTCCGCACGCACGGGCGTCATCCCATCGCACGGGCGCCATCCCGTGAACGCCGGGATCTGCGGCCGGGTTACTCCTGTTCGGCGTCCGAGACCAGATACGCGGTGCCGGAGGCAACCGCGGTCACCGCGAGAACCGACGGCCAGGCTCCGATCCGCTTGGCCAGCGGGTGCGACAGGCCGAACGCGCCCGCGTACAGCGCCGACAGTCCGGCTGCCGCGGCCCAGCCGTGCCGGACGTACCAGGTGCGGGCCGCCCACGCGCCCGCCACGCCCAGCAGCACGCCGCCCAACGGGCGAATCCCGGACTCGCGGGCGGTCAGCCAGCCGCCGATCAGTCCGACTGCGGTGACGGCGGCGGTGTTCACATCTTTCGCGGGCTTCATGGCGCCAGCCTAGGCGGGCATCCGCGCCCATCGACGCAGGTGGCGACAACCGGCGTTCGGGCACGAGTTCCGGGCCTGAACTCGCACTTTGTCGCGGGCCTGGCGAGACTGTCCGCAGCCGCGGCGTTAGGGTGAGCCGAAACCGGCGAGAGGAGTCCCGATGGGCGGCTGGTCAGGGGTCGGGCTCGTCCTGGGTCTGGTCATGTTCCTGGTCAGCTTCGCGCCGTCGCTGTTGCCACGGCGTTGGCTCTGGCAGGGCCTGGTCGGGGGCGTCAGCGCCGCCATCGGCTACCTGGTCGGCTTCCTGCTCGAGATGACCGTGGACGCCGTGATGCGGCTGCTCGACCTGGAGGTGCAGGTCAGTTGGCACCTGCCCGGCGGGTTCTGGATCCTGCTCGCACTGGGCACGGTGGTGGTGATCACCGGTTGGTGGTGGTCGGTCCGCGAGCACCGCGAGACCGCCCGGCTGGTCGGCATGTCCGAGCAGGCCGCCTGGACCGACGTCGCCGCGACGCTCGTGGCACTGGCGACGATGGCCCTGCTGGCGTCGCTGATCCGGCTGATCGTGCTGTTCACCACCTGGATCAGCCGTGGTCTCGACCTGTTCCTGCCGTCGGTGCTGTCGATCGCGGTCGCGCTGGTGATCGCGGTCGTGGTGCTGCGGATGGTCAACCGGATGGTGTTCCACCAAGCGCTGGAGCGGATCTCCCGGCAGGCCGACAAGCTGGACCGGCGGCGTCCGCGCAACCTGCAGGCGCCGCAGCTGCCGACCCGGAGCGGTTCGGCCGGCTCGGCGCAGTCCTGGGACGCTCTGGGTCGCCGCGGCCAGGTCTTCACCTCCTGCGGACCGAGTGCCGCCGGCATTGCCGCGGTGGTGGGCGGGCCCGCGCTGGAGCCGATCCGGGTCTACGCATCGCTCGGCGACGGCGGTGTCGAGGCAGCGGTCGAGCTTGCCATGGCCGAGGTGCGGCGGACCGGCGCGCTGAGCCGGAGCAACCTGGTGATCGAAACCCCGGCCGGGCGCGGCTGGGTCGACGAGTTCTCCGTCCAGGCCGTCGAGTACCTGACCGGCGGCGACTGCGCCACCGTGTCGGTGCAGTACTCCAAGCTGGCCAGCGCCTTCGTCTACCTCGCGGACGGCGAGACTCCGCGGGCCTGCGCGCGGGCCCTGTTCCTGGCGATCGACGAGGCCATCCGCGACCTGCCCGCCGATCAGCGTCCCCGGGTGTACGTCAGCGGTGAGTCGCTGGGCGCCTACGGCGGGCACGGGGCATTCGCCGACGCCGACGACATGCTCAGCAATGTGGCCGGTGCGGTCTGGATCGGCACCCCGGGGTTCACCGAGATCGCCCGCGACCTTTCCCGGTCGCGGATGCGTGGATCACCCGAGATCACGCCGGTGATCGACAACGGTCGCCACATCCGCTTCGTCACCAAGCCGACCGAGCTGGTCGCTGACGCCTACGGTCGGGCGCTGGGCCGGTGGGACAGTCCGCGCGTGGTCTATGTGCAGCACGCCTCTGATCCGATGTGCCGCTTTACCGGCCAACTCGCTTGGCGCGAACCCGACTGGATGCGCGAGCGGGCCGGCAGCGACGTCAACTCATCGCTGCGCTGGTGGCCGCTGGTGACCTGGTTTCAGATCAGCACCGACATGTTGACCAGCCTGGACACGCCGGCCGGGCATGGCCACATCTACGAGGACGAACTGGTGCCGGTGTGGGCGGCCGTCCTGCGGCGCACCGACGCCCCGATCACGGCGATCACCACCGCGATCCGGGACTCGATCAATGTGTTGAAGGTCCCGAGCGTGTCCGCCGGCTCGAACAACTCGGCCTCCTGACTCGGCGCGGCGTCCGGCCCCACCGCTCGCCGAACTACTCAGGGCTCGCTGAGTTCAGCGAGCGGTCAGTAGTCCGGGTAGCGTTCGGCGGGTCGGCGTTAGGGTGAGCCGGACAGCGAACGGAGGTCGCCGATGCCCGCCCGCACCATTGCCTTCCTCGACGAGGTGCCCGCGCCGTTACGGCAGGGGCTCGCCCAGCTGCGGGAGGCGCTCGGCGTCCCGGACGACTTCGACGCGCCGGTGCTGGAGGCGGCCGAGCGGGCGGTCGCCGACGTGCAACTGCCCGACCGGGACCTGACCGAGGTGCCGTTCATCACCATCGACCCGGAGGGTTCGATGGATCTCGATCAGGCGCTGCACATCGCCCGTGCGGGCGACGGCTACCTGGTTCGTTACGCGATCGCGGACGTCGCAGCCTTCGTCGCCCCGGGTGGCACGATCGACGCTGAATGTCACCAGCGGGTGGAGACCCTGTACGCCCCGACCCGGCGGACGCCGCTGCACCCCGAGGTGCTCAGCGAGGCCGCGGCCAGCCTGCTGCCCGACGTGGTGCGACCGGCTCTGGTCTGGGAGATCACCCTGGACGCCGCGGGCGAACCGACGGCGTTCACGGTGGCGCGGGCGTGCGTCCGCAGCCGGCGCCGGTACTCCTACGGCGAGGTGCAGCGGCTGCTCGACGAGGGCGCGGCCGAGGAGGTGCTGGTGCTGCTGGCCGAGGTCGGACGGCTCCGCGAGACCGCCGAGGCGGCCCGCGGCGGGGTCAGTCTCGGCGTCCCCGAGCAGCAGGTGTGCGTTGCCGCGGACGCCCGATGGACGTTGGAGTACCGCACCGACCTGCCTTGTGAGGGCTGGAACGCACAGATCTCGCTGCTCACCGGCATGGTGGCCGCACGGATGATGCTGGACGCAGGCGTCGGCATCCTGCGCACGCTCCCGCCGGCCGAGGACCACGCGATCGACCGGTTGCGCCGGAAGGCGCAGGCCCTCGGTATCCCGTGGAAACAGCGGGTGGAGTACCCCGAGTTCGTGCGCACCCTGGACGCCTCCGTCCCGCGCGCGGCGGCGATGCTGAACGCCTGCACGACGCTGTTCCGCGGAGCCGGCTACGACGCGTTCACCGACGGGGCGCCGCGCAACGCCGAGCATGCCGCGATCGCCGCCCCCTACACGCATGTGACGGCACCCTTGCGGCGTCTGGTCGACCGCTACGCCGGTGAGCTGTGCGTCGCTTTGTGCGCGGGGCGTCCGATCCCGGAGTGGGTGGTGGCGGCGCTGGAGGAGTTGCCGTCCGAGATGGAGGCGTCGTCACGGCGGGCCAGCCGCTACGGACGGGGGATCATCGACCTGGTCGAGGCGATGGTGCTGGCGCCCGGCATCGGGCACGAGTTCACCGGTCTGCTGATCGACGTCGACCCCGAGCGAACCGCCGGACGGCTGCAGCTGCGCGACCCTGCCGTGGAGGCGAGGGTCAAGGGCGGTCACCGGCTGCGGCTGGGCACCGAGATCACCGCCACCCTGGTGGCCGCCGACCTGGTCAACGGACGGGTGGAGTTCCGCGCCTTCGCTGAGTGAACCGCACAGTCTGGCCTCGGACGGTTGGGCCGGCCGAACCTGCTGAGCAGGCCGAGGCCGCTACCACGGCGGCGATAGGGTGCCTCGCATGCCATTCGAGTTGACGATCGACGACCTGCTCGCCGAGCTGAGGGCGGGGCGCACCGTTCCCAGCGGATCGCCCCTGTTCGCGGTCATGCACGGCGCGGCGCAGCAGGCCCTTCGGATCACCGCTGAGCTCAACGGGAGCTACCACGACGAGGCCGCGGTGCGGGCACTGCTGGCGCGTCTGACCGGGGCACCGATCGACGACACGGTGACGCTGTTCCCGCCGTTCCACACCGACTTCGGCCGCAACACCAGGATCGGCCGGAACGTCTTCATCAACATGGGCTGCAAATTCCAGGACCAGGGCGGCCTGACTATCGGAGACGGTGCCCTGATCGGACACAACGTCGTCATCGCGACGCTCAATCACGACCTTGACCCGGCCCGTCGTGCGGACGTCGTACCGGCGCCGGTCGTCATCGGCCCGAACGTCTGGATCGGTTCGAATGCGACCATCCTGCCCGGTGTCAAGATCGGTGACGCCGCGGTTGTCGCGGCGGCGTCCGTTGTCACCCGCGATGTGCCCGCTGGGACGGTCGTGGTCGGTGCGCCGGCACGGGTCCTCCGGCGGGTTCCGGGTGCGCCGCAGCCGGGACATGATTGATCGGCGCTTGCCGCGTGCTCGGCCCTTTCGAGCGCGCTCATCCTGTCCGCCCGTGGGGTGAGGGCGGGCACCGGCCGGAGGCCATGAATGCACAGTTCTCGCGTTACCATTGCCCAGGACGAGTCGGCCGGGTGATCGCGGCGAGAGCTGAGGAAAGTCCGGACTCCACAGGGCAGGGTGGTGGGTAACGCCCACCCGGGGTGACCCGCGGGAAAGTGCCACAGAGAACAGACCGCCGCCGGCG